>Ga0102591_1001445_pt1 | contig 32443 bp, 34 predicted proteins | sample AraplaCol_mCL_r2_2_FD_76860 | JGI IMG/M metagenome (GOLD analysis project Ga0102591, IMG submission 76860) | Arabidopsis root microbial communities from North Carolina, USA - plate scrape MF_Col_mCL_r2 (SPADES assembly) (version 2) | ecosystem: Host-associated > Plants > Roots > Endosphere...
TGACCGCCATGCCAAGGAAGTCATCAGCTTCCCGGTCGACCAGCACCTGACGCGCGCGCAGCAGGATCGCGTCATCGAGACCGTCAGGAAGTTCTGCCATGGACGCTGACACCGGCCGCCGCCGCATCGGTTACGTCAATCTTCCCGCCCAATTCGAGGAAGAGCGCACCGAGATCATGCAGGCGGTCGAGGGCGTGTTCTCCCGCGGCGACTTCATCGGCGGCGCGGCGGTCGGCAAGCTCGAGGAAGAGCTGTCCGCCTATCTCGGTTCGCCGCACGTGGTGACGCTGAACTCCGGCACCGACGCGTTGATCCTCGCCTTGCGCGCGCTCGACATCGGTCCCGGCGACGAGGTCATCACCCCGCCGAATTCGTTCGTGGCATCGACCGCCGCGATCATCGCAGTCGGCGCCTCGCCGGTCTTTGCGGACGTGCTGCCGGACCAGAACATCGATCCGGCCGCGGTCGAGGCCGCCGTCACGCCGCGGACCAAGGCGATCATGCCGGTGCACCTGACCGGGCGCATGGCCGACATGAACCCGCTGATGGCGATCGCAAGCAAGCACGCCCTCGCCGTGATCGAGGATAGCGCGCAGGCCGTGGGCTCGACCTATGACGGGCGAATGAGCGGCACCATCGGAACCTTCGGCTGCTTCTCCGCGCATCCGCTGAAGAACCTCAATGCCGCGGGCGATGCCGGCTTCCTCGTCACCGCCGACGCCGAGCTTGCCGCACGAATTCGCCGCCTGCGCAATCACGGTCTGATCAACCGCAGCGACGTCCAGGAATGGGGCATCGTATCGCGGCTCGACACGCTTCAGGCGGACGTGCTGCGAATCCGCCTCCGCAATTTGCCGTCGGTGATCGAGCGCCGGCGGCGCAACGCCGCACAATACCGCGCCGAGCTCGCAGGCCTGCCCCTGTTCATTCCGCCCTGCCGCAACATCGAGTTCAATACGTTCCACACCTTCGTGGTGCAGACCGACCGCCGCAACGACTTCCAGAAATATCTTGCCGACAAGGGCATCGAGACCGCGATCCACTATCCGGTGCCGATCCACCTTCAGCCGGCGGCAGCGCATCTTGGTCTGGGGCGCGGCGCGTTTCCGGTGACCGAGCGGCAGGCGGATCAGATCCTCACGCTCCCGATCAATCAGTTCCTCTCGGCCGCCGATATCAGTTATATTTGCGCGACCGCCCGGGAGTATTTTGCATGACGGATACGGACTTCCTCCAGGCCGACGAGCAGGCGCTGGCGCAGCGCTTCATCGACAACGGCTTCGTCACGACGCCGGCCGACGACCGCGCCGGGCTCGACCGGATCCAGCGGCGCGCCGCTGAACTTGCCGCCGACTATCTGAAGCTGCCGCACAGCAATGATCCCTATGCGATGCTCGACGGCATCCATACGCGCGTGAGCGTCGACGATCTCAACGGCCTGCGGCTGCACGTCTTCAACGGCCTCAACGCCGAGCCCTGGTTCCGCCCGACCTATTTCCGCCTGGCACGCTCGACGATCGAAACCATCGTCGGCAACGAGCTCTGCATGCAGCGCCGCGTCAATCTCAGCATCCAGATGCCCGGCGACGATTCCTCGCTGCTCGCCACCCATTCCGACGTCTGGTCGGGCGACTCGCCGTTCGAGGTCGTGGTGTGGGTGCCGCTGGTGGACGTCCACCACACCAAGGCGATGTATCTGCTGCCGCCGTCGCTGAACGGCGAGATGCAGGACAAGATGGCCGACTTGCGCAGCGCCGAGGAGCTGTACAAGACGATCAAGCCACACGCGACCTTCATCGAGATCCCCTACGGTCACGTGATGCTGTTCAACCAGACCCTGATGCACGGCAATCGCGTCAACGAGGAGCCCGGCACGCGCTGGAGCATGAACTGCCGGTTCAAGAGCATCATGTCGCCTTACGCGGACAAGCGCTTCGGCGAGTTCTTCGAGCCGATCCTGCTGCGCCCGGCGACCCGGGTCGGCATGCAATACAAGCTGCCGGGAGGCTTCCATGGCTGAGCGAGCCGGCCATCGCGGCTATATCGGCGCCCGACCGCTGAACGGCAGCCGCACCCCGCAGCACGTCCAGAACATCGTGATCCGCGACTACGCGCGGCGCAAGAACCTGCAATTCCTGCTCAGCGCCGTCGAGCACATCATGCCCGGCAGCTATATGGTGCTCGAGGACATCCTGGACGAGTTGCCGCGCCTGAATGGCATGATCCTTTACAGCATCTTCATGCTGCCGCCCGACGAGGCGCGGCGACGGGAGATCTACGACCGCGTGCTGCGCGAAGGCTGCGATCTGCATGCAGCCGTCGAGGAAATCACGCTGTCGTCGCCGAAGGACATCCAGGCCGTCGAGGACATCCTGCTGGTCAATCAATACGCGACCATCCTGTGACGATGCCGCGGACCGGTTGACGATCATGGCCGAGGTCAACCTGCTCCAGCCGATGCACGCCTCGACCCAGCGGAACTACGTTCAGCGCGTGGTCGAGCACGACAAGGCGGACTCGGCCACCGTCGCGCGGCAGTGGGGCCGCGACTATTGGGACGGCGACCGGCGCTATGGTTATGGCGGCTATCGCTACGACGGACGCTGGCGCCCGCTCGCCCGGACCCTGATCGATCGCTACGGCATCAAGCCAGGCATGAGCGTGCTCGATGTCGGCTGCGGCAAGGGCTATTTGCTCTACGAGTTCACCCAGCTCGTCCCCGACCTCACCATCGCCGGCATCGATATCTCCGAATATGGCATCGCCAACGCCAAGGAGGAGGTGCGGCCGCAGCTGAAGGTCGGCAGCGCCGTTGAGCTCCCCTACCCCGATCACAGCTTCGATCTCGTGGTGTCGCTTGGCGTGCTGCACAACCTGCCGCTCGAGGACGTCTTCCGCGCGGTGCCCGAGATCGAACGCGTCGGACGCGGCACCTCGAAATATCTGACGGTGGAATCCTTCCGCAACGAGCGCGAGAAAGCCAATCTGCTCTACTGGCAGCTCACCTGCCTGAGCTTCCACGGCCCGGAAACCTGGGCGTGGATCTATGACAAATGCGGGTATCGGGGCGACCATGGGTTCATCTTCTTCGAATGAGGCAACGAGCCCGCGCCGGCCGACCTCGCTGCGCGCGCAAAATCCCGAGGTCTATTATTCGGACGACGCCATCGTCACGGCCGACGACGCCACGATCGCGGAGCTGAAACGCATCGCCGCCGGCAACCCGCGCCTGCGCAGCCGGCTGTGCACGCATCCCGATCCTTCGTCCGGCCTCCACGAGATGCTGATCGTGCATCATCGCGAGGCCTATGTGCGGCCCCACAAGCATCTCGGCAAGCCTGAATCGTTCCACGTGATCGAAGGCACCGCGCAGGTCGTGATCTTCGAGGAGGACGGCCGCATTCGCGACGTGCTCGAGATGGCGCCCTACGGCCAAGGCAAGCGCTGCTACTACCGCATGCCGGAAAAGGTCTTCCATTCGATCCTGATCACCTCTGAATGGCTGGTGTTTCACGAAACCACCGCCGGCCCTTTCGATCCCTCGCGCACCGAATTTCCCGACTGGGCCCCCGATGGCGGCGACGCGGCCGAGGTCCAGGACTACGTCACGAGGATTGCTGCGCTCGCCACGGAGCAGCTGGCGAGACAATAGACCCCAACCGCTCACGCTGCCCGACGATCCCGCCGTGAATTGATCGAGGACGACACCAGCCGATGAAGCCGCCTGCAAAAGCCCTGGTTACTCTGGCCAAGTTCGCCGTCTCGATCGGCATCCTGGTCTTGTTGTTGCGGGCGCAGGATTTGTCGTCGCTGCAAGCCGATCTTCTCGCTGTCAGACTGGACATGCTGGCGCTTGCGGTGCTGCTGCTGTTCGCCCAGACCTTCGTTCTGTGCCATCGCTGGATCCTGATCCTGCGCGCCATGAAAGTGCCCCTGGACTGGCTGCCCGGCTGGCGCATTCTCATGGTCAGCACCTTCTTCAATCAAGTGCTGCCCGCGGGCGGCGACGCGGTCCGGATCTGGATGCTGCGGCGGCATGGCGTGCAATGGTCGCCGACCATCAGCAGCATCGTGGCCGATCGCTTTCTCGCGCTGCTGGCGCTTGGCGCCGTCATATTGGCGGGAATGCCGTTCCTGCTGCAACGGATCAGCGATAACTCGCTCCTGTTCGCGATCGTCATCGTTCTCGCAATTGCGTGTTTCGGCCTGATCGCACTGCTCACGCTGGATCGCTGGCCGCCTCGCATCCTCGCCGCCCTGCCGGCCGGGATCGTGCAATTCACGAGGCTGATCAGGGCTCCGCTGGCGGCTGAAGGGCGCGGAACGCTGATGGCGGCCGCCGTCGTCATCCATCTGATGACGGTCGCGGCCTGTTATGTCCTTGCGATCGGCCTCGATGCACGGCTCTCCGCGCTCAATGCGTTCGTTCTTGTTCCGCTTGTCATTCTGTCGTCCGCGGTTCCGATCTCGATCGGAGGATGGGGCGTACGAGAAGGCGCCATGGTTGCAGCGCTTGGCCTCGCCGGGATCGCATCCGACAAGGCGCTTGCCATATCGGTTTTGCTCGGCCTTGGCGGCCTGATCGTGGGGCTGTTCGGTGGGCTGGTATGGCTGATCGCGCCTGAGCGCGCCAATTTCAGCGCCGCCGAGGCGCGGGCCACCGCCGAGCCCGCCGACGCCAAGCACATTTAGCAACGGCATGACTATCCTTCGAGCCTTTCATCCTGCAACCAATCGACTGATCCCCTTGCAGTCGATCTGCTCCTTTTTCGTCGACGCGACAGCGGACCAGACAAAGCAATGACCATTTCCCGAGCGAATTTGCGCACCGTTCTCGAGGCGCTGTGGTGGCGCGTTCTTATCTTCGCGCCGGCTGCCGTTTCCGTCTGGTGCTTGAACCGGGCGGATACCTACCGAACGCTGATTTTCGACGGTGGCTGGACAACGCGATTTTACGTCGTCGCCTGGATCTTGCTGACGCCGTATCTCGGCTGGTTCGTCATGGCGACCGGCCGCCTGACGTTTTCCCTGATCAAGCACGAACCTGCTCAGCGCGTGGACGAATTCTTCGTTGGCGCGGCCACGCTGATGTTGGCGGGATTTGGACTTGGCGCGCTTTCCCTACTGTATCCGCAAATCGTTCTCGGATCTGCGATCGCGGTTCTGTTGTGGGACACCCTCACCTTCAAGGCAACGCGCAAATTCACCGTGACCCTTCCGCTGATCGCGATGTCGATGCTGGGCCTTTGGCTTCTGGCGACGGTGTTTCTCGATCGTGCCGTCATGCCCGACGTCATCTCGACCGACGTTCCGCAGCTCTACGCGCCGTATCTCGCGGAAGTTGCGAGAAATCACAGCATCTGGCTTGCGGCCGACAATCCCATCTTCTCCGACTTCGAGATCGGCCACGGAAACGGACTGCACTTGCTGCTGGCGACGTTTCTGCCTCCTCACGTGGCCCAGATCATTTCATTTCTCTACTTCGTCGGAATCGGTGCGGTCATCTTCGAGCTCGCCCGCATTGTTCTGCCGTTACGGGCTCTCGGACGCCCGTGGGAAGACGCAATGATACCGATCGCGGTCGGCTTGGCCGTCCTAGGGCTTGCGTGGCCGCGTACGATGCCAAGCGTCAAGGCTGGCCTCCACATCATGGAGTTCGGCAAATATCACCTCCAGACCGCGGCGTTCTTCGTCTATTTTCTCCTCGTTGTCATTCGTTCGTCCCAAAGCCGCGACAGGTTCGCCGCCGGCATTTGCGGTCTTGCCGTCGCCGCTTCCTATCCGCTGTACGCATCGATCGTCTTTGTGATCTCGTCGCTGGGCGTGTTCACCAAGGCAATTCAGCGAGACCGCCCCGGCCTCGTCACCAGCATCCTGCTGGGTTTGGGAGCACTTGCGGGATGCATCCTCGCGTTTTCCGCCAATTACCTCTATCTCGGAATTCCAGCGACAAATCCATATTCGCTGTTTCGGCGTGTCGCGTCGGTCGAACGATTTTCGCAGTTCGGCAGCCTCGACATTCTGGATTTCTTCGTGCTGGCACAGTCGCTGGAGGTCAGCGACTTCCTGAGCAAAGCGGGACTTGTCGCCTTCCTCAGACAGGCCAAGTCGGTTCTCGCGGTCGCTTTCCTGATCATGCTGGCAATCGCTGCCGTCGCGTTCGTCGAGTCGAAGCTCCGCCGCGACCGACCGGAAGGCTCGAAGTTGCCCCCGCTGCCTAATCCTGCGGGTCTCTTCATCGTTGTCGCCTACGTCGCCAGCGTCCGGCTGTTGGATATGACGCTGAACATTCCCAGCCTGATCAGACTGTCCATTCACGTGAACGCACTGTTCCCGCTCGCGACGGCCGGGATCGCTTGCTGGGGCCTGGTTCTGTTGCGGCGGTTCGGGCTCGCCTGGTTCTCGGGGCGCCTGGCTCCCTCTGCCGTGCTCCTAGCGCTTCTGGCCGTCACCGCCTGGATGACCATCACCTATCCCTGGCAGACCTTCAGGGATGACCAGGCCATTGCTTTCGTGAAGGGGCGTCCGCTCGATCAGATGCCGCGTGTCAACCAGAATTGGCGCCGCTGTGACGAACTGCAGCAATCAACCGGAGCAGATCGCATTCTCGCCCTCAACGGCTACCGCGCGATGGTGCCCTGCTATTTCTCGCCGTTGCTCACGCGCGGCAAGGTCATCCACACCTATGAAAGCGACGTCGCCCGCGACTTCAGGAAGATCGCACTAGGGACCGCCGATACGGCAGAGGCCGCCCTTCGATCGCTCGGCGTCAAGCTGTTCTATGTTCAGAAGCAAAATTGCGATTTCTGGCTCAACGGCTTTTCCGATCTCTTTCAGAGCGCCGAGCTGGAGAAGCGATTCGCCCTGTATAGCGAAACTCCAAACTACTGGCTGTTGACGTGGAAGGATGGCGGTCAGACACTGAGTCCCGAAGCCGAGGCTGGCATTTCCGCGCTCCGGACGAGATCGAAAGCGATCTACCGGCAGGCCTACGGCATCGAGCCGTTCGAGGTGGTGAAGCACCGTCTGTCTCCCAACGGCCAGCGAGCGGACGTCACGGCTCTCGATCAGCTCATGACCTGCCACTAGGTCTGCTTCGCCACGGTTCCGTGCATGTCGGCAAGGCAAGCCCGCAACGAAGGCCGCGGGGTACCAGCTTCAGGCGACCTCCGGGTTGTGAATAGCCCGCCCGGCGCAACTTAAGAATTGTGGCACGGCCTGCGGAGCTATATAGGCTTCAACTGCGCCGCGTATCGTCTCGGGGTGCCGACGTTCCCTTGCTATTCCTGCAAAGAGTTGAAGCCGTGACCGACCATTGCCGCCTTTGCCATTCGACCGACCTACGTCCGGTGATCGACCTCGGACTGATGCCGATTGCGCATCGGCTTCGGCACAGCCGAAACGAGCAGGAGGAACGGTATCCGTTCGAGGTGCTGGCCTGCGGCGATTGCGGCCTGCCTCAGATCGTCAAGCCGATCGACCCCGATATTCTGTATCGTCAGTTCAACTACAATTTCAGCAGCTGGAAGCCGGAGCCGCATCAGGTCGACGAGCTCGACACCATCGCGAAATTCTCGAAGCACGAGTCGGTGTTCGAGATCGGATGCAATGACGGCCTGTTCATGGACCGGCTGCGCGAGCGCGGCACCAAGGTCATGGTCGGCGTCGAGCCCAATCCGGTGTCGGGCAAGATCGCCCGCGAGCGCGGCATCAAGGTCTATGCCGACATGCTCAGCCCGGAGATGGCTCACGACGCAGTCGCAGAAGCCGGCAAGTTCGACCTCGTCATCTCGCGCCAGGTGCTCGAGCACATCGTCGATTTCGAGAACTTCTTCGCCTGCGTGAAGATCGCGCTGAAGGAGGACGGGCTGCTGTTCATCGACGTGCCCGACTTTGCTCCCGGCTCGGCCGTCGGAGATCTCTCCGTGCTCTGGGAAGAGCATGTCAGCTACTTCACCGAGCCGACTCTGGTCGCGCTGCTTGCGCGCCACGGCTTCGAGGCCGTGTCCGTGAAGAAATACAATTTTAGCGGTGGCAGTCTCGCGATCGCCGCTCGCCGTGCCGCGGGCACGGTGACGGTGCCGCCCGCGCCATCCGGCGTCGGCGAGAAATTCGGGCAGCTCGCGAGAGAGTATGGCGCACGTCTCCGCCCGATTCTCGCAAAAGCCCGCGCCAGCGGCGCCGAGATCGCCATCTACGGTGCCGGCTGCCGCGCCTGCACTTTCACCAACGCCCACGAGCTGGCGGAGCTCGTCGACCTCTCGGTCGACGACCAGAAGGAGCGTCAGGGATTGTTCCTGCCGGGCACCGGCATTCCGATTCGCTCGCCCGAGGATCTCGCCGGCAAGTCGGGTCCGCTCATCTGTCTTCTCGCCGTGAACGAGGAAAACGAGACCAAGGTCAGCAGCCGGCTGCGCGAGGCCGTGAAGCGTCCGCTGCAGATCGTTTCGATCTTCGCGCCCTCCGACATCTGGAGCGAGCTCGATCGCCTCGAGGCGGCGCTAAGGTCGTAGCATGGCTGAGGACAAGCTCTTCAACTATTACGAACGTCAGGATGTCTTGCCGACGTTCGGGAATTTCAAGTCGTCCAGCGAGCTCGAGGCTTACGCCAGCCAGCGGCGCGAACTGTTTTCGGACAAGCTGGTGCTGCCGCCGCGGCTGTTCCGCGACGCCGAGGTGCTCGAATTCGGCCCCGATTCCGGCGAGAACGCACTGGTGTTTGCCGGCTGGGGCGCGAACATGACGCTCGCCGAGCCGAACCGGCTCGCGCACCCGAAGATCGAAGCCTACTTCGCGCATTTCAGCCTGCCCCAACGTCTCCGCGAGCTCGTGCTGGCCGACGTCGAGGGCTTCCGCAGCGAACGTCGTTTCGACATCATCGACGCAGAGGGCTTCATCTACACGGTGCAGCCGAGCGACAAATGGCTCGGCATCTTCCACCGCCTGCTCAATCCGGACGGCTACGCGGTCGTCTCCTATTACGAGCGCTACGGCGGCTTCTTCGAGCTCGCGCTCAAGGCGATTCATGCGGCGGGCAAGGCGTTGACCGGTCGCGCCGCGCTCGACACGGCGAGGATGCTGTTCGAGGCGAAGTGGAACAGCATTCCCCACACCCGCAGCTTCGAATCCTGGCTGATGGACGTGCTGGAAAATCCGTTCGTCCGATATCGCTATTTCCTCGACGCGGCCGCATTGTGCACGGCAGCGCACGGTCAGGGATTCGACATTCATTCGGCATGGCCCGCCTACCGCGACAGCCTGGACATCTACTGGCACAAGAAGGTGCTGTCCGGTGACGACAAGCTGCATCGCGCGACGCGCCACCTCGACCGCAGCCGCCTGAGCTTCCTCGGCGGGCGAAAGCTCTATCTGGTCGGCAAGGCCGATGCCGTGCAGGCAATCTCGGCATCGATCGAGGCGCTGGTTCGCGACGTCGATGCGATGATCGACGATCCTTTCGGCGCGAGCCTGCCGCGCGTCGTCGCCGGCCTCGCGGCTCTGCGCGAGACGGTCCGGACGAGCGACATCCTCGCCGACGATGCCGCCGATATCGAAGCGATGATCGCGACGCTCGACAGTTTCCATCGCATCTTCGGCGCCATCGAGCGACGGGACGCGTCCGCGGTCGCCGCCCTCACTCAGTCGGATCCGGCCTTCATCAACACCTGGGGACAGCCGGCGCATTTCCTCGCGATTCGGAAGCGCTGAGGATCATCGCCAATGAGGCCCGGCATCGGCATCATTGGAACGGGCATGGTCGGCCAGATGTGCCACCTCGCCAATTTCGCAGCCAATCCCGCCTGCCGCGTCGTCGCGATCGCCGATCTCCGGCCGGACCTCGCCGCCGCCGCGGCGCAGAAATTCGGCATTCCCCGGGTCTACGGCACGCACCGCGAGCTGCTCGCGGACAGCGCGGTGTCCGGCGTCGTGGTCGTGACCAAGCGTCGTGCCACCGGCCCGATCGTGATGGACGCGCTGAACAGCGGCCGGCACGTGCTCTCGGAAAAGCCGATGGCCTACACGACGGCTCAGGCCAATTCGCTGGTCGAGGCCGCGCGGCAGCAAGACCTCGTCTACAGCATCGGGTACATGAAGCGTCACGATGCCGGCGTGGCGCGGGCGCTCGAGGTGCTGGCACGCTTGCGCAACGACAGCTCGCTGGGACGCATCGTCCGGGCAAGGGGCTGGTGCTTCGGCGGCGACACCGGCCGGTCGCAGGACAATTTCGTGATGACCGACGAAGCCCGACCGGACGGGCTCGCGCTCTGGCAGGATGGTCCCGACTGGATGCCGCGCGAGATGCGGCCCGGTTACGACAATTTTCTGAACGTCTTCAGCCATATCATCAATCTGGCGCGCTACCTGCTCGGCGCATCGCCGACAGTCGCGGAAAGCGCGATCGAGGCCTCAGGTGCCGGGCGCATCACGCTCGATTTCGACGGCATCGCCTGCACGCTGGATCTCGTGAACGGGTCGGAGGGTGCCTGGCGCGAGGGACTGACGATCGACTTCGAGCGCGGCGCGGTGACCCTGGAATTGCCCCCACCCTTTGCCGAACGAGAGGCGTCGGTCATCGTCGATCACGATGGTCAGCGCACGCACCTGACGGGCGCAACGAGCTGGGCATTTCGGCGCCAGGCCGACGCCTTCGTTTCCGATATCGCCGCGGGAGGCATACCCTTGGCCTCCGGCGCGGATTCGGTCACCGACATCGCGCTCGCGGAGACCGTCTGGAAACAGCGGGCTAGCGGCTAGGCGCGGCGTCCGTCTCGACCGGCAGGATGCCCGCGATGGGCCCGGGCTTGATCGTGACCTGCGCAAGCTGCGCCAGGAACTCCGCAACGTCGCACCGCACCAGCAGCCGGCACATATAGTATTTTCGCACCAGGATATGGTTCGGTGCGGCTCCCGAACCCGGCTGGAACGAGATCGTAGCCTGCGGCCCCGTCGGATCGAAATGGTGAAACGCGCTTCCCGGAGCCTTCCTCGCCTCGTCCATCCCCCGCAGGATGTCGGGCCGCTCCGCGCGCAGTGCGAATCCGAAGAAGGGCTGATTGCCCCAGGCAAGGCGGAGCATACCGGTGACCTCGGCAAGACCGAACGGCACATGCCGTGACGGGTAATCGACAAAGCCGTCGTCGAGCGCATAGACCGTCGCCGCTGGCTGGATCCGGCCGGCAAGGTCGCGCGCCAAGGCCTCCTGCTTCAGCGTTCTCGCCTGCATGAAGACGTAGTCGCTCCACAGCATGCCGATCGAAATGATCAAGGCCGGCCCGAACATGACCGCAAAGGCGGCGCCGGGGCTGATCCAGCGTTCGGCCTGCCGCTTGAATGCAAGCAGCGTCAGCGCCGACGGCAGGCCGAACATCAGCAGATGACGGCTTTCGTAGAAATGTATCGAGGACGGCCGCAGGCCGGCGATCAGATAGGGCGACGACAGCGCGAGGAACAAGACCATTGCGAGCACCAGCGGCAAGACGATCGCGAGTCTGGACGTGGCCGCCTTCGTGGCGGGACGCAGCATCAGCAAGACGATACCGACGAGCACCGTCGCCAAAATGAAAATTGTCGGGACGGTGATCGCGGCGCGCGCCGCATGGGCCAGGAGGTCGCGGTAGGCCGTGACGAGGAATGCCGACCATCCCCCGGCCAGTTCCCGCAAGGTCGGGAAATGCGCATCGTAGTGCTGCGCATACACGCCGATCCGCTTGAACCAGATGTTGAGCGAGCCCCAATAGATCAGAGGCAGCAGCACCAATTCCGGATAGCCGAGGGCACAGCGCCAGGATGCGAACCATGTGCGGCGAACGAAGCCGTCCGCCGCGTTCCCGCCCCGCCATATCGCGACGAACAGGCCGAGCACCACGAAGGCATAGAGCACGATGGTCGAGTTGAGCGCGAAGCCCAGCAGGAACACCAGCGCACAGGCCACGCGAAGCAGCAGACGCCGCAGGCCGCGTGCGCCGATGGCCAGCGTCAACAGCCAGGCGCCGATGAACAACAGCCCGAAGCTGAAGACGTAGACCGCGTTCGCCTTGCCCGCCCAAAGTTGATAGCCGGGATAGGTCCAGACGATCAGCGCAAAGCCGACCGCTTCGGCGCGGTCGAGCAGGCGAAGACGCGTTGCAGTCAGCACCAGCGAGATTGCGCCGAAGACAATTCCAGCGATCGCCAGCGAGACCATCACGACGACCGGGACGCCGGTCCAGTTCGCGAACGTGTCGTAGCTGTAGAAAATCGGATGACCGGCGCCGTTCAGCAGGAAATCGATGTCGATGAAATAGTCCGGACGCGGCTTGAGCACGAGCCAGTCGTCCATGAAGAGACCGTCATTCAGGAGCATCGGCGCATGCGCAGCCAGCAGGACGACGAGGAGGACGGCTATCGCACGCAGCAATGGAGACATCTCGAACGGAGGAACGGCATCTCGGCTAGGATTCGCACGCCCAGGTGGGCTCCGCAAGAGCGGCCATGACGGGCTCCCTTGACCCGAAAAATGCGACCTCCTATAGACGTTTGTTCTGGCTGGGCCTGAGAGGCGTCCGGGACGATTTTCCGCAATGAACCTGCTACCGGGCCCGGCGCAAGCCGCTGCGATTGGTCTCAGCGTCGCGCTGCCGCTGCTGTTGCTGTGCTACGCGCGCATTGCCGCAACCGGCGGATCCGGCCGCCGCTTCCGGCTCGGCTGCGTCAGCGTCATCTTCCTTTACGCGATCGCCTGTATCGCGCTTCCCGGTCAACGCCAGTTCGACGACGTGCTTGCCGGGCTGTTCCTGTTGGCGACGGCGATGATGTTTTTCTACATCCTGTTCAGCCTGCTGGCCTGGGGCTTCACGCTGACGCTGCTCACGGCACTCGTGAAGGCCGGGCATCCCCTCACGCTGGAGCAATGGGCGGTCGCCTATATGCAGGGCGGCGATCTCGGCACCTTCACGCACAACCGCCTGAAGCTTCTCGTCGGCGCGGGCATGGTGATCACCGCAGACGGCAAGCTGGCCCCGACGGCCAAGGGCGTGGCGGTCGCGCGTCTCGTCAAGCTCGTCCGCCTCTCCACCGGACTTGGGTGAGTGGCCGCGATGTCCTTCGTTGTCGGTTTCCTCGCCGCCCTCGCTTTCGCCCTGCTCGCGCCTGCCTTGCAGCTGATGGCTCGCGCGCGCGGATGGACGTTTGGACCGGTGATGCTGCTCGCGATCGCCGCGGTCGTCACCCATGGGCTCGGCGTGATGTTCGGAACTCTCGTCGTCCCGCAATTTCAATATTGGAATGCCGCGTCGATTTTCGGATTTTTCGTCATGGGCTACGTCTTCGCTTTTGGCGCAGTGTACAAATCGGTGTCCCTGGACATTCTGCTCGGCCTGCTGGACCGGCCCGAGCGGAAGGCGCCGCTTTCGGACATCGCCGAACGGCAAGTTCCAGCTCTGTTCCAGGGACGAATTGGGAACCTGGTCGAGGGCGGATTGGTCGAACCGGTCGATTCCTGCTTCGCGCCGACGGCGGCGGGCCGGACCATGGCAGACCGCGTCGGTCAGCTGCGCCGCGCCTTCGGCATCGGCGATACCAGTCTCTATGATTTTTCGGATTAGTTGCCGGGAACACACACCTCCCCGACTTCATGACAGTTCTGCGGGGCATATCTGCCGGGCCCTTATTGTTCGCCCGGCTCGGATGACCTAGAGTTGCGCCAGGGGTCCACCAGTAAAGAGTGGCCGGCGACGGGCGGCATGAGATGACACCTTCCAGGGCGGCAAAACGGCTTACGATCGTCATTCCTGCGCTGAACGAGCAGGACAAGATCGCCGACACGATCGACGGCGTGCTGCCGCTCGCCCGCGAGCTGCTCGACGATTTCGAGATTTTCCTGATCGACGACGGCAGCACCGACGGCACCGGCGCGATCATGGACGACTTTGCAGCCGGCGAGCCCCGCATCATCGTGCAACATAATCCCGAGCGGCGCGGTGTCGGTGCCGGCTTCGAATACGCCCTGTCGCGTGCGAAATTCGACGCGATCACGCTCATTCCCGGTGACCATGCCTTTCAGAATGAAGGCATTGCCCGGATGTTCAAGGCCGCCGGCGCCGCCGACCTCGTCATCACCTATCGCGACAACCAGTCGGACCGCTCGGTCAACCGCTCGTTGCAGTCGCATTCGCTGCGGTTCATTCTGAACTGCCTGTTCGGCTTCTGGCTGTCCGACTACCACAGCATGATCGTCTACCCCGTGAAATGGCTGCGCCAGATCGCGGTCAAGGCCGACGGCTACGGCTATCAGATCTGCGCGTTGATCTCGCTGCTCCAGCTCGGCCTCACCTACGTTCAGGTGCCCGTGAGCCTGAATGCGGAGCTGAAGGGCTCGTCCCGTGCGCTGCGGCTGCGCACTTATTTCGAGCTCGGCGGTACGATCTTCTCGCTGCTGCGCCGCGTCCCCATCCGGGACGTCGATCGCAGCCAGGTTCCGACCGACGCGGAACGGGCCCCGGCGCGCTAAGCGACGCCTCGGCGGGGCCTGCCCCCTCGAAATCGGGCTCCGGGCCGTCTCGCGGCGATTCGTCCACGGGACGTCCTCGTCCCGCCAGCATCTAGCTTAAGTGATTGATTTGACTGGCAGGAGTGGCAGGGCTCGAACCTGCGACCCCCGGTTTTGGAGTTCGGGCGGCATCATCTCATCTGATGTCGTCCAATCATTTTCTGTCGCAAAATCAAAGACCATCACGGCGCTGTTGGTCCACCCCGTCTATGCCGTAGCTGGGTGTACCTTCGCCTTTGGGTCCGACCTTGGGTCCAGATCAGTCTCAGGCCAAACCGAATGGGGTCTGGGCATCGATGGCGGCACGCCTGAGACCGAGGCCATCGGGCTGGTGGTCACCGTCGCGGCGTTCGCAGCCGTCATGATCTCTGGATGGTGGCACCGCCGGCGGAAGCCGCCGGAGTGAGCCCCCGCGCAGCGTGCGCGCGAGGTCGCCGACGTCGTGTTGTGTCCATTCAGCTCCGACTGGGCCCATTCTTAGCCCCGTTTAGACGATAGACTAAATTTAGCCACTGTGCTAATTTTGGGGAACTTCTCGATTCGCGGAGTTCCCATGGCCGACCCTGTTCCTCCTACTCAGCCAATTCCGAACAATCCTTTCAGGCCCGGCGCAGGACAACGGCCCGTCTATTTGGCGGGGCGCACTAAGGAGCAGGACCAGTTCAAGCGCATGCTTGAACAGTCGCCGGTGATGCAAAACACCATCCTCACTGGCCTGCGCGGGGTTGGGAAAACTGTTCTGCTCGAGGTCTTGAAACCACTTGGCCAATCTCACCATTGGCTTTGGACCGGCAACGACCTTTCGGAATCGGCAAGCCTTACCGAGGAACGCGTCGCGCAGCGCCTTGTGGTGGACTTATCGACGTTGCTGGCGCCGATCGTTGTGCAGTCACAGCAAACGCTACCCTTTGGCTTCACTCAAAATGCTGAGAAGACAGACAGGCCTCTGGAGTTCAGAGACCTTTGGAACATCTACGAAGCAACTCCAGGCTTGGTGCTCGACAAGCTGAAGGCCGTGTTTGCGCACGTCTCGAAAATCATCCAAGGCGCACCTATCCGCGGCATCATTTTCGCCTACGACGAGGCGCAGAATTTGAGCGATCACGCTGCCACCAACGAGTATCCTCTGTCCCTCCTGCTGGATCTGTTTTCGTATCTGCAACGACAGCACAGCGACCGTAGTTTCATGCTGGTTTTGACCGGACTGCCTACCTTGTTCCCCAAGCTGAACGAGGCGCGCACGTATACGGAGCGCATGTTTCACGTCATGCACCTTGATCGGCTCAATAACGAAGACGCCAGAGAAGCTATCGTGCGACCTCTCGAGATCACGCAGAGCCCCCTAGGCTTTGCCGAAAAGACCATCAACAACATCATGGGGATGTCCGGCGGCTACCCCTACTTCATTCAGTTCATCTGCCGCGAAGTCTTCGATACATGGATTGGAAAAATGCAAAAGGGCACCGCCCCGTCGGTGCCGATGAATGACATCCTGTCCAAGCTCGATCTAGATTTTTTTGCGCCGCGTTGGCAGCGATCGACAGATCGTCAGCAGCAATTCATGCAGGTAATTGCAACCCTGGAAAACAGCGACGAGGAATTTTCCGTCCCCGAGATTGTCGAAGCTTCTCGTTTAACGTTACGAAAAGGCTTCACTCCCAGCCATGCTGTTCAAATTCTTCAAGCGCTCTCTGAAAGAGGCCTCGTCTACCGTAGCAAGCGAGGCGGCTACTGTTTTGCTGTTCCGTTATTGGCGAGCTTCATCCAGCGCCAAGCCTGGGACCCAGCGAGTCTCAAGGAGAAGTCTTAGCCTTTCCACACTCACGACACGCAGTAGCTGGCGCGCGTTCCGGCCCACCAGTAATCGACAATTTGACTCTAGAGCGCGGCTTGTCTCGATAGCCGCATGCCTCGTCCAAAACGCCACACGCCAACGCACGCCGACGGCCGGCCGATGAAGATCACCTTCGGCCAGATGCGTGACATGGGCTTGCGCGGCGTCCTGGTCTATTGCCACTGCGGCCGCCACATCGCTTTGGACGCCGATCGCTGGCTGGATGACGTGAGGCTGTCTGACATCGAGCCGAGGTTTAGATGCCAGGCCTGTGGAAGCCGGGGCGCTGATGTCCGGCCCGATTTCGAGCGAGGTGATCCACGGCTTGCAATCGTGCGCGCGAAAGACGCCGCCAACTAACGCGCGCTGGCGTGAGCTCGCCGCTTCAACGCTCGTATCAGCTCCGCTGTGCTTTTGAACCTCTGCCGATATCGTTTTCGCACCACTGCCTCGGTCATTATCAGCGGTCGCTCAGGGATGCGATCTCTCGACGTCAGGATGTAGTCTAGTGGCTCCTTATTCTGCTCATCCAGCCTGACCACAACGGCGATACCGGGATGCTGCTTGCAGCTACGCCGTAGCGTCCAGACGCGGCAGTGTCGTTGGGGATGCTGCCAGCAGCGGGCGACGCGCAATGATATGAAAGTCCCCCCTTTCACGGCCAAGCAGCCTCCTGTCCGCTCAACAATGAGATTGGAGCCGACGTTGGGCACGCCAGCGCTAATTCCTACGGCGAGTTGCTGGATCAGGCTCACGCGGTCGGCGCGCGTATCAATATAACTGTAGTCGCCCGGTGGGAGGAAACCGATCAAAGCATACGCTTTGCGAAGGCTGCCGAAACGGCGTTCATAAATCGATGCGCAGGGCATTCCCTTAGTGTGATTGATCGCATCGGCAGATAAACAGCCTAGCCGGAGTTGGAGAACGCGCAACTTCTTGAGCAACAGGTCGGACGAAATTTGCTCTCGCACTCGACGCTCAATGATCCGCTGAGCGGCATCGAACACGTTCCGAGGTACAATTGGTTCAAGAACGCCTTCTTTGCGAATCCACTTGGCCTTGACGTTGATGACGCGACGTTGCCGGAGATAGCTAGACGTCCGAGAATAGACCGTGTTGCCAATATAATTTTCGTTGCGAAGGATACGACCGATCATTTGGAGATCCCACCGCATGCCGAGATGGTTGAAAACGTCCTTGGCATTCAGCTCGCGAGCGATGTCGGTTTCCCCTTTCCCTCCGATAAAGCTTTCGAATATCCGTCGTACAATGGCGATTTCGTCGGGCGATCCGGCTCGTAGCACTACCCTGTCAGTCTGAAGTGCCTTGTTCTGTCCACGTTCGAGGAAGCCCCTCGATTTGCCCGTTATATCGATCAGCTCTCTCCGCAACCCAAAGCCCAGCCGACCGCCCACCCGGTAGCCCAGCCCCATGATCCGGCAATGTCCCGCAAAGACTTTCGCCGATTGCTCGCGGCTCATTTCGGCCGCCATGAGCCGTTTCATATTTTTCCAAAGGCTGGAGATCGGACTTCCGTCGTTCTCAAAGACTTCCGCGCAATAAATGACCTTCACGCCAGCCAGCTTGCAAATAAACTCGTAGTACGCACTTTCATCCGTGTCCTGAAACCGCCCCCAACGACTAACGTCCCGCACGAGGACGGTCGCGAAGTCAGCGGCTCCCGATTGCACGTCGTTGAGCAGATCGATGAGGCCGCGGCGGTTTTTGATTCTCAGCCCGCTTATCCCCTCATCAACATACGAGCGTACGATCTCAAGCCGGTGCTCGGCGGCGTAGCTCGCGATCAACGCCTTCTGATTTGCGATCGAGTATTGCTGCCGATCTGTCGACATTCGGATGTATTGTGCCGCGCGCGGTTCATTCTCGCGTCGTCGCGGCAACCTGGCATTCTGGACAGTGAGCGCAGTTCCCATGGAACGCCCCTACCGTTGGCCACGGGCAGCCTATTCTAGCCAGCCTGAAAGCCAAGATGAACTGTGCTTTCCGATCCAGCCCAGCGCAAATGAACTTACGATCGAGACCAAAGCAGACCAAAGCCAGGACCTGCCGCGCGCAGCACTGATTGAACGGAGATACAGGAAGGCACCGAGCAACGTGCCGTAGTTCCTCCGGAAGTCTCCGTTCAGCTTGGCGATCTTGGACAAATCGGACGACGACTGGAATTCTTCCGCCATTGAACACGCTCCTCGTTCGATCAGGAGCACCCTATGAACCACTGTTTTGCCCGACGGGGCAAGGGTAAATTTCGGAATATCAAAATGCCCCTCTGCCCCGCGAGCGCCCTGATTGACAAGCGATGGTTGCATCAGCATGAATACACACAATTGCTTGGGGCTCGGGGCTGTTGCGATGCGAAATTTGGCGTTCCTGATGGTGCTGCTATTGGCGGGCTGTATGAGCAGCGAGGAGCGGATGGCGGCCAATAGCGCCAAGGACGACCAGACCTGCCTTTCCTACGGCGCCAAGTTAGGCACTGACGCCTACGTTAGTTGCCGTGCACAACTCGAAGGCGCACGACGGCAAGCGGATGCGGCCGAAGATGCTGCATGGGACGCTCGTCGAGCTGCGCGCGAGGAAGTGCGGCGCGAAGCTCGGAGGCAGAACAATTGAACGGCAGGGCAATCGGGCAGACTAACCCCGACACTTTTGATCGTCTTTGGCATTGCGTTCGGCAATGACGCCCACGGTGCAGGCCATGGGGGCCGCGTCAGCTACGGTGGCGGACATCACACGTAAGCCATGGTGGAAGTTTCTCTGGTGGCTCCGGCTCGTCTCACCGCGGCGGGACTTATGTGAATTCGAGAACTGGCAATCGCTACAGGACCCATCAATGAAAAGGAAAGGCCCGCCAGCATGAACCGGCGGGCCTAATTTTCGTCTAGCGGCCGCCCGACCGACGATCAGCAGCGCGCTCGCCGCACCGCGACCCATCCGAGGCGCGATCGGAAGCGTGATCGCACGGGCCTGCGAAGGCGCTGGCGATCGGCGCGACAAACGTGAGCGTAAGAGCAATCAACAAAACACGTGTCATTCAAAACCTCCCAAAGTTGAACAGGGGGACGATACTCGCCTTTGGGTGATCCTGACGGTAACGGCCAACCGCGCCCATATCTTTTTCTTGGGAAGCCCGCCGGGCGCTAACCCAGCGGGCCCTCGTCGTTAGCGCTTCAACCGCCGTCGGTGCGTCATCAGCCGCTGCCGGTCGCGTTTTCGGTGGATTCGGTGCCGGCGCTTCATGCCGGCCCCTGCAATTCGCTATTCCAACGGGAATCGTACTCCCTTTCCAGCCGCACCAGCATCGTCGCGGCGTGAACTACGGCGAACCTCAAATGATCGTCTTCGACTTTCGCATTCAGCATCAACTCGGCGGCGATACCGGTCATCCTTACGCAATCCCGAAGGCTGGTCTCCAGCTCTCGGAAAGCCTCGGCATGACGTTCGGTGACGTTGACCTCGGAGCGATCGGGCATCAGCTCAATGATGTTGCTCATGCGGTTCGCTCCCGGCTCTCGCAATCGCGCTCAATCAGCTCGAGCACGGATTGCAAAAACAGCATCTCGAAGTCTTCGAGATTGCGTCCGCTCTCCCCGTCCCCGCTCTGGTTTATCACCACTTTAGCGAGGCTCGCGAGCGACCAGAGCTCGACCGGGCGCACCGTTCCGGATTTGCGGATGAGACGGGTGACCTTGCGCAATGAAGCGTCTTTTCGCTCCCACAGCCCCTTGCTGACGATCTCTGCAACGGTTGAATTGCCGGTGTGCTCGGCTGTCCATGCACCGTTGATGGCGCCAATCAGGGAAGTGTAGGTCACGGCGCAGCGCATAATCGCCGAGGCGCGGTCAAGCTCCTCCTCGGTTTTGAGTCGGCTTGGCGCCCGTGCCGGGATCATCTCAGCGACAACGGCCGCGGTTGCTGCGGCGCGCGCAGCGTCCAGGTCGACGACGTTGGATCGGCTCGAAACGCGCTTAGGAGAGTCGCTGGCGCGTTCTTCCGTTTCAGGCTTTCTGGTGGCGGGCTGAGCGGAAAGCGAATCCGCGAACTCCTCTCGCGACGGAAACATAGGTCTCTCGATGGTCATGGTGGGTGCTCTGGGTTTGGCCGATCAAAGCCATGCTCGGTGTCAGACCGGGCAGCCGGGGGTTGATCACCAGCCAGAGCGACTGGTCGAGACGTTTTTACGGTTTCCCGCTGGACAGCACGCTCGCCCCCGGCCATAAATGGCCGATCGGAGCCGCGCCGCCAAGCGCGTCCGTTCTTTTCAGCCGCTATCGCTCGTCGCCAAACGAGTGATTCCTTGACCAAGGGAATGCGGCCTAGCTCTGGTCAGGGTGATCAAACCCAGAGCCATCCCACCATGATTTGGTTAACCGTGTCTATCCCCTTCAGGGGATCGGCTCGCACGTCATTTTGGCGCCTGCCAATGTGTTTCCCTTGACCGTGGCTATATCCAGGACGCAAAGGGCCATGGCTCCAGTCCACCGATCGAGCCTCACTATGCCGAGGCCGCCGGGCTCCGGCGCGAAGGCGTGCCAACGCCCACTCAGCGCGATCGACGCTGCGACAATCAATCCGCTCGCGATGACTGACCATGCCTTCATGCGGCGGAGTGTAGCAGCAACCCCCGCCATGCGGGGGGATTTCCCTTCCAGGGGCGCTTTGGCGCGGCTAGGAGCCCGCCTTCCAGTGCTCAAAAGACACGACATCGACCCAAGTCATGGTGCCATCCTGCGCCAGGCATTCGTCCAAGCTTTGTTCCTTGAGTGGGTTGCCCAATGTGCGCCGATGCTGGGAGACGAAATCCAAGACTCGTCGCGGGACCTGCTCTCGGCTGATCGCGTGCCGTAGAAGTGCCTCGATCACATCCTGGGCAAGGTCCAGCCTCATGTCGTATGGGAAGCGGCGGTCTATGAGCGACAAAATCCATTCGTAGTCGCCGGCTCTCATCTCGAATAGCGGAATGTCCGGCTTCGCTTCTCTCAAATTAAAAAATCCGGCGTTCTCAGGCACGATCCGGAAACGCATCAAATGACTTCGAGATAATGGGTTGCGCGCGTTCTCAGCGATGAAGCGATCAAATTCGGGATTTTCCCTTCTGTACCTCGCTAGAGTACTGAACCTAACGAGGTATCCCTTCCGACCCGAAGTGGTGAAGCTGTTCAATGAGGCATTTGCTGCAAGGCGCTCTTTGACCTTTTCGAGGACGTGGGGCTTGATCACGTCGCCGCGCTTGTACCTCATGACCTCGCAAGCTCTACACTGCCGGGTCATCCAGCCCTTGTGCATGGCAACGCGCCCATGCTCAGCAAGCGAATGACCGTTTACGCAGTGTGTTTTGTTCCTAAGGTAAGCCCCTTTACCAAGTCTGCCATTAACATCAGAAATTCGCAGCGCTTCCTTGGCCCAACTCGGATATAGCTCACAATGTTTTTTGAAGCGCGCATAGCTGACAAGCGGTGGTCCATACTTGCCACCACTGGTGAGCATTCGCACGGTGCTGCCGGCCTTAAGCTTCATCATGAACACGTCGGCAAGCGCGGAGGGAATACCCGGCGGCACATTGCGCCATCTCAGTTCAGCAGCGCGATGAAGCTCGGAGCGAGATAATTGGGCTTCTGCCATTTTCGCCTCCACAAGCGCATGATTGCGCTGCGGAATGGCACGCCTGAGTCGCGGCGCGGTATTGACGAATCGTCCCACTGTTCTGCCTTAATCTGTTAGGCTACCGTCGGTCGTCTCCGTCGCATCGAATCTGTGCTCGCTGCCATCTTCGTGGCAGGCTGCGCGGCCTATCACTGGCTTAATTGAGAAGACTTATGGATACTCCTCAGCAACCTCCGAAGCCGATACTTGATTCCAAGGAGCAGTTTGAACTGCAGGTACGTGCTGCCGAGCGCGCTCATGATGTCGAAACAGAGTTTGGCAAGAACGCCAATGAAGCCGCCTTGGAGTCGGGAAGGGAAGCGCTCAAGGCCATGATTTTGGTCAACGGCGGCAGCTCAGTCGCTATGTTGGCCTTTATCGGAACATTGGCTTCTAAGGATGTACTGCCTCCAAACAAGCTAGCCGAGATCAGCAGTCCGCTTATTTGGTTCGCAACAGGCTTAATCTTGGCGATGATAGCGAGTGCCGGCGCGTATTTTACAAACCTGATGATTGCTGGTTCTTCTAGTCGACAAACGCGGGAGTATGAATTTCCGTTTCTCCGAGACACGAAGTCTTCAAAGCGTCATCGATTCGCCGGAGAGATATTCCGCCATCTCACAGTTGCAGCGGCTGCCGCCTCGATTGGATGTTTCGGTTGGGGAGTATGGAAAGCAAAGACAGCGTTCGACATCATTGCCGTCGCAAAACAATCCCCCAAATGACTGCCGATTTGGTCAAAGGCGACTGGGTTCCTCCATTTGTTGCTTGGGCCGAACAAAAGTTGGCCATACGAGCGATTTGGCTTTTCGGTATTTGTTGCTCTGGCACCGAGGTGATTGAGCGAAGCCCTCGGCGGCGGTCTCAATGGTGACCCGGTAAGATCCCGGTGCTCTATTTTTTGGCCCCGTTTCGCGATCTCACCCCTCTTGCGCCAAGCAAGTCAGGTTCGCGATCGATGAGGTCGTGGCTGCGTCGTTGGTCGCGACAGAGACGTCGTACCAAACCTGCGTGCCGACACTTAAGCCGCTGATGATACCCTCGAGTGTGAAAATCGAAGCCGGACTTCCTGCGGCCGTGGTTGTGGACGTCACGCCATTGTTGAACAAGGTCCCGGTTAGAGCCGCTCCATTGCTGGGCGCTGTTCCAGTCCCATAGCGCCCCGTCACGAACGTTGTCTTGGACGTATTATTGTTCGTGACATTGCCAACAATTGTGAACCTGATGCGGCCAGTCGTTGCCGGCGTGAGCTTGCAAGAAGCTCCCAGCCCCATCATGACGCCCGTTGTACTAGTTGTGCCGCCGGGGCTGGCAGGGCTGACGCTTTGATGGGCGCTCGTCAGTTGGAGAGTGCCGAAAGCGGTGCCTTTGATATCGGTCGCGCTCGTCCATTGCGCTAGCTGATTGGCCGTCGGCGTGCCCGAAACAACGACGTTGCCGGTGCCGGCGCCAGCGTTGCAGCCGAAGGTGTGCGTCGTCGTGGAGTACGTCAGCGCGCCGGTGCAGTTGTTGACCGCGGTCGCCGAGGCGGTGGTCGAGCCCCAATAGCCGAGGGCGGTGTCGAGCGTGCCGGCGGCAAGGCCAATGGTGCGCGAGCTGGCAAGCGTGCCGCCTCCGGACAGGGGCGCGGCCGCGGTGATTGACGTGGTGGCAAGCGCTGGCGGCGCGCCAGCGTCCGCAAGTGCCCCTTGCGTTGCACCGATCACGACCGCGTTGGCCGCGGTGGCGCCGATGAACGTCAAATTCAGCGTGACGCCGCTGCAGCCCGCGATCGTTACGGCGTTCGGAGTCGACGGATTTTGATACCACGCACCCGGGGTGACGATCGAACTGACCGATGTGATTTGCCCCCCGACCGCCTGCAACGAGATAGTTGCCTGCGTTCCGGCCCCGCCGGTGGTGGTGGCTGTGAATGCGCCGTTGGATGCGCAGCTTCCACCCGCGGCCACGGTCGCAGTGGCCACGCGTGCTAGGGGCGCAGATACTGAGCCCCGCAACGCAAGCTGTGCGGCAAGCTGGTCAAACGTGATCGCCTGCGACGGGCCGGAGCCGCTGCCGGTGCCGATGCGACCGATCACTGAATTGTCGCGGACGGGAGCGTATTGCTGAGCGAAGACGGGCGAGAAGATGCCGACGGCAAGCGCGACAGCGACGGCAAAACGAGAGAGGATCTTCATCGCGCGCGCTCCAATTGTCTGACGGCCCTGCGACCGTCTGGATTTTGATCGAGTGCTCGACCAAGTTTCATCTGAACATCGAAGAAACCCGGCGGCGTCCGGCGGCTGATCGGCCATCTATCCATTGCACTGACGAGCGCGACGGCCTCCGCCGGGGAAAGCTCCAGCGTGATGTTTTCATCGTGCGCCGCGGCCTGACCCGCGAAGAGCAGAATGGACAGAAGGACGAAAAAGCGCATGATTTTTGCCTCGATTGGTTGGCCGGGATCTCTCCCCGCGTCCCGGCCGCCGCGGATGACGGGAGTTCGCGCCCCCTGGAGCTCCACAATGATCACTGAAGCGCTCGAACACGATTGCCGATCGGCAGGAAGCCGGCAGGGATCAGCGGCCGCGCGAGATCCTGGATTGCCTGCATCCAGTCGCTGCTACGCTTCGCACGCGCGCGCTCCAGGGGCGTGACTGAAACGGTGACCTGCCGCTCTTCGTTGCTCTTGGGGTCGACGACGTCGATCTGATATTTGATCATCTTCAAAATCCCTTTGCTTCGCCCTTGATGCCGCCCGCGATCACCACGGATGCGGTCATCATCAGCCGGACTGCCTCTGCCTCATTTGCGAGAAAGCGCTTCACAAACGCCGGATCGTTCATCTGACGGGTCCGCCAGTCCGTAACCATCCGGTATTCCTCCTTGCTGACGCCGCCGCCTTCCAGCGCCTCGCGCACCACGCCATCCGGCATGCCCAAGCTCCGCAGCCATGATGCGCCCTCGGCCAAGAGCTTGGATTGACCGTCGGGGATCGAGTCGGCGCCGAGGACGACGCCATTCATGGCGTTCTCGATCTCGTCGCCGCCCTTGCCGAGCACGCTGTGCAGATCGTTCCACTGCTGGGTCGCGGCGACGTCGCCGGATAGCAGCTTTGAGCCGAATTCGACGTTTGCCGAGAGCGCATCGATCTGCGCGCGCGCTTCTGCGGCGGTGGCTGGGGCTTGGGATTGATCGGTCATGCGGCCTCCGAGTTGTGAGAGTTCACTGCGTCAAAGCCTTTGCGCAGCAGCCCGACGAAGTACGCACCGGCCCGCCGAAAGACGACGGGCGCCGCTTCGATCCTCGGACGGTCGTATGCCAGCGATGCGTGGGGTGCTCGCGCGCCAGGCAAAAAAGCGTTCGGCAGACCGTGCTTGAACATCTCGCCGGCCAGGAGCGCATCGATCGCCACCGGGTTGGCGATGCCGCCGACCATGATGTCGACCGACTTGAAGTCGATCGGATGCGGAACGATGCCGGTCGGGAATTTTTGCTGCATCTCCTCGGATAGGGTGCCGAGATCGATCCGCAGCTTCGCGGCCTTCTCGATCAGCTCGGAGAGCTCCACGCCGACGCGGGTCCATTCATCGGCCGTCGTCTCAAAATCGCGCAGTTGCGCGTCGCGCGCTGCCGCCCGCTCGGCGAGCTCGGCCTCGGCGTCCTGTCGGAGCGCCAGCCGCAATGCCGCTTGCAGCTCACCGACCGCTGTTCTGGCCGCGTCGATCCTGGAGCGGTGTCCGGCCAACTTATCCGCCGCGCCCGGCTTCCGCTCCGCGGCCTCGAGCGCAAACTCTGCGACCTCCTCCTCGAGCTCACCGAGCGCGCCCAGGGCGCAATCCAGTTTCTCCTGGACGGCCGGCGCGCGCCGCGCCGAGGCTTCGACTTGCGGCGACGGGTCATCTGCGGCGTGTTCGCCGGACTTCCTGCGGAACATGCTGATGATCCTCACGCTGCTTCGTTGCGGTGCTGGTCGTTCTGAGACGCCGCGGCGACGGCGTCCTCCAGGCGACAGCGAATCCAGTCGGACACGGTCCGACGCTCGCGGGCCGCCAACTCCTTCATGCGCTGCTCAAGATCCGGCTTGATCCGCGCACCGATCAACTTCGTGTTGTTTGCCATTGTTGGCCTCTGTCAGGTTCGTGCTGTCAGCATTCGGCGTGATTTGCGGGAAGCTAGCAACGCACCGCATTGTCTGATCGGGTGAGACGGATGCGGTCGCCTTCGCGTTCGTCGGGCGACGCTTGCGAGGCTTCCAGCGGGCGCGCACGCGGTCGGCCTGCTCCGGGTCCTCCATGATCACCGCGAACGCGATGCGCAGCCCCAGCGCGTCCAGAAGGGCCTGGAGCGACATTTGGCCAAAGCCCCTCACCGGCGGGTCGGCGAGCAACTTGCTCACGTAGCCGCCCTGCAAGCCCGTGAGGTCGTCCAACGTTTCGTGGCTGAGGTCGAGTTCGTCGCGACGCGCGCGCACGACGTCAAGCAACTGCTCGCGTGATCCGATCAAGCGGGGCCTCATTGTCTAGCGATGTCCGACAAAGTTTGCTGAGAGGGCGCCGCCAATTTTTTCGGAGGCCGCCGCGAAATTAAGGGGATAGGTCGATTATGGAGCGCGCGCGGGAAATCTGGGGTACCCCCCGGGGGTGGGGGTCTTTTCAAACGAAATCCCGAGTATCTGGCAGCAAAACATTGGCTCGCGCGCGCGGGCGCATTCCCTACTGATAGGGTCGCTTCGCTACGCCTATAAAGCCCTCCCCCGAAGTGCAAAACCGGTGACGTGGCACGATCAAGCTGCTGATTTCTTTCGCTGCTGTTCGGCCACAGGGAGGGCTCGGACCCAACCCTGGACCCAGACACGTGCCGTAACTGCGTAACCCGTCGACCAGGCCATCGCATTATGCGGGCTCGACCGGCGCCGGTCTCGGCGTTACGGCATGCATGCCGACAACGAGGTCCTTTCGCCCTTCCCTTCCAAGCGGCCGAAGCGGTAGCGGCCACCGAGGCCGCGGCGAGCGCTTCGATCGCGCCTAGGGGTGTGGGGGGATCGAAGAAGGCCGATCGAATAGGCGATGTCACCCGTGGGCACAGGCGATCGAAGGGGCGATGGCATACCCGTTCGAACTGATCGAAGACCGATGGAAGGGGCGATCGAAGGTTCATCAGGCGGCCCTCTCGATGTGCTTCACGCGCTTGCTGGGCGGTCCGCTCTCGACGATCCTGATCGTGCCCGCGTTCAGCAGACGCCCCATGGCGGCGCGGAAGGCCTCGGCCTTGATGCCGCCCGCGTCGTGCTCGTCGGCCATTTCGGACGGCGCGCTGCCGCGGCCAGTGGCTGGGCGGACGGTGCGCCCCTGCGCGGCGAACCTGTCGAGGAGCCGCATGAACATCTCGTCGACTTCGCGCTCGGCGGCCGCACGGTACGGCGACGCCTCGCCGGCCATGGCGGTGGTGAAGGTCAGGCCGCCCCATCGGAGCGTCACCTTCTCGCCTGATCGCCCATAGTTGCTCTTGGTGACGGCGAGCGTGCGCTGGTCCTGGTCGTCCTTCTCAGGATCGGACAGGTGCAGCATCGAGCGAACCGAGTTCCGCCAGTCCACGCTGTTGGCCGTTCCACTGCCGTCGGCCATGCCGCGGACGCTGGGATGGTCGAGCATCACGATGGCGACCTCGTTCTCCCGGGCGATCTTGCGCAGCATGGCGAGGAAGGCGCGGACCTGCCGCCGCGCGATCGCCTCCCCGTCGAACACCGCCGCGATGCTGTCGATCACGACCAGGCGCGGCCGGCGCTCGCGGATCCAGACTTCGAGCCAGTCGAGCAGCGGAGCGCGCGACAGGCGTCCGTCACCACCGGCATGCACCAGCCACGTGCTCTCGAGGTCGGGGAAAAGCAGATGCAAATCGGTGAGGCCGTGAGGATCGATGCACCGGTGCTTGGCGATACGCTCGACGCGATCGCGGATGTTGTGCTCGGGCTCCTCGCAGGACAGGAACAGGGCCGGCCCGTTCTCAATCGTGCAGCCGAGCCAATCACCGAGGCCGGCGGCGGTGTGGACGAGCAGCTGCGTGACGATCTCCGTTTTGCCGGACCCGCCGTTGCCCGCCAAAATTGTCAGATCACCGCACGGAATGCGACCACTGGCGAGCCACCGCTGTTGCTCCGCCTCGGTGCCCTTCCACACCGCCGGCGTGATCGCGGCATAAGCGGGCGACTTCTGGTCGGGTATTGCCGAAACGATTGATAGTCGACCGGCTTCCGGCTCGCTGAATTGCTCAAAGCTATCAGCTGGCGGGACGTCGCGCCGCGGATCTTCGTCATCGGCCGGGACGAGGCCCAGGTCGACCATGAGTGTCCGCGCCATCGCGGCATTGGCTGGTGCGATGCCCATCAGGCTGCCTCGACAGATTTGAAAAGCGCCGGTGCGTCGTCGGGATGGTGGCGCAGCCAAGCCGCCAGGCGCTCAGGATCGCCGAGGCTCAGCACATAGTGAAAAGCATCGATCGTTGCCTGGGGCGTGCAGCGGTGGAGCTTTTCGATAACGACGACCTGCTGCGCGGGCGGCAATTCACCCGTCCAACGCCAGCGGTCCCGCGGATCAGCAAGCTCCCACTGCATCAGCAATTGCGATGCATAGTCGGACGGCAGGTCCTCGATCGGCGCGAAGGCCTCGCCCATCAAGCGCTGCACCTCATCCTGCCCCAGATCGTCGAGGTAGCCGGTTGCTTCCGCAAAAATTTGCAGAATGTCCGCCGCGACCTGCTTCTCGACCCAGCCCTTGTCGACGAACCACCGCTGCGAGGCGCAACACTTTGCAAATTCTTGCGCGGCGCTCATTCGGCATCGCTCCCATCGAGCAGACCGAGCTCTTGGGCCTTTTCTACCGCGAGGCCGATCGCCTTTTGCAAATCCAAGAGACGAGTCACCTTCATGGTGATGCCCTTGGTAGTGGGGTGGATTTTTCCCTCTTTGTCGTGAACGTGCTTCCGAAGATCGACGAGCGCGTGTCCCTTGAACGTCTGCAGCGTCGTGGTGATCACGTCCTTGCGGCGATTTGAAAAGAAGCGGTCGACGACGACCGGTTCGGCGAGCTCTGGGCGCTTAGCCATGACCTCACCTCACGCGGCAGTAAGCATGCGCTCGATCACGGCGCGCGGGATCACGATGCGGCGCCCGATGCGGATCGAACCAATCTCGCCCTTGGCGACTGCCGCGTATGCGCCGGCTCGGGAAATCGGGAAAATTTCCGGTAGTTCGTCCACCGAGAAAGTGGCCCGCCCGTCCCATTTGGGAGGCAGCCCGCTCTCCAGCACCTGATTTGACTTGTCCATAACGTCAGCCCTTTTTGGGATTGATGCGTCATGGTCTATTTGGTAATATGAATAGTGTAAGTCGTTTTATTGTGGGATTTTGGTATGCAAAAAGCCAAACGGCGCGGTCGGCCCCCTATCGATGCCGAGACTGAACAGGTCGCGGTCCGGCTGCCGAAGGCGTGGATTGAAGCCATGCGGCCGCACTTGTCCCAGAACATTCGCGAGCGCCTCTATCGTTCGCTGTTCGAGCAGCAATTGTCGGAGCAGCGTGATCCGCATCTCGTCAGGCTCGGCGGTCAGATCGAAGAGCTTGCCCGGCGCGTGCGGAGGGCAACCCGGGCCGAATGGCACGCCGATCGCATCTCACATCAAATTTTTATGGAAACACTGCGCTTGCTCTTCGAGAGCGAGCCAACGCCGACAGCGGAAATATCGAACGTCAAATCCGACCCCAAGCAGGCTGCCGAACTGATCTTCAACAGCTACCTCGAAGAGGTTCGCGAGTACGAGCAGGGAAAAAATCTCCGATCAAAACTGGAGGGCGGCAATGGTTAAGCGCGGACACGGCGAAGGCGGCATTGATGAGCGCGGGGAGAACATCTTCCGGCTGCGCTGGCGCGCCAACGGCAAGCGGCACACGAAGACCTTCCGCGGCACGAAGGCCGAAGCGCGGAAAGAACTGAGGGCGCTTACAAGCGCGGTGGATACGGGCGAGCACGTAGACCCGAGTAAGATCACGGTCGGCCAATGGATTGATCAATGGATTGCCGTCGGCGCACCTGGACGGAAAAAACAGAAGGTCGGACAGCGCACGCTCGAACGCTATGAGGAATTGCTGCGAGTCCACGTGAAGCCGAAACTTGGGGATAAGATCCTCCAGAAGCTCAAGGCCACTGAGATCGACGAGCTTTACGGCGAGCTCGAGCAGCGGCTGGCGCCGATGACGGTCAACCACGTGCACCGCTGCTTCAACTCGTCGCTATCTACTGCCGAGCGCAAAGGGATGCTGGCGAGCAACCCCATGACTCGGATCGAGCAGCTGCCGTCGGCGGGCGAGAGCGACCATGGCCTGGCCCTCGACGAGCCCGACCTAAAAACCCTGGTGAACGGCTTCAAGCCGTCGGCCACGATGTATGTCCCGGTCGCAGTCGACGCCGCTACGGGCGTGCGCCGTAACGAACTCCTCGCCCTTCGCTGGCTCGACTTCGACCCCCAGGCGAAAACGCTAAAGATCGAGCGCGCCCTGGAGGTGACCAAGAAATTCGGAGTTCGGTTCAAGGTCCCCAAAACGTGGCGAGGAAAGCGGACGATCGCGCTGGATGACGGCACGGTCACGATGCTGCTTGCGGAGCGGGAGAAGCTGCAGCGGCTCTTGGCGGGCATCCCTAACGGCGCGGCCGTCGACCTGGGCCTCGTTCGCCTGCCCGATGACGCGCTGATTTTTCCAGCCTCGCCGGCGCCCGGTGAGAGCTTCGATTTTGCGAAGCCGAGAGACCCAAGCAATTTCTCGAAGGCGTTTCGGCGGGGTGCGGACGCCCTTGCGAAAGTTTTCCCTGCCGTCGGTTTCGAAGGGTTCGAGTTCCACCATCTCCGCGGCACCCATGCTACGTTACTACTGGACAAGGGGGTCCCGGTGCACACGGTGGCCGAACGGATCGGCGACGATCCGGCGGTGCTGTTGAGGAACTACGCCAAGCGCAAGCGAAAGCAAACGGCCGACACGTCAGTCGCGACCGTCATCAACGCTATCTCTGCCGGAATCCTTGGGTCTTAAGCCGATTGGGTCCAGTTTGGGTCCCGGTTCAGCGTCTGTTCAATTGAGGAGGCAGTTAAATGGTTGATATTGCTGGCAGGAGTGGCAGGGCTCGAACCTGCGACCCCCGGTTTTGGAGACCGGTGCTCTACCAATTGAGCTACACTCCTACGGACCCCGCGTCGCCTTGGGATCAGGGCCGCTTTCAAGCACAGAGGGCGGCCGGATTGCAAGGGTGAACCGCGCCGGCCTCGCTTGTTTGTACCGGGGTCTCTGGGCCACAGTCCTCGTCCGACAATGAAAAACAATTGGGAGCGCCCATGACCGCCACAGCGACCGCTACCGCCCCGCAGGCCCCGATCGCAGCCCACACCCCGCCTTTGCCGGAAGCCCGCCCGGAGACGCTTGGCCTGTCGCGGCCGCGCCTGCAGGCCATGTCGGACGCGTTCAAGCGCGAGATCGACAAGGGAACCGTTCCCGGGGTCACCGTGCTGGTCGCCCGCCGCGGCCAGGTCGGCTGGTTCGAGGCACTGGGCCGGCAGAGCCCGGCGGCCGCAGCGCCGATGGCGCGGGATTCGATCTTCCGGATCTTCTCGATGACCAAGCCGATCGTCTCGGTCGCCATCATGGCGCTGGTCGAGGACGGCTACCTCCTGCTCAGCGACGCCGTCGCAAAATTCATCCCGGAATTCGCCAGCCAGCAGGTCGGCATCGTCAAGGACGGCAAGCTGGAGCTGGTGCCGCCGGTGCGGCCGATGACGGTGCAGGACCTGCTCCGCCACACCTCGGGCCTCACCTACGAGCACCAGGGCGACGGCCCCGTGCACAAGCTCTACCAGGAGTCCCGCGTCCGCAGCCGCAAGATCAGCAATGCCGAGCACGCCGCACTGGTGGCGAGCTTCCCGCTGGTCTGCCAGCCCGGCGCCGAGTTCAATTACAGCCGCTCCACCGACATCCTCGGCCGCATCATCGAGGTGGTCAGCGGCAAGTCGCTCGGCACGTTCCTCACCGAGCGCGTGCTCGCGCCGCTGCAGATGGCCGAGGCCGCCTTCTCGACCCCCGAGGCCAATGCGGGCCGGCTCGCCGAGCCGTTCGCGGCCGATCCCTGGACCGGCGACAAGGTCGCGCTGTTCAACATGCACGAAGCACCGGTGATGGAATCCGGCGGCGGCGGGCTGGTCTCGACCACGATGGACTATGCCCGCTTCTGCCTGATGCTGCGCAATGGCGGCACGCTCGACGGCGCCAGGATCATCGGCCGCAAGACGCTGGAGCTGATGGCGTCCGATCATCTCGGGCCGCACGTTCAGATCAACGGCACCTTGCTCGCGCCCGGCCACGGTTTTGGTCTCGGTTTCGCCGTGCGCCGCGAGGCCGGCAT
>Ga0102591_1001446_pt1 | contig 32403 bp, 29 predicted proteins | sample AraplaCol_mCL_r2_2_FD_76860 | JGI IMG/M metagenome (GOLD analysis project Ga0102591, IMG submission 76860) | Arabidopsis root microbial communities from North Carolina, USA - plate scrape MF_Col_mCL_r2 (SPADES assembly) (version 2) | ecosystem: Host-associated > Plants > Roots > Endosphere...
CTGGGCGACAAAGGGCGACAGACGGCTGATTTTCGCGAGGCTCTACATCGCCAATCATCGCTACGCCGACAATCCGATCAGCTTCGAGACGCGCGATACGCTGGTTGCGGATTTCCCCGGATTGGTCCAAGACCGCTGAAAGGAAGAGGGCGCCGGAAGGCGCCCTTTCTGTCTCTCTATTCGGCGGCCATCGCCTGTGGTTCCTCTGCGACGTGCTCTTCCGTCTTCCCGCGGCTGAGCAAGCGGTGGAGGAAATTCCCGAAGCGATCCATCTCGACGAAGATGACCGGGGTGATGAACAGCGTCAGCATTTGCGAAACGATGAGACCGCCGACGACGGCAATGCCGAGCGGCTGGCGCAATTCCGAGCTCGCACCGGTGCCGAGCGCGATCGGCAGGGCGCCGAGCAGGGCGCAGAAGGTCGTCATCATGATCGGGCGGAAGCGTCGCACGCAGGCCTCGTGGATCGCCGCCGTCGCCTTCTCGCCGGTCGTGCGCATGGTTTCGACAGCCACGTCGATCATCATGATCGCGTTCTTCTTGACGATGCCGATCAGCATCAGCAGGCCGATCAGGGCAATAATCGAAAGATCGAAGCCCATGATCTTCAGCGCCAGCAGCGCGCCGAAGGCCGCCGCCGGCAGGCCCGACAGGATGGTCAGCGGGTGGATGAAGCTTTCATAGAGCACGCCGAGCACGACATAGATGGTCAGCACCGCTGCCAGGATCAGATACGGCGTATTGCCCTGCGATTGCTGGAAGATCTCTGCCGTGCCGCCATAGGACGTGAAGACGTCGGCCGGCATGTTGAGATCCTTCTTGATCTGGTCGATCCGGGCCGTTGCGTCGCTGAGCGATACGCCCTCCGGCAGGTTGAAGGAAACGGTGGTCGAGACGAGCTGGCCCGTCTGGTTGATGGTGACCGGCCCGAGTGTGCGCTCGACATGCGCGAAGTTCGACAGCGGCACCAGGCTGCCATTGGAGGAGGCGACGCGGATTTCAGAAAGCTTCTGGTCGTCCCATGGCTTGCTCGTGTCATATTCGACGATGACGTCGTAGCTGTCGCCGGTCGACTGGATTTCCGCCGCCGCAAAGCCGCTGAAGGATTCCTGCAGCGTCGTGCGCAGCGTGTCATTGTCGATCCCGTAGGCGGCTGCCCGCTCGGTATCGATGACGATATTGGCCTGCAGGGCATTGTTCTGCGCATCCGAGGTCACGTCCGTGAACAGGCGGTCGCCGCGCATTGCCTGCTGGATCTTGCCGGCCCACAGGTTGGTCTGGTCGGCGTTCAGCGCCTGGATGACCAGCTGATATTGGCTGGCGGTCTGGCGGCCGCCGAAGCGCAGGCTCTGGTTGGGCGTCACGAAGGCCTGCAGGCCGGGGATCTTGTTGATCGCCGTGCGCAGCTCGCGCAGCGTCTGCTCAAGCGGTTCACGCTGATCCTTGTCCTTCAGTTCGACGAACATCGAGCCGTTGTTCTGGGGCTTGTTGGGGTTGCCGCCGACGGTCGACATGACGTGATTGACCGCCGGGTTCGCCTTGACGACGGTCGCGGCCTGTTGTTGCAGGGCCTCCATCGCCGAATAGGAAATATCCTGACGGGCCTGCGTGCTGATCGTCAGGCGCCCGATATCTTCCTGCGGGAAGAAGCTCGTCGGCAGCGTCATGAAGAAATAGACGGTCAGCGCGACGGAAGCCAGGAAGACCCCGAGGATGAAGGGGCGGTGGCGAAGGCACCAGCCGACCGCATTGTCGTAACCGCGCAGCGTCCGCTCGAAACCGGCATCGAAGATGCGGATGAGCAGTGGCGGACGGCTGTGGTTGTTGGAAAGGCGCGAACCGAGCATCGGCGTGACCGTCAGCGAGACGATCGCCGAAGCGATGATGGCGATCGCAACAACCATGCCGAATTCGTTGAACACGCGGCCGACAACACCGCCCATCAACAGGATCGGAATGAAGACCGCGATCAGCGACACCGACATGGAGATGATGGTGTAGCTGACTTCGCCGGCACCCTTGATCGCCGCCTCGCGCACCGGCATGCCTTCCTCGACATGGCGCAGGATGTTTTCGAGCATGACGATCGCGTCGTCGACGACGAGACCCACCGCGAGCGTCAGCCCGAGCAGGGAGATGTTGTCGATACTGTAGCCGAGCACATACATCATGCCGAAGGTCGAGATCAGCGACAGCGGAACGGCAAGGCCCGGAATGATCGTTGCCGTCGCATGGCCCGTGAAGAGATAGATGACGAGAACGACGAGGCCGATCGTCAGAAGCAGCGTGAACTTCACGTCGGCAATGGCATCGCGGATCGGCTTTGCGGCATCGTTCATGATGACCGTGTTGACCGAGGGCGGGATTTCGGCGTGAAGCTGCGGCAGCTTGGCGTTGATCGCATCGACGACGTCGACGGTGTTGGCATCCGGCTGGCGCTGGATGGCCAGGATAATGCCGCGCTGGCCGTCATACCAGCTGCCCGTATACTGGTTCTCGACGCTGTCCTGGACATCGGCGATATCGCCGAGATGGATCGGTGCGCCGTTCGGATTGGCGATGACGAGCGAGCGGAACTGCTCGGCATTGGTACGCTGCGTATTGGCCGTGATCGTCATGGCCTGCGAATTGTTCTGCAGCGTGCCCACGGGCTGTTGGCTGTTGGCAGCCGCAAGCGCCTTGTTGACGGTGTCGATGCCGATCCCACGGGTGAGCAGCTTGTTGGGGTCGACCTCGACGCGCACGGCATAGGTCTGCGCGCCGAAGACGCTGACCTGGGCGACGCCCGGAAGCGTCGACAGCGATGGCGAGATGATGTCTTCGGCGATCTCGTCGAGCTTGCTGCGCGGCATGGTATTGCTTTGCACCGAAAGCAGCATGATCGGCGCATCGGCCGGGTTCGTCTTGCGGTAGCTCGGCGGCGTCGTCATGTTGTCGGGCAGCTGCCGCGTTGCATGCGAAATGGCCGCCTGCACGTCGGCGGCGGCCGCATCGATATCGCGGTTCAGGTCGAATTGCAGCACGATACTGGTGCTGCCGAGCGAACTCGACGCGCTGATCTCGCTGATGCCGGGGATCGTCTCGAACTGCTTGATCAGAGGGGTCGCGACCGAAGTCGCCATCGTCTGCGGCGAGGCGCCGCTCAGCTGCGCCGAGACGTTGATGGTCGGAAAGTCGACCTGCGGCAGAGCCGCGACCGGCACGCGCTGGTAGCCCGCAAGACCCGCCAGAATGACGCCGATCGCAAGCAGGGTCGTTGCGACCGGCCGCTGAATACAGAAATTCGGGATCATTGCTCAGCCCCCACCGCGATCGTTTCGGCCTGCTGCTGTTGCCGAGGCGCGTCGGCGGAAGCGACGTTCAGGGTCTTGTCGTCGAATTGCTCGCTGACCGCCTGCTGGTCGTTGAGCTGGCCCTGGCCTTCGACGACCACGTGGTCGCCCTCCGAAAGGCCCGATGCGATGGCCGTGAAGCCGCCATTGGCACGGGCGACGGTCACTGGCGTCAGATGCGATTTGCCGTCCTTGGCCACGAAGGCAAAGAAACCGTCGGGGCCGGGGCTGACGGCAACCGTCGGCACGACCACCTGCTGCTCGTCATTGTTGAAATGCACGATGATATTGATCGACTGGCCGGGCCACAGCGCACCCGAGGCGTTTTCGAACTTCGCCTTGGCAAGGATCGTGCCCGATGCCGTGTCTACCGTGTTGTCGTAGAAGCTGATCTCGCCCTTGCGCACCCTTCCCTTGGTGGAATTGGGCGCCGTGCTGACTTCGACCGGACCGACGGCCAGCGCTTTCTTCAGTTCACGCAGGTAACGTTCCTGCAGGTGGAACTTCACATAGATCGGATCGTATTTGGCGATGGTGACGATGGCCGCACCGGCATTGACGAAGGCACCCTTGCTGGGAGCGATATCGCCGAGCCTGCCATCGAAAGGCGCGCGAATATCGGTATGCTCGAGGATAACCTGGTCCGAAGCGAGCGTGGCCTTGTCGGCTTCGACGGTTGCGGCGGCGGTATCGCGGGCGGCTCTCGCCTGGTCGAGGCTCTGTTGCGTGCCGGCCTTCTGGTTGAAGAGGTCCTGCGCCCTTGTCAGCGCCGTCTCGGATTCTGCGAGCGTTGCTGCATCACGCACGATCATCGCATTGTCCTTGTCGACGGCAGCCTTGGCCGTCCGGTCGTCCAGTTTGGCGATCAGGTCGCCCTCCTTGACCGTGGCGCCGTCATTGGCCTCGATGCTGACGATGAGGCCCTGTTCCTGGGCGGCAATCGTCGTATTGTCGTCGGCATCTGCCCAGCCGGTTGCCGTGACGTCGGTGGGCAAAGCGGCCTTCACGGCTGCTACGGTCTTGACCATTGTGGGACCGTTTGCGCCGCGCCGGCGCCCGCCACCCTGTTGTTGACCACCCTGCTGTCCGCCGCCGCTCTGGGCCTGGTCGGCCTGGGCCTGCTGATGATTGCCGTTCTGGCTCCCGTCGGGCTTCTTGATGAACTGTGACAGATAAGGAATATCAGAAGCGTAGGGGATCTTGTTCCCGAACTGCCAGAGGCCAACAGCGGCCACGGCTACAATGCTGACGGTGATCCAAAATTTCTTCATAAGCGAAACCGGTTTTGTTGGGCAGATTGCGTGATTTTCTACGGTGATTGAGCCGCCTATATTGCGGCGCAAAAAAGACATAATCACCCCGGCAATGATCACTAAGCAGTTATAACGGCTTAAATTTTCGTAATGAACATTCCGTAATATTCAAACTATACTAATATATAGTCGTTTAGGCAGCGTTCTCCGCCTTGGCGAGCTGCCAGCGCAGGCTGTACCGGCGAAACACTATTTGGTCCGCATGCAGGTTTTTGCGCGGGATGGAACCTGGGAAATGCGGAGGCAGACTGCCATGGCCGAGTTGAACGCCGGTGATTTTCGCGCGCTTATCACCAACATCTTTCCGGAGCTGACGGGCTCCGTTTTCAAGCTCGCGACGAAGGGCTGGGATTCGACGGCCATCGATGTCGATGACCGTCTGATCTTCAAGTTTCCGCGCAATCCGGCCGCCGAGAGGGCGCTGGTCAGGGAAGCCGCTCTTCTCGGCGCCATCAGGCCGTCGCTGTCGATGGCGGTTCCCGATATGCGCATTCATGACGGCCCTCCGATTTTCTCCAGCCATGCCAAGATCCAGGGCGAACACCTCATCACCGACGATTACGAGCTTCTGCCGGATGCGGCCCGCCAGCGCCTCGGCGACGATCTCGCCCGCTTCTATGCAGAACTGCATGATCTCGATGACGACCGCATGCGCGCGCTCGGCGCCGGCCCGATCCTGCCCTGGCAATCGCCTGATAAGGTGCGGGAAGTGGCGTTGCCGTTGCTGTCGTCCGAACTGGCAAGCTATGCAGAGAAAGTCATCTGGGATTTCCAGGCTTTGCCGCCGGATCCTTGCGGGGTCACTTACGGCTTCTTCGATGGCCATGGCTGGAATATGGCCTTCGACCATGCCGAGGGCAGGTTAAACGGCCTCTATGATTTCGCCGATTCAGGCTTAGGCCCGCTGCATCAGGAATTCATCTATTCGAACTTCATCTCGCCCGATCTGACATCACGCATCGTCTCTGGCTACGAGACGCTGACGGGTCGCCGGCTGGACCGCCGGCGCATTGCCATTCTCACCGGTTTCCACCGCCTGTCCGAGCTGGCCGAACTTGCAGACGATCCCACCTATGTCGGCGCGAAAATCGACAGCGTAGCGGCATGGGCCGCTGCGGACCGTGCCGGATGAGGGGCAGGGGTCAGAGGGAGCGCGCAGCACCTCCGTCGCAGCGGATCAGGGAACCGGTGATGTAGCTCGCCGGCTGGCTGCACAGGAAGGCCGCCGTTGCGGCAAATTCTTCGACCTTGCCGTAGCGCCCGACCGGGATACGCGCCTCCTTCTCCACGCGAATCTGCTCGACGCTCTTGCCGGTCCGTTTGGCAGCAGCTCCGTCGAGATCGTCGAGCCGTGCTGTGAGGATGCTGCCGGGCAGAAGCATGTTCGTGGTGATGCCATGGCCGGCGACTTCCGATGCCAGCGTCTTGCTCCAGCCGGCAAGGGCCGGGCGCAGCGTGTTCGACAGGGCGAGGTTGGCGATCGGCTCGATCACTCCTGACGAGGCAACCGTCAGGATGCGGCCCCAGCCCTGCGCCTTCATGCCGGGCAGCAGCGCATTGGTGAGCGTGATGACGCGCGCGACCATGGAGAGGAAATAGGTTTCGAGCTTCTCCGGCGTCATGTCCTCGGTCGTGCCGGGCGTCGGGCCACCGGTATTGTTGACGAGGATATCGAGCCCGCCGAATTTCTCCTGCACGGCACCCGTAACGGTCTGGACGAAATTGTCATCCGCAAGGTCGGCCCAGATCCAGTCGGCCTTGCCGTTGCGCTGCGCGTTGATCGCCTTGCAATTGGCTTCCAGCTGCTCGCCGCTGCGCCCGCAGAGAAGAACATTTGCCCCTTCCTGCGCCAGCGCCTTTGCGATGCCGAGCCCGAGACCGCGTGAGGAGGCGAGTACGAGTGCGCGTTTGCCCTTGATGCCGAGATCCATGATTTCCTCCATTTCCGGTGGCCCATCTATAGGGCGCAAGTCCCGTGAAAGAAAAGGACGAAGAGCGCGTTACGGGTACTCCAATAATTGACGTTAACGTAAGCGTTATATAATCTTCTGTGCGGATGAACGTCATTGTGCGAATTGGAGGATTGGCTGTCGCTTCCCGGCTCGACAATGTTTTCCGGTTTTGACAAGAGAATACCCCACAATGGGGATGAACGGTCGCGAGACGGCCGAGTGGAGACGAATGGATGACCGAAATGACCGAGCTGCCGGAACGCGAAAGCATGGAATTCGACGTGGTGATCGTCGGCGCCGGTCCGGCCGGCCTTTCGGCCGCCATTCGCTTGAAGCAGATCGATCCGGAACTCTCGGTCGTCGTTCTGGAGAAGGGTGCCGAAGTCGGCGCCCATATCCTCTCCGGCGCCGTCGTCGACCCTGTCGGCATCGACCGCCTGTTGCCCGGCTGGCGCAGCGAAAGCGACCATCCTTTCAAGACCGAAGTCAAGGACGACCACTTCCTGCTGCTCGGCCCCGCCGGCTCCATCCGCCTGCCGAACATCATGATGCCGCCGCTGATGAGCAATCACGGCAATTACATCGTATCGCTTGGGCTTGTCTGTCGCTGGCTGGCGACGAAGGCGGAAGAACTCGGCGTCGAGATCTATCCGGGCTTTGCCGCCACCGAGGTGCTCTACAATGACGAGGGCGCCGTCATCGGCGTCGCGACCGGCGACATGGGCATCGAGAAGAATGGCGAGCCCGGCCCGAGCTACGCGCGCGGCATGGCGCTCATGGGCAAATATGTGCTGATCGGCGAAGGTGTGCGCGGTTCGCTCGCCAAGCAGCTGATCGCCAAGTTCGACCTGCAGAAGGATCGCGAGCCCCAGAAATTCGGCATCGGCATCAAGGAACTCTGGGAGGTCAAGCCGGAGAACCATCGCCGCGGCCTTGTCCAGCATTCCTTCGGCTGGCCGCTCGGCATGTCGACCGGTGGCGGCTCCTTCCTCTATCACCTGGAAGACAATCTCGTCGCCGTCGGCTTCGTCATCCATCTCAACTACAAGAACCCCTGGCTCTACCCCTTCGAGGAATTCCAGCGCTTCAAGACCCATCCGGCGATCCGCGGCACGTTCGAGGGCGGCAAGCGCCTCTCCTATGGCGCGCGCGCCATCACCGAAGGCGGATACCAGTCGGTGCCGAAGCTCTCTTTCCCCGGCGGTGCTCTGATCGGCTGTTCGGCAGGCTTCGTCAACGTGCCGCGCATCAAGGGCAGCCACAATGCCGTGCTCTCGGGCATGATGGCCGCCGACCGCATCGCCGCGGCGATTGCATCGGGCCGCGCCAATGACGAAGTGGTCGAGATCGAAAACGACTGGCGCAAGAGCGATATCGGCAAGGACCTGAAGCGCGTGCGCAACGTCAAACCGCTCTGGTCGAAGTTCGGCACGGCTCTCGGCGTCGCACTCGGTGGTCTCGACATGTGGACCAACCAGCTCTTCGGCTTCTCCTTCTTCGGCACGCTCGGTCACGGCAAGACCGATGCAGCCTCGCTGGAACCGGCGTCACAGCACAAGAAGATCGACTATCCCAAACCCGACGGTGTGCTCACCTTCGATCGCCTCTCCTCCGTCTTTCTGTCGAACACCAACCATGAAGAGGACCAGCCGGTTCATCTTCAGGTCAAGGACATGGCGCTGCAGAAATCGTCCGAATTCGGCATCTATGGCGGCCCGTCGACACGCTACTGTCCGGCCGGCGTCTACGAATGGGTGGAGAAGGACGGCGAAGAGACTTTCGTCATCAACGCCCAGAACTGCGTGCACTGCAAGACCTGCGATATCAAGGATCCCAACCAGAACATCAACTGGGTGCCACCGCAGGGCGGCGAGGGGCCGGTCTATCCGAATATGTGAGGCGGAATGGTACTTCGCCATCGCAAATCGGACAGGGTTTCGATGCTTTCCTTCCTTCGGACGGGAGAGTTGGGACCGCTGAAGCTCGGTTTGACCATGCGTGAAGTCTCGGAATTGTTAGGCCCGCCCGCATGGTGGACGGACGGGGGAAGCGTGGCACCTGTGCCCCTACTTTGGGGCTACCGGCCTTTTCTCGAAGTTCTTTTCGGGCGAGAGCCGCCTTACCTGCTAGAGACGATCAAAGTGATGCGGCTTCCTGCCGCCGGCCGGAAGTATGTTCAGATCGCCCGCCTTCGCATGGACAGGGATGGGTTCCACGACGAAATGCGACCTTCGGATTTTCTGCGCCGACAGGTATGGGCCGAGGTTGATGCGCTTATTGTTGGTCGGCAGAACGGCTCGAACCCCATAATCGACATTTGCACGAACAAAACCCGACTTGTCTGGTCTATGTCGATCACCGGCGAAGAAATGCTGCAACGTCAAAGTGACAGCGGCCTTTCGGAAGCCGCCTATATGGCCAGGCGTGACCAACTCTCCGATGGGTTTCTCGGCATCTATTCCAGTCGATCGCCAAAGCTGGATCGCGCCCCTCTGCATGGTTGGAGCAATTTTACCTCAGATCAATATCTCGCACTTATTGGTAGTGCTGAGACTAACGCCGAGTAACGCCCCGCCTATACATGATAACGAATTCGTTATCTCCATTCGCTTCGCTCATTTAGCATTTCATTAACCATAATCTCCTTAGCTTGCGACATCTTCTTGACGCACTAAGGACATGTTCATGACGATCTCGCGCCGGGGCTTCCTGATCGCTCTTCCCCTCTTTGTCGCCGGTTGCTCCTCGACCACTCTGAACAGCCAGACGAACTATGCCGCACTTCCCGATGAGAAATTTCCGCTGAGGCAGGTGCCGATCGATCAGATCAAACCGGAGCTTCGCCGCACCGAAGTCGCCTATGAGGGCAGCTATGCGCCGGGAACCGTCGTCGTCGATACACCGGCGCGGCGCGCCTATTATATCCTCGGCGACGGCAGGGCGATGCGTTATGGCGTCGGTGTCGGTCGCGAGGGTCTGGCCCTTGCTGGCAACGCCTATGTCGGCCGCAAGGCGGAATGGCCGAGCTGGACGCCGACGCAGAACATGCAGCGCCGTGAGGAGCGTTACCGCAAGCTCGCCGGCGGCATGCCGGGCGGCCCGAACAATCCGCTCGGTGCGCGCGCCATGTATCTCTATCGCGGCGGTGGCGACACGCATTTCCGCATCCACGGCACCAACCAGCCGCAATCGATCGGTCTTGCCATGTCGAGCGGCTGCATCCGCATGATGAACCACGACGTCATCGATCTTTACAATCGCGTCGAAGTCGGCGCCAGGGTCGTCGTCATCCAGGCCACGGCCTGAGGCTTAGGCCCGAACTATAGATATGCAGAAAGCCGCCGCAGCAGATCGCTGTCGGCGGCTTTTGATTTGGGCGAATGTTCAGCGGCGCTTGGCGGCAATGCCGGTCGAGAGCGCCACGCCGATGCCGGTGATGACGGCGGCGCTGATTTCGGCAAGGCCCATCTGCTCGCCGAGCAGGAAGCCGCCGCCGAGCGTGGCCAGCACCGGTGTCAGCGCCGTGAAGGCCGCCGCCTGTGTTCCGCCGAGGGTGCGCACCGCCGTGCCATAGGCGACCATGGCGACAAGACCGGAAAGAATGCCCTGGCTCAGCACCTGCAGGCCGATTTCCGGAAGAGGGGCCTGCGGCAGCGAGATACCGAACACCAGCGCGAGGGCGGCCATGATCAGGAGGGACCAGATGGCAATCAGCGCGCTCGCCTGGATGGCCGAAAGACCCGAGCGGCGGAAGGCATGCGTATAGCTTGCCCAGAGAACGGCGCCAGCCGGCAGCAGCACGAAACTCGTCCAGGGCAGGGAGGCATCGGCAAGGCTGCGCACGAGCAGGATCAGCACTCCGGCGACGATCGCCGCCAGCCCGGCAATGCGCGTCGCATCCGGTCGTTCGCGAAACAGAAGAATCCCGATCAGCGCCGTGGCGAGCGGCATGGAACCGCCGAGCAGGATGCCCGACGAGGCCGCCGGCGTGGAATGAATGGCAAGCGTTGTCACCAGAAAGAAGATCGCACCGCAGCCGGCGACCATGATAGCCAGCAGATGCAGCGGCAGGCCTTTTGGCATGAGCCCAGTGCGCAGCCAGATCGGTGAGAGAACGAGGGCCGGGATGCCGAAGCGGATGAGACCGATATCGATCGAACCGAGCGGCGTTGCGGCGCTGTGGCGCGTCGCCAGAAACCATGTCGACCAGATCAGCACCGTCACGGTGCCGGCGGCATAACCCAGTCCTTGCGAAGGCGACTTCTCATTTGAAAATGCGATCGTGCTCATCATCCCGTCCTTTCCTGCATCCGGATCTGATCCGGTTGAAAGAACATTAGCGCCAAGGGTCGAGGCATGTCCTTGCTATCTATGGCTCAAAAAAGGTGATATGCGCAATGATCTGCCAATTCACGCTGATGGATTTCGCAATTATGCCAAATCTCGATAAATTCGATATTGCCATCCTGAAATGCCTGCAGGAGGATGCGCGCGCCACCAATGTCGAGATCGCCGAGAAGGTGAATCTTTCGCCGTCACCTTGTCTCCGCCGCATCCGCAATCTCGAAAAGCTCGGCGTCATCCGCCGCTATACCGCCGATATCGACCGCAAGGAGGTTGGCCTTGGTCTCACCGTCTTCGTTGAATTCAAGGTTGCCCATCACAGCCGGGAAAATTCCGAGGCGCAGCAGGCGGCCTTGCTCGCCATTCCCGAGATCGTCTCCTGCTTCCTGATTTCAGGGACGGCCGATTTCCTGGCGGAGGTCGTCGTCGAAGACCTTTCGGCCTATGAGCGGTTGCTGACGGAGACGCTGCTGACCCTGCCGAACGTCACCGATATCAGGTCGAATTTCGCGATCCGCAGCATCAAGACACATGGACCGCTGAAGCTGCCGGAGCGCAGCTGACGCACCATCTCCATTAATATGACTGCAATTGTAAACTTTACTTGATAAAAGCGCTTCACTTCTGTAGCCGGTGTCTCGGCCGGCGAGAGGGCGGGCCCATCATTTCAGCATGAAGGATTTTGCCGTGAGCGTTTTTGATATTCCGCTGTCGCGCCGCCAGTTCGGCCTGTTGCTCTCGGCTGGCGTGGCAGCTGCCGTACCGGGCACTGTCCTTGCCGACAACGACAAGCGAACCATCAAGCACGAGCTCGGCACCACCGAAATTTCCGGCAAGCCGCAGCGTGTCGTCGCCCTTGAATTCTCCTTCGTGCAGGCGCTGAATGCCGTCGACGTCGTGCCGGTTGGCATTACCGACGACAACCAGCCGAAGCGTATCGAACAGCTGCTCGGCAAGAAGATCGACTACAGCTCGGTCGGCACGCGACTGGAGCCCAATCTCGAACTCGTCGCTGCGCTGACGCCCGATCTCATCATTGCCGATGAACTCCGCCATTCGGCGATTTACGAGCAATTGAGTGCCATTGCGCCGACCATCGTGCTGAACAGCTGGGAAGGCAACTACGAGACCATCAAATCTTCGGTCGTCACCATCGCCGATGCCTTGGGCGAAAAGGCGAAGGGTGAACAAGCGCTCGCCGCCCATGAAGCCGTCATCGCCGGACTGGTCGCAAAGATCCCGGCTGGCGAAAAGCGCCGCTTCCTGCTCGCCGTCGCCAATCCGGATTCGATGAGCCTGCATAGCTCCTCCTCCTTCACCGGTTCCGTCTTCAAGGCCATGGGCTTGACGCCGGCGATCGGTTCCAGCGACGCCGTGGAAAGCGGGGCAGGGATCGAGCGCCTGGTCGCCGTCAATCCGGACGTATTCCTGGTTGCGACCGATACCGGCGCCACCGTGTTCGACCAGTGGAAAAGCAATGCCGCCTTCAACAATATTGCGGCGGTGAAGACCGGCATGGTCTTTCAGGTCGACCGCAACCAGTTTTCCCGTTTCCGCGGATTGACGACGGCAGAGATGATCGCCCGCGAAATCCTCGCCAAGGTCTATCAGGCGGGATAAGCGTCGATGACGACAAGAGGCGGCGCAGCCACGCGGCATGAAACCGGCAGCGCCGCACTGCTGGCATTCTGCCTGTTGCTGGCGCTCGCTGCGACTGTCCTGGCCGGCATTTCCTTCGGCGTTTCCGCGCTACCGGTCGCCCGCGCGCTTCATCTCCTTTTTGTGCCCGACGGCTCGCCTGACAGCGCCCTGGTCTGGGACGTGCGGCTGCCGCGGGCAATGCTCGCCACGCTGGTCGGCGCCAACCTCGCCGTTGCCGGCGTGCTGATCCAGACGCTGACCCGCAATTCGCTCGCTTCGCCGCAGACCTTCGGCATCAATGCCGGGGCCTCGCTGGTCATCGTGATTTCACTGATCGCCATGCCTGGCCTGAGCGCCGGAGGCACCGTCTGGCCGGCTTTCATCGGTGCGGCTGCCGTAGGTCTCGCCATGTGGGCGCTGTCGGTATCGGGCGCGATGAACGAGATGAAGCTGGCGCTTGCCGGCATCTCCATCCAGCTCGTGCTTGCCGCCCTCGTGCAGGCGATCCTGATTGCCAACAATGCCGGCCAGGATATCGTCTACTGGCTCGCCGGTTCCATCAATGGCGCGCAATGGAGCAAGGTCTGGATCATATTGCCTTTCACGCTTCTCGGCGGCGGAATCGCTTTGATCGCCGGTCGTCATTTCGGCGTGCTGGCGCTTGATGAGACCACCGGTATTTCGCTTGGCCAGAATGCCCGGCGTGTCGGTGGCCTTGCAGCCACGCTCATCGTCGTCCTTGCCGGGTCGGCCGTCGCCGTCAGCGGACCGATCGGCTTCATCGGCTTGCTGGTGCCGCATATCGTGCGACGTCTCGCCGGCAACGACCAGCTGACAGTGATCGTGCTGAGCGCTATCACCGGCCCCTTGCTGCTGACTGCCGCCGATCTCTTGGGCCGCGTCGCCGCCTTTCCGGCCGAAACCCCTGTCGGCATCGTGACGGCTCTGATCGGAGCACCGGCTTTCGTCGCCATCCTCTGGCGGCAGAGGGCAAAATGACGAGTGCGGCCCTGCCATCGAAGAGCCTGCGTGCCGCAAGCGTCTGCCTTGCCATCGCGGTCCTCATCCTCGTCATTGCCGTGCTCGGCATGACGATCGGCGCCGTCACGCTCTCGGTCGGCCAAGTGCTGGACGGCATTGCCGGCGGCAAGAGCGCCTTCATCGTCATGCAGTACCGCGCCCCGCGCGTCATCGTGTCCATCCTCGCCGGCGCCTCGCTCGGCATTGCCGGCGCCTTTCTGCAAGGCGCGCTGCGAAACCCGCTGGCCTCGCCCGATGTCGTCGGCATTACCAAATGGGCCGGCCTCGGCGCCTTCCTTGCCGGTCTCTTCGCGCCGCCGGCTTGGGCCGTCTGGGCCATTCCCGCTGGTGTCGTCGCCGGTGCGGTTGCGGGCGCGCTGGTGCTGCTTGCCATCGGCCGCAGCTTCGGCGGCGGCATCGCGGCCTTGGCGCTTGTGGGCGTCGCCCTCGGCATGTTGGCCCAGGCGCTGATGCAATATGTCATGGTGCTCTTCCCGACGCGCGCCGACCAGTCGATGGTCTGGCTTGCCGGCAGCGTCTATGGCTCGACGATGACCGATGTGGTCGCTCTCTCACTCTGGCTCATCGCCTGCCTGCCTTTCGTGCTGATCGCCACTATCAGGCTCGATGCCGGCGGTTTTGGCGACGATACGTTGACCAGCCTCGGCATTTCGCCTGGCCTCTTGCGCGGCGGCCTCATCGTCGTCTCGGTGCTGCTCTGCGCCGGCAGCGTCGCCGCCGTCGGCAGCATGGGCTTCCTCGGCCTGCTGTCGCCTCATGCCGCGCGCCTGCTCGTCGGTCCACGTGCCCGGCATATGGTTCCGGCAAGCGCCCTGATCGGTGCCCTGACGCTTTCCGCTGCCGATCTGATCGGCCGGCTCGTGGCCCTGCCGAATGAGATCCCGGCCGGCATCGTCGCCGCCGTGATCGGCGGCCCCTATCTCATTTTCCTGCTGATCAAGGAGGCGGGTCGCCATGACTGATGCAGGCAAGACTGACGCCGGCCATTCACGCCTCTCCGCCGAGGATCTGACGCTCGGCTATGCTGCAATCAAAGTGCTCGATCATGTCGATGTCACGATCCCCGACGGCAGGATCACTGCCCTGATCGGCGCCAACGGCTCCGGCAAATCGACGCTGCTGCGTGCTCTCGGCCGTATCATCCAGCCGCTCGGCGGCACCGTGACGCTGGACGGCAAGGCGATTGCTTCCATGCCTGGCAAGGCGATCGCCCAGACCCTGGCGCTCCTGCCGCAAAGCCCCGTCTCGCCCGATGGCCTGACGGTGCGCCAGCTCTGCCGCTTCGGCCGTCATCCGCACAAAGGCATGCTGTCGCGCACGAGCCGTCACGACGAGCAGATCGTCGAGGCGTCGCTCGCTGCCACCGGGCTGGCGGATCTTGCCGAACGCCCGCTCGACCGCTTATCCGGCGGCCAGCGCCAGCGTGCCTGGATTGCCATGGCGCTGGCGCAGGAAACGCCGATCCTGCTGCTCGACGAGCCGACGACCTATCTCGACATTGCCCATCAGCTGGAAGTTCTGGAACTGTTGAAGGAATTGAACGAGAAGAGTGGACGCACCATCGTCATGGTCGTCCACGATCTCAATCACGCCGCTCAATATGCCGACCACATCATCGCGGTCGCCGATGGCGGCATCCATGCTGCAGGCAGCCCCGTCGACTTGCTGAAGCCGGAGCTGATCCGCAGCGTCTTCGGCATCGATGCCGTGGTGATATCCCATCCGGTTGATGGGACACCACTCTGCCTGCCGTTCGTTGGGCGCTAAAGCAGCGTTCCGCTGAGGATCAGCAGCGCCACCGAGAAGTAGATGACGAGCCCGGTCACATCGACCAGCGTGGCAACGAAGGGAGCCGATGCCGTTGCCGGATCGAGCCGCAGTTTCTGCAGCAGGAAGGGCAGCATCGAACCCGACATGGAGCCGAAGGTGACGATACCGACCAATGCGGCAAAGACCGTCAGGCCGACCAGCTGCCAGTGCGGGCCGTAATCATAGAGCCCGGCCGTCTGCCAGAAGATCACGCGCAGCATGCCGACAAGCCCGAGAATGGCGCCGAGCACGACGCCCGTCGGCAGTTCACGCAGCAGCACCCGCCACCAGTCGGTCAGCTTCAGCTCGCCGACAGCCAGCGCCCGGATGATGAGCGAGGTTGCCTGCGAACCGGAGTTACCGCCGGAGCTCATGATCAGCGGAATGAAGAGCGTCAGAACGACGGCCTTTTCCAACTCGCCTTCGAAATGCTGCATGGCGCTTGCCGTCAGCATTTCGCCGAGAAAGAGGGCACAGAGCCAGCCCGCACGCTTGCGGATCATGCCGCCGAAGCTGATCTTCATGTAGGGCTTGCCGAGCGCTTCCATACCGCCGAATTTCTGGGCGGCCTCGGTCGTGTCTGATATCATCGTGTCGATGACGTCATCGACCGTGACGATGCCGAGCACCATGCCGTGGTCGTCGACGATGGGCATGGCCAGGAGGTCGTGCTTGCGGATCAGCCGTGCGACGTCTTCCTGCTTCATCAGCGCATTGGCCGAAACCGGCGTACCCTTCTGCGCGACAGACAGGATCGAGGCATCAGGCTCGCCGGTGATGAGGCGGCGCAGTGTAACGACATGCATGAGCGCGCCGGAATTGTGATCCAGCACATAGATGGCATAAACGGTTTCGCGGGAGCGTTCGACCTGCCGCACATGGTCCAGCGTCTGGGCGATGGTCCAGTCGTCGGGCACGCTGACGAATTCCGTCGTCATGATGCTGCCGGCCGTGCGCGGCGGATAGCCCATCAGATGCTGGATGGCGATGCGAACGGGTTCTTCCAGGCTGGAGAATAGGCGCACGCGATCATCGACATCGAGTTCCAACAGAACGTCGGCGACGCGGTCGTTCGACATGCCATGCAGCAGCCGGGCCGAATCTGCGCTGTCCATCAGCGCCAGAATGGCCGGTGCGTTGCGCAGTTCCGGACGGTCGAGAATGTTGACGGCATAGTCCTGCGGCATCCGAGAGAGGATGCGGCCGGCTTCAGCCGGGGCAAGTCCGTTCAACGACTCCACGCGCTCGGCAATGGTCGCGACACGGCTGTTATTCATGAAGGCACGGGCAGCATAGCCGGCCCGCAGGGGGAAGCGATTGATATTCATTGGCTCGCCTTTCCGTCGATCCGCCGTAGCGTCCGAACGGGCGAGCCTGGAGCGTCCAGGTCAGCGCACGACGGCCGCGTACGGCAAAGGCAATCGACTGCTACTGTCGCTTGGCATCGTGATGATGGCTCCGTTGATATCCGTGCAAGACATGCGTCATCCACGTGTCACACTAGGTGGTCTCGAATGCGGAAAAAGTCAAGCTGCCTAGATGCTTAACGCCAGAATGCCGCACCCTCGGCGCGGCATTATAGGTCAGCATCCTTTACGCAATATTTCGGGCATCGAAAAACGCGGATTTTCGGTCCTGAAAACCTCAGAATCCGGCGAGAACGACCTTGCCCTTCATCTTGCCGCTCTCGACCATGGCATGCGCCTTTTTCAGGTTCGCGGCATTGATCGCACCCACGGTTTCCGACAGCGTCGTGCGGATTTTGCCGGCATCGACGAGCTCGGAAATCTTGTTGAGGATCTTGTGCTGCTCGATCATGTCAGGCGTGCCGAAGAGCGGACGGGTGAACATCAGTTCCCAGTGAACCGAAGCGGCCTTGCGCTTGAAGGGAACGATATCGAAGGTCTTGGGATCGTCGATCAACGCGACGCGGCCCTGCGGTGCGAGTGCCTCGACAATATCGGCAACATGCTTGTCCGTATTCGTCGTCGAGAAGATGAAGCCCGGCGCGCCGATACCGAGTGCTGCGACTTGCGGTGCGATCGGCTTGGAATGGTCGATCACATGATGTGCTCCATGTGCCTTGACCCATTCTTGGGTTTCCGGTCGCGAGGCGGTCGCGATCACGGTGAGGCCGGTCAACATGCGGGCGATCTGCACGGCAATCGAGCCGACGCCGCCGGCGCCACCGATAATGAGCACGGCAGGAGCGGCGCCCGGCACCGGATCGGTGACACGCAGACGGTCGAACAATGCTTCATAGGCGGTGATCGAGGTGAGCGGCAGGGCGGCCGCAGCGGCAAAATCGAGGCTCTTGGGTTTGCGCCCGACAATGCGCTCGTCGACGAGCTGGAATTCGGCATTGGAGCCGGGGCGATTGATGACGCCCGAATAGAAGACCTCGTCGCCCGGCTTGAACAGCGTGACATCCGAACCGACAGCCTTGACGATGCCGGCCGCATCATAGCCGAGCACCTTCAGTTCATCGGCAGGCGGCGCCATGCTGGCACGGACTTTCACATCGACAGGGTTGACGGAAACGGCCCTGATCTCGACGAGCAGGTCGTGACCCCTGGCTTCCGGGGTCGGCAGCTCGACGTCGATCAGCGAGGTTTCGGCGGCGATTGGCTGTGGGGTCTTGTAGGCGACGGCGCGCATCTTGGGAAACTCCTGTGTTCATTGCACGAGAGCTAGATGCGACCTATGTTCCGACAACGCAAGAATGCACAAATTCTGTACGTAGTACCAAAAAGGATACTGTAAATGTCGCTGCCGCGCGCCAAATTGGTCACGAATTTCCCCGGTTGCCCGGTCGAGGCGACGCTGAGTTATCTCGATGGAAAGTGGAAAGGAGTGATCCTTTTCCACCTGATGGACAGGACTTTGCGCTTCAACGAGCTGAGACGCCATCTGCCTGCCATCACCCAGCGCATGCTGACCAAGCAGCTGCGCGAGCTGGAGGAATCAGGCGTGATCTCACGAACTGTTTACCCGGTCGTGCCGCCGCGTGTCGAATATGCGCTGACACCGCTCGGCTCCACGCTGAAGCCGGTCATCCGGGCGCTTGCCGCCTGGGGCGATGAATTCGTCTTCTGCAGCCCCGAGGGACGAGAGCTGCGTATCGCAAAGGCCTTAGGCAGTTCGGCTGCGGAGCTCCAGGCGTAGCGACGCGGCAAAAACGAAGAGGCCGAGGAAGGACAGGACGGCGCCGACATAGCCGGTCGCTGCAAAACCGTAACCCCAGGCAATGACGAGGCCACCCAGCCAAGCGCCGAGCGCGTTGGCGATGTTGAAGGCCGAGTGATTGGAGGCGGCCGCCAGCGTCTGCGCATCGGCTGCGACATCCATCAGGCGCGTCTGCAGCGCCGGGCCTGCTGCAAAGCCGCAGCCGACGAGGAAGACGCAGAGCCCGAGCATGTAGGGGTTGGAGGCGGTCAGCGAGAACATCGTCAGGACGACGATATTGTAGACCAGCGAGCCGCCGATCGTGCCGAGCAGCGACTTGTCTGCAAGCCATGAACCGATGACATTGCCGGCATTCATGCCGACGCCGAAGAGCACGAGCATCAGCGCAACGGCCGTTTCCGGCAGCATTGCCACCTGCGTCGTCGTCGAGGCGATGTAGCTGAACATCGCGAACATGCCGCCGTAGCCGACTGCGGCAATGCCGAGCGTCAGCAGGATCTGCGGACGGCGGAAGGCGCCGAGTTCACGCAATGCGCTTGCCCCTTCGGCAACCTTGTCATGCGGCACGTAGAACCAGATGAGCGCGACCGTCACGAGACCGATAATGCCGACGGTGAGGAAGGCCACCTGCCAGTCGAGCGCCTGGCCGAAAAAGGTCGTAAGCGGCGTGCCGAGCAGGGTTGCGACCGTGAGGCCGAGCATGACGCGGCCGACGGCTCGCGCGCGGCGATGCGCCGGCACCATGGAGGCGGCAACGAGGGCTGCCACGCCGAAATAGGCGCCATGCGGCAGGCCGGTAATGAAGCGCAGCACCGCAAAGCTTTCGAAGGTCGGCGCGATGGCGCTCAGGATATTGCCGACGGCAAAGAGCAGCATCAGGCAGAGCAGCAGCGTGCGCCGCGCCATCTTGGCGGCAAGCACGGCGATGACGGGTGCGCCGATGACGACGCCGAGCGCATAGGCGCTGATGACATAACCAGCCTGTGGGGTCGTGACCGAAAACGTGTCCGCCACATTAGGCAGCAGACCCATGATGGCGAACTCACCCGTACCGATGCCGAAGCCGCCGGCGGCGAGCGCCAGTTGCACGAGCGCGACGGTCATGGCCGAGGGAAGAGCTGCCTCCGGCCCGGAATCGGTAGAATCGTCATCGATGGAATCATTGATGGAATCGTTGACGGCAACCTGGCTCACGGGCGGTCCTCGGAGGATCTGTGCTTGGATAACGGCCGCTGGCGGGACACGCAGGACCGGTCATTCAGAAATGGCGGGAGGCGGAGATGGGATCTCCAGTGTTCTATCTATCAAATGGCAAGCCGAAGGCGTCGAGTGCTTTTTTTGCAGTGCAGCGTCCTGCTATCTGCATACGTCTATTGCAATATTTGCGCTTCAGTGATGTGTCCGGAAAAATCGTCCGGCTTGAAATCACAGGTGTATCGACCATTTCTTGAGGTCAGGCATCACAGCGAGGACAGGGAATAGGCACCTCATGAAGCTCGTCGGTTTTTTCAATCGCGACGGCGGTACCTTCAGAACGACAGACATGCAGGCTTATGAGAAGCGCGCGGAGGAGGTCTTCCGCGATGCCGGGCATGATTTCGAAGCGATCGTCTTTTCCGGCGGCGAGATCGTTCCCGCCATGGAGCGCGCCGCACGGCGCGACGATATAGACGGCATCGTCGCCGGTGGTGGCGACGGCACGATCTCGGCCGCTGCATCGATCGCCTGGAAGAACGGGGTGGCGCTTGGCGTCGTGCCGGCCGGTACCATGAATCTCTTTGCCCGCTCGCTGAAAGTGCCGCTCGATATCTGGCAGGCGCTCGATGTGCTGGCTTTCGGCGAGCTCGACAATGTCGATATCGCCAGTGCCAACGGCAGGCCCTTCATTCACCAGTTCTCCGCCGGATTGCACGCACGCATGGTGCGATACCGCAATTCCTACAGCTACCGTTCCCGCCTCGGAAAGATGCGCGCCAGCACGCGTGCTGCCTTCGGCGTCGTCTTCAACCCGCCGGAATTCGAGGTCGCGTTCGAGGCGGCGGGCATGAAGGAGACCCGGCGCGTCTCGGCGATATCGGTCTCCAACAATCCCTTCGGCGAAAACGCGCTGCTCTATGCAGACAATCTGCGCAGCGGCGAACTCGGCTTCTATACGGCAAAGCCGCTGAGGCCGCTCGGCGTCGCACGATTGGCGATCGACATGCTGCGGGGCAAGTTCCGCGAAAACGACGCTGTCATGGTCATGCATCCGGCCGAGGTGTATCTGCATTTCCCGAAGCTGCGCGCCAAGGCGAATTGCGTCATGGACGGCGAACTTCTGCCGCTGGCGCGCGATATCACGGTGAAGCTTCATCCGGGCGAACTGAAGGTACTGGTCAGGCAGGGATTGGCTGCCCAGGAAGGCGAGGGCGACCGGCGCGAGCCGGCAGCCTGATGCTCAGAACGAAGCGGCGCGCCTGGCCCTGAAAGGAATGAGGGCGCTTTCGACGATATCCCGGTTCGCCTCGTCGCCGAACACACAGGTGCGATTGCGTCCCTTCTTCTTGGCGCAGTAAAGCGCCTCGTCGGCCGATGCGATGAGCTGGCGCCAGCCGCTTGCACCGCATAGACCGGAGGCGACGCCGATGCTGACGGTAATGGAAAGATCGATGCCGGTTTCCCCGTCACGGATCACATGCGCCTGAATGCGGCTGCGAAGTTCCTCTGCAAAATCGACGGTATTCGCAAGATCCGGTGTCGAAACGAGAACGGCGAATTCCTCGCCGCCATAACGTGCGACGACGTCGGTCGGACGCATCGCACCCTGCAGCAAAGTGGCCATTTCGATCAGCACGGCATCGCCGGTGAGGTGGCCATAGGTGTCGTTGACCGTCTTGAAGTGATCGATATCGATCAGCATCAGGCAGACATCTTCCTCGCGTTCCGAAGGCGCGTTGCCGAAGCCTTCCAGCGCCCGGCGGTTCCATACGCCGGTCAGCCCGTCCTTTTCGGCCTGCATCTTCAGCCGAGCCTCGTACTCGGCCCGCTCGTCGAGCTTGCCGCGCAGCAGTTCCAGCGCGTCGAACAGGCTGCGCATTTCCGGCGCCTTTGATCCCGTCCCAAGGTTCGTCATGGCGCCGCCCTCGGCAAGCGCGATGATCTGTCGGCGGGCCGTCAGTAACGGATCGAGCATGTGAAGGCGGATGGAGCGGAATAGCATGAACAGCACCGCGAGAGCGGAGGCGGTGATCACAGCGATGACCGCCAGGCGATAGGACGCGGCATAGTGTTGGGTTCGGTAGCGCTTCACCACGTCGTCGAGAAAGACCGTGCGCAGCCTTTCGAGTGGCTGCAGCGTCGGAACGTAGTCGCGCGTCAGATCGACTGCGGAAACCGAATAATCGCCGGAGATCTTGCCCTGCTCGATCAATATCTTGACGAGCTCGACGCCGGACCCGAAAAAGATCGTATCGATATCCTTCATGAGCTGCTGGGACAGCGCATCGCGATCGCTGACGATTTTCTGGCCCTGCATCAGCTTGCGCAACTCCAGGAGCCGGCCAATGGTGCGGCTTGCATCGGTGATATGGCTGTCACGCAGCGGCTGGCGCGTGGCAATCGGACCCATGATCTGTGAGGCAGCCCGGCCGCCATATTCGCGCATGTCACTGATCATCCGCCCCGTCAGGAATGGTGCGGTCAGTTCCGACCGGTGGGCGGTGAAGGCGGCTATGTGCCAGTCGACAACATGCTGGAAGGTTTCGATCACCTCGATCATCTCGCCGATCGCGTTCTGCACATCGTCCGGCTGGCGGTCGGCAAGCGGTGTTGCGGCAACGCGGTCGACGGCTTCGCGAGCCCTGCTAAGCTGCGTTCGTGTCTCGGCAAGCGCGGCCCCGAGATCGGGAAGGGAGGAGGATACGTCGACTTCAGGCGGCTCATCGAGCGCCTCGAGCGAGATATCGCTGATGCGTCGGAAGACCTTCAAGCGCTCTGTTGCAGGCGCGCTGCTGTTCGGCTCGATCGCCATGATGTCATTGGCTGGTCCGCGTTCCGCCGACATGCGGCTCGCCGCTTCCAGGACCTGGCGGAAACGCTCCACGGCCCGCAGATTGTCATTGGTCGAATGATAGCTTTCGTAGGTCGGAATGAGAGCACTGGCTGTCAGAACGAGGGTGAGAAATGCCACGATGACAGTTGCAAAGAGCAGCTTTCCCTCAAGAGTGATGCGGTTCATCAAACCGAACCCTTTCAACCTGTCATCCGATCCGGCTCCGTTGCCGGTTTGCTGAATATGCTGATATCAGGCATATATTACCGATTTCGAGTATAGATAATCGATAATGCCCAACAGGGTTAAGAAAAGCGTGCGGGTGAAAGTTATGTGACGGCTCTATTAACTAGAGGCGCGCAAGATATGTGCGATAATCGAAATCCGATACGGTGCGAAGGTAGGCTATTGCTTCCTTGTACTTTGTATCGCCATACAACTTTCGATACCTGTCGCCGAAGATATTGGCGATAAAGGCTGACTGCCGGAAGGCTTCGACCGCCGTCAGAAAATCATGCGTGAGCCGTTTTGCGTCCGGTGGTGTGTAAGCGGGCGTCGTTTCCTCGCCCGGATCGAGATCTCCGTCGAGGCCGAGCAACATGCCGCCGAGGATCGCCGCCAGCAGAAGATAGGGATTGGCATCCGCACCCGCCACCCGGTGCTCGATGCGCGCCGCCGGTCCATCGGTATCGGGAATCCGGATTGCCGTGCCGCGATGCCCGCTGCCCCAGGTCAGGTCGGTCGGCGCGAAGGAACCCGGCTGGAAGCGGCGATAGGAATTGGCAAAGGGCGCGAAGACCAGCTGGGCCTCCTGCATGGTCTGCAGCAGGCCTGCCGTCACCGATTTCAAAAGCCTTGGTTCGCCGCCCTTGGCATCGAGAATATTGTTGCCATCCCTGTCGATGATGCTCGCATGCACATGCAGCCCCGAGCCTGCATGCTCGGAATAGGGCTTGGCCATGCAGGTGGATTTCAGCCCGTGCCTGCGTGCGGCCTGTTCGGCAACGCGCTTCAGATAAAGGCAGTCGTCGGCCGCAGCCAGCGCATCGGGCCGGTGCAGCAGGTTTACTTCGAACTGACCAGGCCCGAATTCCGCCGTCGTTGCCTCCGCCGGCAGGCTCATCGCCTTGGCGTAGGCGCGCAGCGTCTGGAGATAGTCGTCGAGCGCATCGACCGCACTCATATCATAGAGCTGGAAACCGTTCGGATCGCCGCGATAGGTAAGGCTTGCAGGCGGAGAGGGAATGCCCGTCTCGCGCCAGTTCTCCTCGACCACATAGAATTCCAGCTCGGTCGCCACCACAGGAGTCAGCCCGCGCTCGGCATAACGTTCAAGCACGGAGGCGAGAATACCGCGCGGATCCATGAAGCTCCGGCTGCCGTCGAATTCGTGCATCGTGGCAAGCACCTGCATCGATCCCTCGGGCGCCCAGGGCATTGGCGTCAGGCTGCGCCTATCGGGAATGACATTGCCGTCGGGGTCGCCGATCGTCAGCGACAGGCCCGTAATATCGTCATTGTCGTCGCCCCAGATATCGAGCGATTGCGTGGAGGTCGGCAGGCGGATGTCGCCGGCCCAGACCTTCTTTTCGGCCGATAGCGGCAGCTGCTTGCCGCGCAGATCGCCATTCATGCTGACGATCAGGATCTCGAAACGCGGATCACCCGCTTCAGTCACTTTACCCTTGCTCGCCATGACCTTGAAAATCCTCTCGCAGAAGGCCAAGGTCGTAAACCATCAGTCAAAGCCTTTCAATCCGAAGGTCTAATCATGTCCGACACTTACCCGCTGTCAAACCTTGCCGCTATCGATGCCGCACATCATCTGCATCCCTTCTCCGACATGAAGAAGCTGAACGCCGATGGCACGCGCATCATCCAGCGCGGCGAGGGTGTGCATATTTTCGACAGTCACGGCAAAAAGTACCTCGATGGCTTCGCCGGTCTCTGGTGCGTCAACATCGGCTACGGCCGCAAGGAAATCGCCGACGCCGTCGCGCGTCAGATGAACGAACTTCCCTATTACAACACTTTCTTCGGCACGACCTCGCCGGCGACGACCCTGCTGGCGGAGAAGGTGACGTCCAAGGCCGGCCCGCGCTTCAACCATATCTTCTTCACCGGTTCAGGCTCGGAGGCGAACGACACCTGGTTTCGCATGGCCCGCGTCTATTGGGCAGCCGTCGGCAAGCCCTCGAAGAAGACGGTCATTGCACGCCGCAACGGCTATCACGGCTCGACGGTTGCGGGCGCCAGCCTCGGCGGCATGAAATACATGCACGAGCAGGGCGATCTGCCCATTCCGGGCATTGTCCATATTGGCCAGCCCTACTGGTACGGGGAGGGCGAAGATCTCTCGCCCGCCGAATTCGGGCTGAAGGTCGCCCGCGAGCTCGAAGCCAAGATCGATGAGCTCGGCGAGGAGAACGTCGCCGCCTTCGTCGCCGAGCCGATCCAGGGCGCGGCCGGCGTCATCGTCCCGCCGGAGACCTACTGGCCGGAGATTGACCGCATCTGCAAGGCACGCGATATCCTGCTTGTGAGCGACGAGGTCATCTGTGGTTTCGGGCGGCTGGGCGAATGGTTCGGCCATCAATATTTCGGCGTCGAGCCGGATTTCGCGCCGATTGCCAAGGGGCTTTCCTCGGGTTACCTGCCGATCGGCGGTGTGCTCGTCAGCGATCGCATCGCCGAAGTGCTGATCAACGACATCGGCGATTTCAATCACGGCTTTACCTATTCCGGCCACCCGGTCTGCGCCGCCGCAGCGCTCGAAAACCTGCGCATCATCGAGGAGGAGAAGCTCGTCGAGCGCGTGCGCGACGACATCGGCCCCTATTTCGCAAAGAAGTGGGGCGCCCTTGCCGAGCATGATTTCGTCGGTGAGGCGCAAAGTGTCGGCCTGATGGGCGGCTTGCAGCTTGCCGCCGACAAGAAGACCCGCAGCCGTTTCGAAAAGCCCGATCCGATCGGCGCGCTGGTGCGCAATCACGCGCTGGCAAATGGCCTCGTGCTGCGCGCCACCGGCGACCGCATGCTGGCCTCGCCACCGCTCGTCATCAGCCATGAGGAGGTCGACGAGATGGCGCGGATCGCCAAACTGGCGCTCGATGCGGCCTGGAAGGAACTGCGCGCTTAGAGCGATTCCGGCAAAAGTGCATAGCGGTTTTGCGTCTGGAATTGCGTGAAAACAAGGAGACAGAGTGTTTCCGCGATCGAAGAAAGACGGAAATACTCTAGGGATAGGCGACTGCGTAAGCGAATTGATAGGTGTCGCCCGGCCGGCCGTAGATGTAGGGCAAGGTGACGACATGCGTCTCCGGTTGCTTCAAACCGTTTTGCGCCAGCACATCCCCGAAATAGTCGTTCGGCCAGGCGGGCGGCGGTCCGCCCTTGTCATCGCGCCAGACGAAAACGACGGGATGTTTTGCATCCAGTCGAAACGTCGGCTTGAAGTCGGGATAGAAATAGGTCTGCACCGGTGTGTCGGGCATCAGCAGCCGCATGTTACCGTCAAGATGCGGATCGTAGCCGACGATCAGCCCCGGTTCGCCGCCGATATCCTTGCGGATAATCTCGGCAAAGCCGGAATAGGGAATGTTCAGCCGCTGATATTTGCCGAAAAGCGGACCCCAATAGGCTCGCATGGCAAGCACGGCCAGCACCGCAACCATGATGACACCGCCGACAGCAAGCGATGCCCGCAAGGGCACGCCTGCATCGACTTCGGCACTGTCTGCCTTCATGCAGATATAAAGCGGCAGGATGAGAAAGAGTGGCGTCAGCCACCGGTCGGCGACGTTGTCGACCCCGGCGAGCAGGATCATCAGTGCAATGGCGCCGATCTCGATCAGCAGGATGCGACCGGCAATTCTTGTCCAGCGGCTGGAAGCGCGCCACATGGCCGGCAACGATTTGGCAAAGAGCGCCAGGAAGATGGCGACCGAGACGCCGGCTATGCCGACCATCGCGGAGATGAAGCGGAAAACGCCGGTCGATACCTGCGCCAGAAAGCTTTCCCCATCACCGGTCATCTTGTGCAGCGTGCGGTCGACGGCAACGTCGAAGTGCTGCAGGAACCAGAGTGCGTGTGGCAAAACGATAGCGATCGACACGACGATCGTCAGCGCCAGCCGCCAGTCTAAAATCCGCTTGCGAAAATCCGCGTCGATGAGGGCCGCGATCAGAGCGGCGGCCGGAAGGAGCGCGAAATTATACTTCGATATCATGCCGATGCCGGTCGCAATGCCGACAATGGTGTAGGAGATCGCCGAAGGCGCCTTCAGCGTGCGGAAAAAGCCGTAGAGGAACAGCGATCCGGCAAAGATCGTCGCGACCGAATGCGTCAGGTCCCGCTGCGCCTCGAAGACGATCTGCGGCACGGTGAGCAAGCCGAGCGTTGCCATCACCACCAGGCTGCTGTCCCTCAACGTCAGACGCGCCGCCAGCCAATAGAAGACGTAGGACAGGAACAGCATGGTGCATTTGAGGAGTGACAGCGAAAACAGCGACACGCCGATCAGCGATGTCACGCCATACTGCACCCAGTTGTAGAAGGGCGGCTGCGAATTATAGCCGAAGGCGAACCACTGCGAGAGCAGCATCTGCTCCGCCTCGTCCAGCTCCAGCGCATTGGGGATGCTGAGCCGCACGATCAGGTGGAGCAGAAAGTAGGTCCCGAGCACCGCCAGGATCAGATGTGGCCGGCGGCTGAAAAGGCCTTCCACGTCAGCTTTCTCGAGAGAAGATCTGGCGTACGATATAGTTCGGCGAGGCGTCGTCGCGGTAGTAGGTTCGGGCGATCATCTCCGCCAGGATCCCGGTGGTGATCATCTGCACCGACGACAGCAGCAGCACGACGCCGACCATCAGCATCGGTCGTGTGCCGATATCATTGCCCATGATGAACTTGTCGACGCCGAGATAGAGGAGGATCAGCGCTGCAAGGCCGCCGAGGCCGAGGCCGAGCGAGCCGAAGAAATGGCCCGGGCGCGCCTTGTAGCGCATGAAGAACATGACGGACAGCAGGTCGAGGATCACGCGGAAGGTGCGCGAGATGCCGTATTTCGAGGTGCCGTGCTGACGTGCGTGATGGGTGACAGCCATTTCGCCGATGCGCGAGCTCGGCACGACGCCGGCAACCCAGGCCGGGATGAAGCGGTGCATCTCGCCCATAAGCTTCACCTGCTTGATGATCGAGGCACGGTAGATCTTCAGGCTGCAGCCATAGTCATGCAGCTTCACGCCGGTGATGCGGCCGATCAGGTAATTCGCGCACCAGGAGGGGATCTTGCGCAGCAGCAGTCCGTCCTGGCGGTTCTTGCGCCAGCCGACGAGCAGGTCTAGTTCGCGCCGTTCCAGCTCCGAGACCATCGAAGGGATATCCTTCGGGTCGTTTTGCAGGTCGCCGTCCATGGTGGCGATCAGCCGGCCCTGGGCCGTGTCGATACCAGCCTGCATGGCGGCGGTCTGGCCGAAATTGCGCTGCAGTTCGACGATGCGCAGCGTCAGCCCGTCGCGGTTGACGAATTTGCGGGCGTTGACGAGTGTTGCGTCCGTGCTGCCGTCGTCGACAAGGATCAGTTCCCAGCGATGCGGATAGTCGGCCATGGCCGCGACGATGCGCTCGATGAGCGGGCCGATGCTTTCTTCCTCGTTGAAAACAGGGACGACCAGCGACAATTCGAGCGGTTGCATCTGATCATTCGCACCGCGAATGGACTCTACCGTTGTCTGCAAGTTTCATTTCTCCTAAAAGGCGCGGCAATGAAGGACCAATGGAATACCAGCCGCCGCAGCCAAACTTAGGAAGCCTGATACATGAAGACCCCGAGTGTTGAAAGCGGGCAATCCTGGTTTCTGCGCAATCGCATGAGCCTGCTGACGGTCGCAATCGTCGCAGCCTATGCACTTTTCATCGAATGGTTCTGGGGCTGGTCGGTCATATTGGAACAATGGGCCGCCGTCGGAGCACGTCCGGTCATCGGCGCACTGATACTCCTGACCAGCACCTATTTCCTGCGTACATGGCGCATCTACGATTATTTTCCACGGGAGACGGCAGGCCGTTTCGTGGCACTCTTCCGCGTCACGCAGATCCACAACCTCCTGAACATCATGCTGCCCTTCCGCGCCGGCGAGACGAGTTTTCCGGTGCTGATGCGCACGGAATTCGGTATTCCGCTGACCCGCGGCACCTCCGCCTTGCTGGTCATGCGGCTTCTGGACCTGCATGCGCTGCTCGCCGCCGCCGGCCTCGGTTTTGCTGTGGCCGCCTCCAATGCCGCGCTTGCCTGGCTCATCTGGGTCATATTTCTGTTCCTGCCGGTTTTTGCCTTCGCTGCCCGCAAGCCGCTACTGCGTCTCGGTGCAAGGCTCCTGCCGCGCAAGGCGCAGGCACTGCTCCATGAAATCGAGAATGGGCTGCCTTTCGATGCCGTAGCCTTTGGCCGCGCCTGGGCGATGACCATCGTCAACTGGCTGGTGAAGGTGCTGGTGCTCGCCTGGGCGCTCGGCCTGATGGGCGTGCTGCCGATGGCCGCAAGCTTCGGCGGCGCGCTGGGTGGCGAGCTTTCCTCCGTATTGCCGGTGCATGCCCCGGGCGGTGTCGGCACCTATCCGGCCGGCATCACCGCTGGCGCGGTCGCCTTCGGGGCGTCGAGCGAACGCTCAGCCCTGGATGCCCTGGCGCAGGCGAGCGTCAGCGCGCATCTGCTCATCATCGTTTCGGCCCTGACCGGCACCGCCATCTCGCTCCCGCTCGGCCGCCGCAAGGCTAGATCCTAAGCTCCGCAATGCGCTTGCGCAGAAAGACCTGTTCCGGTTCCTGCCGGCAGAATGTCAGCGCCGTCTCGTAAGCTTCGATCGCCTCGGCCCGGCGTCCAAGCCGGCGCAGGAAATCCGCGCGTGCCGAGTGGGCGAGGTGATAGGTCGAAAGCTCCCCCTTGCCGAGAATGGCTTCGACAAGTGCGAGGCCCGTCGCGGGTCCGTCAGCCATGGCGATCGCCACTGCGCGGTTGAGCTCCGCAACAGCCGACGGATGGGCCGCAAGCAGCAGGTCGTAGTAGGAAGCGATGCGCCGCCAATCCGTCTCTTCGATGTTGCCGGTCTTCGCATGTTCCGCCGCAATCGCCGCCTGAACCGTATAGATCCCAACTTCGGGCGTGCGCATGGCGATCGAAAGCAGCGAGAGCCCCTCGGCAATCTTGGTCCGGTCCCATCGTGACCGATCCTGATCGGCAAGCAGCACCAGCGCGCCGTCGCCATCCTGCCGGGCAGCACGGCGCGACTCCTGCAGGAGCAGCAGCGACAACAGGCCGGAGACATCCGGATGCGGCAGCAGTGTCGCCAGCAACCGTGCCAGCCGGATCGCCTCGGCCGTCAGATCCGCGCGGACGATCGTGTTGCCCGAGGATGCCGAATAGCCCTCGTTGAAAACGAGGTAGATGACGTGCAGCACCCGGTCGAGCCTTTCAGGCAGCTCGGCCCCCACCGGCACTTCATAGGGAATTTTCTCCGTCCTGATCCGGTTCTTGGCGCGCACGATACGCTGCGCGACGGTCGGCGCCGGCACGAGGAAGGCGTGTGCAATTTCTTCCGTCGTCAATCCGCAGACCTCGCGCAGCGCCATCGCGGTCTGTGCATCGGCGGCAAGCGCCGGATGGCAGCAGATGAAGATCAGCCGCAGCATGTCGTCCTCGATCGGTTCCATATCGCCAATCTCCGTTTCTGTGCCATCAGGATAGAGGCCATCCTCGATGTGCTGCAGCGAGGCGTTGAAGCGGGCCCGCCGCCGGAGGTGATCGATCGCCTTGAAGCGACCGGTCGAGACCAGCCAGGCGACCGGATTGTTGGGCATGCCGTCGATCGGCCACGTCCGCGCGGCTGCTGCAAAGGCGTCGTGCAGCGCCTCTTCCGCCCGGTCGAAATCGCCGAGCAGGCGGATCAGCGTCGCCAGAACCCGACGTGAATGCTGCCGGTAGATATCCTCGATCACCCGTTCCCCAATCACCTGTTTCAAGGGCCGGCCCTCACTGCGGCAGGGTGAGAAGCCTCACCGGACGCAATTCGATCGACCCGACCCGGGCGCTCGGAATGCCCGCAACGACCTTGCGCGCCTCTTCGAGATCGGCCGCCTCGATGATGTAGATGCCGGCCAGATGTTCCTTGGTCTCGACATAAGGGCCGTCGGTCGAAGACAGAATGCCGTGGCGCACTCGTAGGACCGAGGCGCTCTCGGGACCTTCCAACGCATCGGAATGGATCATGATGCCCTTGCGCTCAAGCTCCTCGTCATACTGGAAATGGTTCCTCACGAGCTCGTCGCCCTCGGCCTTGCTGAGCGTGCCATCCATATCGGCAGGATTATAGATGAGGCAGACGAAGCGCATCGCTATCTCCCATCCTTGATCGAATAGGCGGGCCTGATCTCGATCGACGCATATTTGAGGATCGGGAAGGTGGCAATGATCGCCTTCGCTTCCTCCATATCCCCAGCCTCGATCACCACGAAGCCGCCGAGATGTTCCTTGATTTCGGCGAATGGACCATCCGTTGCGGCGACGGTGCCGTTGCGAACCCTGAGCGTTACGGCCTGCTCCGGCTCATAGAGCGCCAGTGCGCTCAACATATGGCCGCTGTCGCGCCAGTGGTCATCGCTGATGATGCATTCCTGCGTGACCGCTGCCCATTCCTCCTGACTGACCTGGCTGCTCTTTTCAGTATCGAACCAGACTTGACCCAGAAATTTCATGGCATGACCTCCTCAGCCGAATTCGTGGATGGGGCGAACCTCGATCGCGCCGAGCTTTGCCAGCGGGATGCCGGCTGCAACACGGATCGCGTCGTTGAGGTCCTTGGCTTCAATCAGGATGAAGCCCCCGAGCGCTTCTTTCGTCTCGATGAAGGGGCCATCGGTGACCGACATCTCGCCCCCGCGCACCCTGACGGTGACGGCCGACTGCGGCGACTGCAGCGCCTGCGCGACGATCATGTGGCCGCTGTCGGCTAGGTCGCGGTCATAGGCGAGCGAATCCCGGCCAAGCTTGTTCTTCTCTTCCTGCGACATGGCCGACAGCACCGTGCCGTCGAACCAGACCTGGCAAAGATATTTCATTGCTTATCCTCCACGCTGTACTTTCACAGCCCTTGGAGCGCCGTGCGTCCATTCGGACGCACAAAGGACGCTCTAAATCTTTGAATCTATGCATCGGGCTTTCCGAAAATCTATCTCGATTTTTGGGCCGATGCTTAGAGACGAACAGCCTAGGTACTTTTCGACAGGGAAGAAAAATATCTTTTAAGCGGCCTGAATGTCGAAAGGCCAAGGCAGCGCTCGACAAAGCTTCATCTGACAACATCGAGGAGATGGAGCAATGAGCATGCTTGAATTCGGAATAGCACATCTGATCGTCACACGCGGCGTGCGCAAGATGCCGCCGCTTGAGAATGCCGAGGTGACAAAGATGCTGGTCAGGACCGGGATTGCGCTGGCGGCATTTGCCGGCCTGATCGAGGCGCTGCAGCTTGCCGCAAGCGCCTGAGAACAGCGCGTGGCCCGACCGACAAGGTCGGGCCACAGCTGATAACTTACTGAAACGCCGTTTCGAAGAAGCTGCGCAGCTTGCGTGAATGCAGGGCTTCCGGCGGCATGGCGGCAAGCTTCTGGATTGCTCGTATGCCGATCTGCAGATGCTGGTTCACCTGCGTACGGTAGAAAGCGGTCGCCATGCCCGGCAGCTTGAGCTCGCCATGCA
>Ga0102591_1001447_pt1 | contig 32390 bp, 28 predicted proteins | sample AraplaCol_mCL_r2_2_FD_76860 | JGI IMG/M metagenome (GOLD analysis project Ga0102591, IMG submission 76860) | Arabidopsis root microbial communities from North Carolina, USA - plate scrape MF_Col_mCL_r2 (SPADES assembly) (version 2) | ecosystem: Host-associated > Plants > Roots > Endosphere...
GACCTGCAGAAGGCCAAGGTCTACGAGCGCATCCTGCTGGACCTGATCCTGGGCCGCCTGGCGCCCGGCGCGCGGCTGGACGAGCAGTCGCTGGCGGCGCGCTACGACGCGGGCCTGGCCGGTGTGCGTGACGCCCTGGGTCGCCTGGCCCTGGAGGGGTTGGTGATCCGCCGCGCCCGCTCGGGCACCACGGTCGCGCCGTTGGATCTGGTGGAACTGAGCCAGGGCTACGAGGCCCGGGCCCTGATCGAGCCGCACTGCGCGGGCCTGGCGGCCAAGAACGCCAGCAAGGCCGAGGCCGAGGCGATCCGCGCCACTTTCGACGACGGCGAGCGGGCCTCCCGCGACCGCGACCTGCCGGCCCTGGTCTCCATGGACCAGCGCTTCCACGCCGCCGTGGCCCGAGCGAGCGGCAATCTGGCCCTGGCCCGCATCCTGATCCCCCTGCAACACAAGGCCGCCCGCTACTGGGTGTTCTCGTTCGGCGGAGCCACCGAGGCCGAGCTGATCGCCGATGTCGAGCAGCACCGCGCCGTGGCCGACGTCATCGCCTCCGGTGATGTCGAGGGCGCCAAGCTGGCGATGATGCGCGTGCTCAACATCATGCCCGAGGCGACCCGGCCCTTGGTTCAGGGGTAGCTAGGCGCTAACGCCCCTCCGTCACGATGCGGCGCATCGCGCCACCTCCCCCGTTTTACGGGGGAGGAGAGGTCAGCGTGGGTTCCTCCTCACCCGCAAGCGGGGGAGGTGGCAGGACGCGGATACGCGACATGACGGAGGGGGCATCCGCCCAGCGTTGTGCGCTTTCCTAAATGTCACCTCATAATAATTCCTTCTGAAATGTCAGATAACGTTTTGACGAACGTTGCGTAAGGTCCCATTTGCTAGCTTCGCCGCCGCTCCCCCGACGGCCTGGAGCTTCTAGAGATGTCGATCCGCGTCTATCTGCTCGCCTCCGCCATGGCCCTCGGCGTGTTCGCGTCGACCGGGGCTCTCGCCGAGGACACCCAGAACATCGCGGGGGCCGACGCCGTCGACGCCGTGATCGTCCAGGCGCGGGACAAGGCGGGTCTTTTGGAGAAGCTGCCCAGCACCACGGTGTTCGGTCTGGAAAAGTCGCTGCTGGAGACGCCGCGCTCGGCCAGCTTCGTCAGCGACACCACCCTGACCCGCTACGGCATCGAGACGATAGACGGCCTGACGGCGGTGTCGCCGGGGACCTACACCGCCAGCTTCTACGGCGTGCCGGGCGCGCTCAACATCCGCGGCACCCTGGCCGAGAACTACTTCCGCGGCTTCAAGCGGGTCGAGAACCGGGGCACCTATTCCACGCCGATCGGAGGCGCGGCCCAGATCGAGATCGTGCGCGGTCCGCCCACCCCGATCTACGGCGCGGGCAAGGTCGGCGGCATGCTGAACTTCATACCCAAGTCAGCGCGCGACGAGGGTCGGTTCCTGACCGACCCCAAGGGCGAGATCACCGCCACGCTGGGCGCCTATGACAAGAAGAACGTCACCGGCCAGGTCGCCCTGCCGGTCAAGTTGGGCTCGGCCGACGGCGGGGTCTACGCCTATGGCGAGCTGGACGATTCCAAGAGCTTCTACCGGGGCCTGCACCCCAAGCGGCAGTTGGCCGAGGTCTCCGCCGACTTCGACCTCAACAACGGCTGGAGCTCGGCCTTCGGCGGCATGGTCTACCACTCGACCGGCGACATCCAGACGCCCGGCTGGAACCGTCTGACGCAGGACCTGATCGATCACCAGACCTACATCACCGGCCGCGACACCAGCCTGGTCGACGCCGACGGCAACGGCCGCATCACGCCGAATGAGGTGGGTCCGTACCCGTACGCCAGCGCGCTCTACATCCCGTACTACGGCTTCCCCGCCACCGACGCGAACCACACCCTGGACACCGGGGTGGGGACCACGAAGCTGGATCCCCGCACGGTCCATGTCAGCAGCGCGGACTTCTCCAAGACCTGGACCAACACGCTCTATTTCGACCTCGCCAAGCGGTTCGACGACGACAGCGTGCTGAAGCTGCAGCTGTTCTACGACGACCAGGAGAACAAGCGCTTCGTGTCGTACGGCTATCCGGCCTGGTTCGACAGTTCGGTGTGGGAGGCCCGCGCCAGCTACGCCTTCAAGCGCGACTTCGGGGCGGTGAGCACCGCGACCATCGTCGGAGCCGGCTATCGCGAATTCGAGGGCCGCCGGCGCGAGAGCTTCAACAGCGGACTGATCGCCATCGACCGCCGCGACATCTCGGTCGGCGCGACGGCTAACGACATCATCGACAGTCCGTTCAGCACCGAGCCGACCGGCGTGCAGGGGCTGGAGTGGGAGAACGACAACAAGGGCACGTGGAGCCAGGCGGGCCTGTTCTTCACCAGCGACGTCAAGTTCGGCCAGCGCCTCACCCTGACCCTGGGCGGCCGCTACGACTGGTACGACGTGGCCGCCGAGGACACCGGCTTCCTGCCGTTCACCGTCGCCGGCCGCCAGACCGACAGTCGGGGGAAGGGGACCTATAGCGCCAGCCTGACCTATCAGGCCCCGGTCGGCCTGATGCCCTACATCAGCTACGCCAAGGCCTCGGCGCTCGAGGTCAGCCAAGCCGGCGAGATCGCGCCTAGCCTGGTGGCCGACGGCTCGTGGCTGTCGGACAGCGATCTGGCCGAGGCCGGCGTGAAGTTTCAGCTTCTGAAGGGAACCCTGGTCGGCTCGCTCGCCGCCTATCGCCAGAACCGCACCCAGCTGTCGGGCCTGACCCCGGTGGTGCAGGGCACGAGGGCCAAGGGCGTGGAGCTGGAGGTCCGCTGGCTGGCCTCCGAGCACTTCAGCTTCACGGCCACCGGCAACACACAGCACACCACGGTGAAGGGGCCGGACAATTCGTTCCAGTACATCCCGGCCTATACGGCGGGCGTGCCGGGCGCCCAGGGCTACGGCGGCAGCTATGTGGTCTGGACGTTCAGCGGCCTGCCGGGCCGCTCGGGCGACTACGACTACACCCTGATCCCCAAGTCGGTGGTCAGCCTGTACGGCGCCTATACCAGCGACAAGCACGACTGGGGCCAGGCGGGGGCGACCCTGGGTGTCACCCACGTGACCAAGACCTCGGGCCTGGTGCAGGACGCGGTGACCTATCCCGCCTACGCCGTGGTCAACGCCTCGGCCTATGTGACCCGTGGGCCGTACACGGCCGAGTTCAACGTCGATAATCTGTTCGACAAGCTCTATTTCACCCCCGACGCGGACACCTATGCCAATCTCGGCGCCTTGCCGGGCAAGGGACGCGAGTGGCGCGTGACCCTGAAGCGGAGTTTCTGACGTTCATGACCGCTTTCCGTCCCTGGCTGCTGGTCGCCGCCTTCAGCCTGCTGCTGTTCCTGATCACCGCGGCGACCTATTCCTCGCTGGGGGTGGTGATCCCGGCGATGGTTCCGGAGCTGGGTTGGAGCTGGGAGCACGCCTTCCTCGGTTTCACGATCCTGGGCGTGTTCACCGGCCTGTCGTCCTGGCTGCCGGCGATGCTGATCCGGCGGATGGGCGTGCGCGGGACGATCCTGGCGGGCGTGGCGGTCATGGCCGGCGGGCTGTTTTGCCTGTCGCGGGTGCACGCCCTGCCGATCTATTTCTTCGGGACGGCCCTGTGTGGCGTCGGCTTCCAGATGGCCGCCCTGATCCCTGGCACCCACGTGCTGTCGGCGATCTTCAAAGAGCGCGCCCTGCCGTTCGGGATCTATTTCACCTTCGGCGCCCTGGGCGGTGTGGCCGGGCCGTGGATGGTGGTCAGCGCCCTTGGGGCGACCCACAACGACTGGCGCCTTTACTGGGTGCTGCAGGCGATCGCCGTCGGCCTGGTCGGCCTGGTCTGCGGCATCGCCGTGGGCGGGCCGCGCTGGCTGGAGCAGGCCGGGGCCGCGCTGGATAAGGAGCTGGACGCCGAGGCCAGGGCCGGCGCCACGCCGTCGGGCGTCTACCACACCGACCATGAGTGGACCGTCCGTGACGCGGTGCGCACGCCGCAGTTCTATGTGCTGCTGGCCGCCTATTTCAGTCACCTGCTGGCCGGCATCAGCGCCGCCAGCCTGACCCAGGCCCACCTGACCCAGTTGGGCGTGGCCGGCGCGGTGGCGGCGGGCATGCTCAGCCTGGAAGGCGGCATGCAGGTGGTCGCGCGCCTGGGCGGCGGGGCGATCGGCGACCGGGTGGATCCGCGCTGGCTGCTGGTGTTCGCCCAAGGCCTGCTGGTGGTGGGCCTGCTGGCCCTGTCGCGGGCCACGACGCCGTTGCTGCTGACTCTGTACGCGGTGGGTGTCGGCGTCGGGTTCGGCCTGACCGTGCTGGCCGTCAGCCTGCTGCTGCTGAACTACTTCGGCCGTCGCAACAATGTGGAGCTGTTCTCCCTGACCTGCCTGATCGGGGCGGTGTCGGCGGCGGGGCCGTTCATTGGCGGCGCGATCCGCGACCGGGTCGGCTCGTTCACCCCGGCCTTCGAGCTGTTCGCCGCCCTGGCGGCGGTGGTGTTCCTGGCGGCGCTGTTCATGCGACCGCCGAGCGCGCCCAAGCCGCTGGGCTAGCGGCGAGCGGGCAAGAAAAAAGCCGCCTCGACCAGCGAGGCGGCTTTCGTCTTTCCGACCTATCGGTTGCTTAGAAAGCAGCCTTCAGGGCGACGACCACGCGGTCGCCGTAGATCTTGCCCAGGTCGTGCTCGTCGGTGTCCGAGTAGCGCAGGTCGGCGGTCAGCTTGTCGGTGAAGGCGTAGCTGACGCCCACGTTCCAGGTGGCGTACTCGGCGCCGTCCGAAATCTGCTGCTGGCCCACGGCGCCGCTCAGCGCGAACTTCTCGGCGAGCGGGACCGAGGCGTTGAGTTCATAGTACATGGCGTCGCCCTTGGTGGCGGGCCACTGCGGCGAGTAATACACGGCCAGGCCGGCGGTCGCCGGGCCGATCGGACGCGACACGGCGGCCTTGAATTCCATGTAGCTGTACGAGCCGGGCGTGGCGCCCTTGTCGTCGACGTAGCCGTAGTAGATCACGCCGAGGTCGACCGTGGCTTCGCCGAACGTCGGCCGCACGCCGGCGTACAGGTCGATTTCAGCCGAGGGATCGTCGGTGCCGAAGTCGACGTTCGAAGCCCAGACGCCGGCGTAGCCGATGCCGTAGGTGGCGTCGACGCCACCGAAGACCTGCGGGTCTTCCTGGGTGTTGCTCACGCCGCGGAACACGTAGTCGCTGGCGACGCCGACGTTGTAGGAGAGCTTCAGCTCTTCGGCCATCGCGGCGCCGCTCATGGCGACCGAAGCGGCGGCGGCGACCAGCGCCAGTTTCATGAACTTCATATGTCTATCCCCTTATTTCGTTTTGCCGACCGAAGGGTTTGGAGCCTTCGGCGTCCAGCGACGCCTGCAAGCGTGTTTGGGCACAACAGGATTAGTTGTCGGCTAGCCCCTAGTTGCAATCTGGTTGGTTAAATCGCCAGCAGAAACGGCGCCCCGAGCACAAGTAATGGGCGAAGTGTGACGATTTTGCTTCAGAAGTGGCGTTCGGCGCCACAGTGGGGACCAGCGGTATGTTTGGGCTTTACCTGCGGCTTCAGCGCATCGCCAGACTCGCCCCGCCCAGATGCAGGCCCCCGTCGACCAGCAGGGTTTCGCCGGTGACATGGCGCGAGGCGGGCGAGGCCAGGAACACCGCCGAACCGGCGATGTCCTCGGCGGTCGAGGCCACCTTCAGCGGCGTGGCGGCCGCCGCGCCAGCCCGCAGGCGGTCGATCCGCTCGGCGTCCATGGCCTTGCCGAACCACGGCGTGTCGATGAAGCCGGGGCAGACGGCGTTGACGCGGATGCGGGGCGCCAGCGCCCTGGCCAGGGACAGGGTCATGGTGGTCAGCGCGCCCTTCGAGGCGGCGTAGGGCACAGACGAGCCGTTCCCCACCACGCCCGCGATCGAGGCGGTGTTGACCACGGCCCCGGGTTGGGGCGCGGCCTCGAGCAGGCTGCGGGCGGCGCGCACCATTTGGAAGGCTCCCACCACATTGACCGCGTAGAGCCGCAGGAAGTCGTCGGCGTCGACCGCGTCGAGGTCGGCGTGGTTGGGGGCGAACTTGGTGGTCCCGGCGTTGTTGAAGAGGGCGTCGATGCGGCCGGTCCCGGCCGCCGCCTCGGCGATCTTGCGGCAATCGGCGTCCTGCGCCACGTCGCCCTGGACCAGGACGGCCTTGGAGCCCTCGGCCTGCACCAGCCGCGCCGTCTCCTCCGCCTCGACGGCGCTGGAGGCGAAGTTGACGACCACCAGGCCCGCGCCACGCCGGGCCGTTTCGACGGCGATCGCCCGGCCCAGGCCCGTGGAGGCGCCGGTGATCACCACCGTGAAGCCGTCGAAATCCCGTCCGCTCATGCGTCTTTTTCCCCTCAAGGCCCTTTGGCCAACAACTGTTTGATGGGACGATAGCGACACCGCGCGCGCTTGTCTCGCGATGGCGCGGGGCCTAGATGACCGCTCATGACCGAACTTCATGTGACCCAACTGGGCCAGGTGGTGGAGCCCGCCGCCAGCCCCGACCAGGCCGTCCTCGAGCGCGTGCCCAACCCGCAAAGCGACGTGACCTACCTGGCCCGCTTCGTCGCCCCGGAATTCACCTCGGTGTGCCCCGTGACCGGCCAGCCCGACTTCGCGCACCTGGTGATCGACTACGCCCCGGGCGACTGGCTGATCGAGAGCAAGTCGCTGAAGCTCTACCTGACCAGCTTCCGCAACCACGGCTCGTTCCACGAGGACTGCACGGTCAAGATCGGCCGCAAGATCGTCGAAGTCGCGGCCCCGCGCTGGCTGCGGATCGGCGGCTACTGGTACCCGCGCGGCGGCATCCCGATCGACGTGTTCTGGCAGACCGGCCCCGCGCCGGAGGGCCTGTGGGTCCCCGACCAGGGCGTGGCGCCCTATCGCGGCCGGGGCTGATCCCGCACGCCAGGCAAAAGAGAAGGGCGCGTCCGGCCGGACGCGCCCTTTTTGTTTAGCGCGGCGTCGCCGGCTGGGCGGGCTGGGCGCCCGAGGGCGTCGCCGGAGCGGGAGAGCCCTGCGGCCGGCCCTGGGGCGCGGCGCTCGCCGGAGGCGTCGCACCCGGCCGCACGCCCGGCGCGCCGGGCGTCCGCACGGGCGGAGCCGGGCCGATCAGCTTGCGGAAGCTGATCCGCACCGTCCGGCCGATCGGGTCGCGATAGTCCGGCTGATAGGCCTGGGGCGTGATCCCGAGGCGGTCGTGCACGTCCTGGCGGGTGTCGAACAGGTTCTGGACCTGCATCTGCACCCGCGTGCCGCGTAGCCAGGGATGGGCGCGGATCAGTTCGGGTCGCGACGTGGGATCGGCGAAGACGTTCAGGCTGAACGTCGACTGGTCGCCGAAGAACAGGTCCCTATCCGAGGTGACGCCGTTCAGGCGATAGCCGCTGCGCCAGCTGCCGTTCAGGAACGCGCCCATGCCGCTCTTGAAGACGCCCATCTGCAACTGGACCTCGTGCTCCGGACCCGCGCCCGAGCCGCCGTTCAGGCGGTCGATGATGGGCAGGCCATCGCGGATGGTGATCTCGTCCTTCAGTTTCCAGGTGTGGTAGAGCGAGACCTGGAACTGGCCTTGGCCGGGGCGCGGACCGCCGCGGAAACCGCCGCCGCCCCGGAAGCCGCCACCGCCACCGCCACCGCTCGCACCGGGACCATCGCCCGGGCCGCGCGGACCACCGCCGCCGCCACCGGGCCCGCCGGGGCCGCCGCCGCCCGCGCCGAAGCCTGGAGCGCCGGCTCGCGGCTGGCCGAACGGCCGCGAAAGGTTGAAGCCCCAGCGGAGCTCTTCCCTTTCCGTCTTGGCGTAGTTCACCGGTCGCGCGTCGATCGAGATCAGGTTGCCATCGGCGTCGCGCAGGATGCGGTCGGGGAAGGCCTGTTCGATGTCGGCGGTGATGGCCGGGAAGTTGTTGGTCGAGTCGTTGATCCGGGTGGCCGTGTAGTTGGCGTTGAACTGCAGGTTGGTCTTGGCCGTCCTGGGCAGGGGACGCAGGTTGACCCCCAGCTTCAGCACCTGGCGGTTGTCGGACAGCAGGTCCGGGTTGCCGCCCTCGATGCGCGTGGCCAGGACCGTGCGGTTGTTCCTGAAATCGAATACCGAGACGTTGGGCGTCGCCAGCAGCGGATCGTTGAGCTGGGAGGCGCTGGGGGCGCCCTGCTCGTCGGTATAGCTGACGACGAAGCTGAGCGGATTGATCGGCGACCAGTTCACGCCCCCGCCCACGGTGGCCAGGCCGCCGAAGTCCGACAGCTCTTCGTACTGGCCGTTGAAGTTGACCGACAGGTCGCCCAGGACCGGCAGCACGCCCTTGTCGCGGTCGGCAAGCGGCACGCTGATATTCGCCTGCACGCTGCCGGTGGTCCGCGAGATGTCGCGATCCGCCACAACGATCCTCTTGGTCTCGGCGTTGTAGCGAGAGGTCTGGGAATCCTGGTTCTGGGTGTCTGCGCCCGCCTTGAAGGTGGCCGACACGTCGCCGGCGGGCGTGCTCAGCGGGCGGCCCATCAGCACGACCTCGCCATTGGCCGAGTTCGACGTCGAGTGGGCCGTGTCGGGCGAGATGCGGGCGATCAGGTTCGAGGGGATGTTGCCGAACGGATTGACCGTCGGGTCGTTGGCGGCGATTGCGGCCACGAAGGCGGCGGCGTCCAGGCCCCGGCCGGTCGTGGTCTCGCTGGTCGAGCGCACGAAGCCCCCGGTGGCGCTCCATCGCCATTCATCGAACCGGCCGTTGGCCGCCGCCGAGATCGTGGCCTTCTGGCTGTCGACCTTGCGCTGCATCGACACATAGTCGTCGGCGTAGCGATACAGTTCGACGTCCTGGCTGAACGGTGAGAACGGGTTGCCAGTCGGGATCACCGGAACCTGGTCCTGGGCCATGATCTGGCCGGGGTCGCGGAGAGTGGGCAGGCCCAGATAGCTGAGCGTGCTGGTGTCCTCGAAGGCGCCGCTGATCGTGCCCATCGAGGACTTACCCACGGGCCGCGTCACCGCGCCGGTCAGCGAGGCGGCGGTGGTCTTGGGCGACAGGCTGCGCCAGGCGGTGAGGTCGTCGGTGGCCGGAAGGCCAGAGAAGTCGGCGAGGGCCGGGGTCCCGCCCGCCGCCGAGGCCGGCACGGGCGCGAAGCGGACGTCACGCCCGGCCAGGGCCGACAGGTCGGCGATCGGCGCGCCGTCCACGCCGCCGACGTTGCCGGTCAGGTCATAGGGCGCGGCGCCAGGCGTGCGGATGATGTCGCGCTCGTCCTCGAACAGCGGGGTGTCGTGGCTGATCTTGCCGTTGAACAGCCAGCGCTGGTCGCCCTGGACGCGGAAGAGGGTGCTTTGGGCGTCGACGCTGGTGCGGCCGCCGGCCGTGGCGGCCTTGACGCCCGCCTCATTGGTCAGGGCGCGGAAGCGGCGACGCAGGACGATGTTCACCACCCGTTGGTCGGCGCGGTAGCCGTATGTCAGCGACACTTCCTCGGGCAGGATCTCGAAGCGCTCGATGGCCTCGGGCGGGATGTCGCGAATCTCCTGCATGCCTGACGTGCGGCGGCCGTTGATCAGCATGATCGGCTGGCCGTCGCCCCGGCTCTGGCTGGTGCGCAGCTGCGGCTCCAGGAACGCCAGCAATTCGGAGATGCTGCCGGCGCCGTAGGCGCGGAGCTGGGCGGGGCTCAGGGTCAGGTCGGGCTTGATGTCGCCCTCGACCGAGCCGCGCGGCTTGCCGGCCACCACTTCCACGGCCTCGACCTCGGCGGCGTACGGATCTTCCGCCCCGCCGCTGGCGGGCGCCTGTTGCGGCGTCTGCTGGACTTGCGCGGTGGGTTGCTGCTGCACGGGCGCGGCGTCGGGCGCGCCTTCGATGGCGGCGGCCATCCCGAGAACTAACAGAGAGAGCGTCATAAACCCCGTCGGCCGAAGAAAGTTGGTCGGCGTGTAAGTACGCAGACATCGATGAACGCGGCCTTAGACAACGCAAGGCCACATCACAAGTTACCGATGCTTAAGGTCGAATTGATGCAGGACTGTTACATTAAATGTCGCGTCTGATGCACATTTTAGCCTCAATTCCGCAAGTCCCACGTCTTGGGATTAGAGACTAGTGCGGAGCCTGTTTTGGGCCTTTAGCGGTCATTCTCAGCATAGCCAGCCCTAACAAGAGTTGCGAACCGATGCGCGGGCGCAACACGGCGTCAGTCGGCGGACCACTCGCTGGTGATCGCGACGACGTCGGGACGCACGCGTTCCTGCGGCGCCTCGGTCGACGTGCCCAGATAGAGGAAGCCGGCCACCAATTCGTCTTTGGCCAAGCCCAGGATCGCCTTGGCGCGCGGGTCGTATGAGTACCAGTCGGTGATCCAGTTGGCGCCCCAGCCCATGGCGGCCGCGGCCAACAGCATCTGCTGGCAGACGGCCGAGGCGCTCTGGCGCTGCTCCCACTCGGGGATCTCGCCGGGGATGTGCCGCGAGATCACCGCCACGCAGACCGGCGGGCGGGTCAGCTTGCGCAGGGCGGCGTTGGCCTTGACCGGATTGGCCTGGCTGTCGGCCAGGGCGGTGATCTTTTCGGCGAAGGCGTCCTTGGCCGGCCCGCGCAGGATCACGAACCGCCAGGGCGACAGCTTGCCGTGGTCGGGCACCCGGGCGGCCAGGCGCAGCAGGTCGGCAAGTTCGACGTCGTCCGGACCCGGCGCGGTCAGGCTCATGGCCGAGGCCGAGCGCCGCTTGGCCAGGAAGTCCAGCACCGCCTGCGACGGCTCGATCGGCAGTTCCTGGCCGAATTGCGGGGCAGGGGGGACGAAACCGGTCAAGACGACCTCCGGAAACCAAGCTAAGGGGGCACACCTAGGGCCGCGTCACGGCCGCCACAAGTCGCGAGCCGTTCGCATGACCGATAAACCCGCCTGGTTGAAAGCGCATGGCCGGCCTTGGACCGTGACCAGCGAAAAGACCGTCTACGACAATCCCTGGATCACCCTGACCGAATACCAGACGATCGCTCCCACGGGGCGGGCGGCGCTGTACGGCAAGGTGGGGTTCAAGAACCGGGCGATCGGCGTGGTGCCTTTGCACACGGACGGCACGGTCACCCTGGTGGGCCAGAGCCGTTTTCCGCGCGGCAACTACAGCTGGGAGCTCCCCGAGGGCGGGGCGCCGCTGGGCGAGGACCCGCTGGCGGGCGCCAAGCGCGAGCTGGCCGAGGAGGTCGGGCTGCAGGCCGCCGACTGGCGCCAGATCCTGACCATGGAGCTGTCGAACTCGATCACCGACGAGTTCTGCCACGGTTATCTGGCGATGGACCTGACGCCCACGGCGGGCGCGCCGGATGAAACCGAGGACCTGGAGGTCGTCCGCGTTCCATTCTCCGAAGCCCTGGACGCGGCGGTGTCGGGCCACATGCCGGACTCCTTGACGGTGGCTTTACTGCTCCGGGTGCACCATATGGCGGTGAAGGGCGAGCTCCCGGCTGACCTGGCGCGACTTGTGCTGGCTTGAGCGTGCCCCTAAATGGCGAACGGTTCGGCGGCTTGGCCGTTGAATCCAAAGGACGTCTGGAGCATTTCGAATAAAGATGCTCTATAGGCGGCGTGGGCGAGGGAGATCCCGGTGGCCAAGCATCTAGAGGTCGTGACGCAGGAAACGACGCCCCCCGTGTGGGCCGCGCTGCGCAATCAGGCCGAACACGCCGCCAAGGCCGAGCCGGCCCTGGCCTCGCTGCTCAACGCGGTCATCCTGAGCCACGACAACCTGGCCGACGCCTTGACCTTCCAGCTGGCGCGCAAGCTGGGCGACCAGGAGATGAGGGCCATGACCGCCCGCGAATTCGCCGCCGACGCCTTCGAGAGCGATCCGTCGCTGGTCGCCGCCGCCGAGGCCGACCTGAAGGCGGTGTTCGAGCGCGACCCGGCCACCAAGGGTTATGTTCAGCCGTTCCTGTTCTTCAAGGGTTTCCTGGCCCTGCAGACCCACCGCGTGTCGCACTGGCTTTGGGCCCAGGGGCGCGAGACCCTGGCCTTCTACCTGCAGAGCCGGGCCAGCGAGGTGTTCCAGGTCGACATCAATCCGGCCGCCCGCATCGGCAAGGGCGTCTTCATCGACCACGGCACCGGCATCGTCATCGGCGAGACCGCGGTGGTCGGCGACGACGTCTCGATGCTGCACGGCGTGACCCTGGGCGGCACCGGCGCCGACCGTGGCGACCGCCATCCCAAGATCGGCAACGGCGTGCTGCTGGGCGCGGGCGCCAAGGTGCTGGGCAACATCCAGATCGGCGACTACGCCAAGATCGCCTCGGGCTCCGTCGTGCTGAAACCCGTCCCGCCGCATTGCACGGCCGCCGGCGTTCCCGCCCGGATCGTGAATTGTCCGACGTGCGAAGAACCGGCCCGGACGATGGACCATACGCTGGCCGACGTGGTCTACGACTACGTGATCTGAGGCCGCCTAGCCTTAGCGTAGAAAGAAAAAGGGCCGCTCCCCGGGGAGCGGCCCTTCTGCATTCCGGAGCATGACGGGTCTAGTAGACGACCCCGCCCACGCCGCCGTCCAGGCTGAGGCTCATGCCCGAGCTGGACTGTTCGCGCACCGTCTCCTCGCGTTCGGCCGTGTAGCGCTCGGTGTAGAGCATGGTCAGCACCTTCACGCCGGCGCCGTAGCGGCGCAGCAGCGAGCGCTCGTTGCAGTCGCGCGCCGGCCGTTGCGGACGGCAGGCCACCGAACCGCCCTGGACGCCGGGCGAGAAATAGAGGGCTTCGTTCTTGGCGCAGATATAGGTCTCGCCGCCGCCCTGGCTGGCGCCTTCGTAGGCTCCGACCACGTACTGCATGCGCGAGCCGGCGATGCAGCGATAGAGCTCGCCGTCGTAGCCGTTGTCGATCTCGCGGTCGGGGGTGACTTGCGAAGCGGGGTGCGGCACGTCGCGGTCGTCCAGGCAGACGGCGCGGACGACCACGCGCTTGTAGCGGGTGCGGGTGGCCTCGTAGGACGCGCGGCGGCGAGCTTCGCCGCCCTCGACGTTCAGGCCCTGGATGTAGCCGGTCGAGATGGGGCCGGAATAGTAGCCGCCGTGCGAGCCGCCGCCGTAATAGACGGTCGTGCCGGCCGAGGCGCGCGAACCGGCCCCCGCGCCGGCTCCCGCGCCGGCCACGGCGCTGGCGGTGGCCGAGGCGTTGGCGTTGACGATCACCGAGCCGCCGACATGCACGTTGACGCCCGGCACATAGACGTTGTGACCTCCGCCGCAGCTGTTGCAGTTGGAGGGGGGCGGCGGACGCGGCGGCGCCGGCGGAGGCGCGCAGCACGGCGGAGGCGGCGGGCTGCAGCACTGGGCATAGGCGACCCCGCCCAGGGCCAGCGCGCCAAAGGCGGCGGCCAGGCTGATCCACAGCTTGGACAAGGTCATTCTCGGCGCCTTCATAGGCCTCTTCCCCTTCACGACACGCAGGCGTGTTGCGTGGCCAAGGCCCAGCAAGTTTCACGCCATCGCCGCCGATCCGCCGGAAACTGTCCCAGGACGGCACGGTCCAGGGGGTGGCCCGGTTCTCCTTGCAAGCCCGATGCGGTCGAAAAGGCGACCGTGAGCGAGCCCGCGAGGGGAACGACGATGTTCCATCCAAGCACGGAACGGTTGATAGACTATTGGCGTGGCAAGGCCGTCGACGATGGCCTGCCCGCGCGTTCCGACGTGAATCCGGGCGATTTCCTCGATTTGTTGCCGCAGGTGTTCATCCTGGGCCGTGATCCGAAGGGGCGCTACCCCGTGCGGCTCGCGGGCGGCTTCGTCACCGACCTGCACGCCCGCGACCTGCGCGGCGAGGACGCCCTGGGCTTCTGGGCCCTGTCGCACCGTCTCGAAGTCAAGTCGGCCCTGGAGGTCGCGCGCCGGCGCGGCGAGCCGGTGGTGATCACCGCCGACATCCGTTGCGTAGGCGCGCCTTCCGTGGGCATGGAGGTTCTGCTGGCCCCGATGGTCGGGGCCGACGGCCAGGTCGACCGCTTCCTGGGCCTCTACCAACCCATCGCCATGATCCAGCGCCTGATGGGCCGCCCGGCCTCGGAACTGGGCGTGCGCAAGATCCAGAGCCTGGGCCCGGCCAACGAGGAGTCGCCGCGCCTGCGCCTGGCGACCCTGCACGGTCGCCGGATCGCCTAGCGGGGCATCACCAGCTTTTCCGTACCGGGGGGAACGGAAAGGGGCGACGTGTCCGGGGGGAACGCGTCGCGGATGGGAAGGGGGCGCTGAGGGGCGACCCCTTCCCATTTGGGTTTTGGCCCATTTGGCCTTTTGGCCTAGCCCGCCGCGTTCAGAGCTTCGATCACCTCCGCCGGCAGCTTCAGCCGAGCCGCGCCCATCAGTTCGTTCAGTTGCTCGACGCTGGTGGCGCTGGCTAGGGGGGCTGTGATCGCCGGATGGGCCATGATCCAGGCCAGGGCGACTTGGGCCGGGCTGGCCGACACGGCCTTGGCCGCGGCGTCCAGCGCCGCCAGCACCCGCTTGCCCTTGTCGTTCCAGTAGTCGCGCAGGATCGTCCGGGCCCGGGCCTTGCCCTCGAGGTCGGCGTCGGTGCGGTACTTGCCGGTCAGGAAGCCGGCGGCCAGGCCGTAGAAGGGGATCACCCCCAGGCCTTCCCGCGCCGCCAGGGCCGCCAGTTCGCCCTCGACCTGGTCGCGGTCGAAAAGGTTGAACTTGGGCTGGATGGTCTCGTAGCGGGCCAAGCCCTTGGCGGCGCTGGTCGAAAGGCTTTCGGAAAGCCGCTGCGGCGAGAAGTTCGACGCGCCGATCGCCCGCACCTTGCCGGCCTTCACCAGCTTGTCGAAGGCTTCGAGCGTCTCCTCGATCGGCGTTTCGGCGTCGTCCTGGTGGGACTGGTAGAGATCGATGTAGTCGGTCTGGAGGCGCTTGAGCGAGCCTTCCACCGCCGAGACGATGTTGGCCGCCGACAGGCCCGGCTGGGCCGGCCACATGGCCACCTTCGTCAGGATCAGCACCTTGTCGCGTTTGCCGCTCGCCTTCAGCCAGCGTCCGATCACGCCCTCGGACTCGCCGCCCGTGTGGCCCGGGACCCAGGCCGAATAGACGTCGGCGGTGTCGACCGCGTTGAAGCCGCCGTCGACGAAGGCGTCCAGCAGCCGGAACGAGGTCGCCTCGTCGGCGGTCCAGCCGAACACGTTGCCGCCGAACACCAGCGGCGCGGTCGACAGGCCCGAGCGGCCCAGAGGACGTTGGTTCATGGAGGGACCTCGTGACGCTGATGGGGACACGCGCATGCGCGTGTCCCCAGTCGTAGCACGGCTTTAAGCCGCCGCCGCCCGCCCGTCCTCGAACACCGGGGCGTCGATCGGGGCTAGGGGCGCCTTGCCGCGGAGCAGGTCGGAGGCGCGCTCGGCGATCATGATGGTCGGGGCGTTGGTGTTGCCGCCGATCAGGGTGGGCATGACCGAGGCGTCGATCACCCGCAGGCCCGCGATCCCCTGCACGCGCAGCTGGTCGTCGACCACCGCCAGCGGATCGCCCGCCGCGCCCATCCGGCAGGTGCCGACCGGGTGGTAGATGGTCTCGGCCTTGGCGCGGACCCAGGCGTCGATCTCGGCGTCGGTCTTCACCTCCGCGCCCGGCGCGTACTCGGCCTCGCGATAGGGATCGAAGGCGGCCTGGGCCACCACCTCGCGGGCGATCTTCACGCCCTCGCGCACCGCGCGGCGATCCTCCTCGGTGGCCAGGTAGTTGGCCAGGATGGTCGGATCGTCGAACGGATCGGCCGAGCGCAGGCCCACCTTGCCCCGGCTTTCCGGACGCAGCTGGCAGACGTGCAGGGTGAAGCCGTCCTTCTCGACCTGGACCTTGCCGTGGTCCTGCATGATGGCCAGCACGCCGTGGATCTGGAGGTCGGGGCGGTCCAGGTCCGGGCGCGACTTCAGGAACGCGCCGCTCTCCAGGAACTGCTGGCGGCCCAGGCCCTTGCCCAGCAGCATGTAGGACAGGCCCGTGCCCAGCTTCTTCAGCCCTTTGTTGGCCGAATAGGCGGTGACCATGTTCTTGGTCGTCCACGACAGGCAGACGTCCAGGTGGTCCTGCAGGTTGGCGCCGACGCCCTTGCTCTCATGGACCACTGCGATGCGCTGGGCCTTCAGGTCGTCCGGATCGCCGATGCCCGACAGTTGCAGGATGTGCGGCGACTGCACCGCGCCGGCGCTGAGCAGCACCTCGGCGTCAGCATGGGCGGTCAGGCGCTCGGGATTGGTCCCGACAACGTATTCGACGCCGATCGCCTTGCCCTTTTCGACCAGGATGCGGGTGGTACGGGCCTCGGTCACGCAGGTCAGGTTCGGCCGGGTCAGGGCCGCCGTCAGATAGGCCGCCGCCGCGCTCCAGCGCTTGCCGTCGCGGATGGTCAGGTCGTAGGGGCCGAAGCCTTCCTGGCGATAGCCGTTGAAGTCCTTGGTCACCGCGTGGCCCGCCTGGCGGCCGGCCTCGATCAGCGCGGCGTAGAACGGGCTCTTGGACTCGCCGCGAGACACGTGCAGCGGCCCGGCCTCGCCGTGATAGGCGTCGCCGCCGCCATGGTGGGTTTCCGAGCGCTTGAAGTAGGGCAGGACTTCCGAATAGGACCAGCCGGCAAGCCCCATCTGCCGCCACTGGTCGTAGTCGCGCGCGTGGCCGCGGATGTAGATCATGCCGTTGATGGCCGAGCTGCCGCCCAGCCCCTTGCCGCGCGGCCACCACAGCTTGCGGTCATTGAGATGAGGCTCGGCCTCGGTCCAGAAGCCCCAGTTCTGGTCGCCCTTGGCCTTGATCAGCTCGCCGACCCCGGCGGGCATGCGCACCAGGATCGAGGTGTTCTTGCCGCCGGCCTCCAGCAGCAGGACCTTGACGTTCGGGTCTTCCGTCAGGCGCGCCGCCAGGACGCAGCCGGCCGAGCCGGCGCCGATGATGACGTAGTCGTAGCGCGTGCTGGCCATGGCGACGTCGCCTCCCTGGAATGTTATCGTTGTTAAGACAGAGAGTGATCCGGGTTTCGGCGGTCGGCAAGAGGGTTTGGGGGGGCGCCGTAGGGGCAATCGGCGGTCGGGTTTGGTCGCCGCGCTAGCCGCGCCCCGGGGGCGGAGCATGGGGACGTCCGGACCGTTCGCCCACGGTCTCCCTGGCGATCTTCATGAAGCGCTCCGCGGCGGGCGGCATGGCGCCGCTAGGCCGCGCGATGAACAGTTCGGCCTCTCCCGTCCCGTCTTCCAGCGGCCGGAAGACCACGCCGGCGGGGCAGAGCGCGCCCGCCGAGGCCGGCGCGATGGTGACGCCCAGGCCGGCCTCGACCAGACTGACCACCGACGACCAGGCGCCCGCCTCCTGCACGATGTCCGGCGAGAAGCCGGCGCCCACGCACATGCCGGTGATGGCGTCATGCAGTCCCGGCGCGGACGCGCGGGGAAAGAGGATGAAGGGCTGGTCCGCCACCGCCCGCAGCGGCACGCTCGCCGCCTGGGCCAGGGGGTGGGTGGCGGGCAGCGCCAGCATGAAGGGTTCGCGCAGCAGGCTTTCGCAGATCACCGCCGGATGGCGCGGCGGCGTCCGCATGATCGCCAGGTCCAGATCGCCGGTCGCCAGCGCCAGGCTGGTGTCGAGGCCGCTCCGATCGTCGATCTGCAAGGTCACGCCCGGCAGCGCGCCGCGGAACCGGCGGATGATGTCGGGCAGGATGCCGAACGCCGAGGAGGGCGTGAACCCCAGCCGCAGGACGCCGGTCTCGCCCCGGGCGACCAGCCGCACCGCGTTCCGCAGCTCGACCCGGCGGGACAGAAGCTCGCGGGCGCCCTCCAGCAATTGCGAGCCCGCCGGCGTCAGGCTGACGCGCCGGCTGGTGCGGGCCAGCAGCAGCACGCCTAGCTCGGCCTCCAGGCGGCGGATCTGCTGACTGAACGGCGGCTGGGCCATGCCGACGCGGGCCGCGGCCCGCCCAAAATGGAGCTCTTCGGCGACGGCGACGAATAGCTGTAGCTGGCGAAAATCCATTCAGACGTATTCCGTCTTGATTGCTTGCGAAGGATATATTGGTAACGCCTGATCGCGCCGCCTACCATTCCGGGTATGCGCTTTTCCTGTCTCCTGATTTCTGTCGCCGTCCTGGCCTGGCCGCTCGCCGTGAACGCCCAGGCCCCGTCCCCCAACCTTCCGCGTGATCCCGCGGTTCAGGCGCGGCTCGACCTTTCCAGGCGCTTCCTGCGGATGCCGCAGCTTCTGCGCGACAGCCTGGTGACGCCTCGCTGGCTCGCGAAGGGCGACAGGCTCGTCTACTGGGACGAGACCGGCCCCTGGGCGGGAAGTTGGGTGCTCGTTGACGCCGGTTCGGGGCGCCGCGCGCCGATCCTGCCGGCCGACCAGCTTCGCCGGCGGCTGGGCGAAGTGGTGGGGGCGCCCGTTCCCGCGCTGTCCCAGATGTCCTTCATGATCGCACCTGACCAGCAGGCGATCCTCTTCACCTACCGCCAGAAGCCGCTCCGTCTCGATCTTGTCAGCGCAAGGATCGGCGTGGCGTCGGGTCTCGACGCCCTGGTCCTGTCGGGCGCCCAGGCCGCGCCGAGCCGGGCCTGGGCGGCGTCGATCCGGGACGGGGGCTTGACAGTGACTGACCCGGCCGGCCAGCCGCTGGTCGAGCGTGCGGGCGAGACCGACTATGAATGGAGCCTCCCCGAACAGGCCGCGTCCCCCGACGGCGCCTGGCTGGCGGCCTGGCGGACCGATCAGCGCGCCGTCCACCACATCCCGATCGTCGATTATGGAACGCCGCTCGAGCGCGTGACCATGGCGCCCTATGCGAAGTCGGGAACGCCGCTGGGCAAGTCCGAGCTCTACCTGATCGCGCCGGCGACGGGCCAGGTGATCCGCGCCGAGCCGGCGGAGGGCGAAGGTTACGACTGGTTCGTCGGCTGGCGCGCCGACGGCCGCTCTGCCCTCGTGTTGCATCTCAGCCGGGACGGCAAGCGCCTGGAGCTGTCGGCGGTCGATCCGACGGGCGCGCGGCGGCTCCTGCTGCGCGAGACGCGGCCCGAGACCAATGTCGGGGATCTCGACTTCATCAGCGAGGGATGGTCCTCGCAGGTCATGCCGCTGAAGGACGGCGGCTTCCTGTGGATGTCCGAGCGGGAGGGCTGGCGTCACGTCTATCGCTATGACCGGGATGGCGGGTTGATCGGGCAGGTCACGCGGGGAGACTTCCCTGTCCGCCGGGTCAACGGCGTTACGCCCGACGGCGGAATCGTGGTGACCGCCTCGATCGACCCGGCGCGGCCCTACGAGGAGCGGCTCTTTCGCACGCGCCTGGCGGGCGGACCCTTGAGGCCCCTGGGAACCGCGGCGGGCCTGCATCGCGGGATCGCTTCGCCGGACGGCCGGTTCCTCATCGACATATGGTCCTCGCCGACCTCGCCCCGGCGGCGGGAGGTCGTGCGCGCCGACGGCGGCCAGCGGCTCCAGCTGACGGCCAGCGACGACAGCGCGGCCAGGGCGATGGGATGGCGTCCTCCCGAAGAGGTCACGGTGGTCGCCGCGGACGGCAAGACGCCCCTGCATGGGGCGATCTTCAGGCCCCGCGACTTCGACCCGGCCAAGCGCTACCCGGTCGTCGCCTACATCTACGGCGGGCCCTTCGTGACGGTTCTGGGCGGCGGTTACGTCACGTCCATGTCGCTGCACGCGGCCAGCCTGGCGCAGATGGGCTTCGTGGTGGCCGCCTTCGACGTGCGGGGCTCGTCGGGCCGCAGCAAGGCGTTCCAGGACGCCACCTACGGCAAGGTCGGCCAGAGCGAGATCCCCGACTATGTCGCGGGGCTGAGGCAGATCTCGGCCTCACGACCGTGGATGGACATGGATCGTGCCGGGATTGTCGGTCACAGCTGGGGCGGCTATTTCGCGCTTCGGGGCATGCTCACTGCGCCGGAGATCTTCAAGGCCGGCTATGCGGGCGCGCCGGGGGCGCTGGAAGAGGACGCCGGCGTCAACGAACCGAACATGGGGTTGCCGGCCGACAACCCAGCCGGCTACGCCGCCGGATCGAACGCCGCTCTCGCCGGCAATCTGCGCGGCGCGCTGAAGATCATGCACGGCACGGCCGACGCCAGCGCGCCGATGTCGTCGACGATGCGGATGGTCGATGCGCTGATCAAGGCCGACAAGCGGTTCGAGCTGCTGCTCATTCCGGGCATGGACCACAATTCCGACGGTCCGGACGGCCTCTACTACAGCGACGACGTCGCCCTGTTCTTCCAGCGCACGCTGGGCCAGCCGGAACTCTAGCGAAGCGCCGGCGCCGGATCGGTCGGCGCTCAGTCGATCCGCTTCAGCTCGGCCTGATAGCGTTTCCAATTCTCCACATAGTGCAGGGCCGAGGCCTGCAGGATCACGGCATGGCCTTCGCCGATCTCGCGGACCACCTTGCCGGGCGCGCCCATGACCATCGCGTTGTCGGGGATCTCCTTGCCCTCGGTGATCAGGGCTCCGGCCCCGATCAGGCAGTTCTTCCCGATCTTGGCGCCGTTGAGGATGATCGAGCCGATCCCGATCAGCGAGCCGTCGCCGATCGTGCAGCCGTGAAGCATGACCATGTGACCGATGGTCACGTTCGCGCCGATGGTCAGCGGGCTGCCCACGTCGGTGTGCAGTACTGATCCGTCCTGGACGTTGCTGTTCTCGCCGATCTCGATCGGATCATTGTCGCCACGAACTATTGCGCCCCACCAGACGCTCGAATTCTTCCGCATGATGACGTTTCCCATCACCTGGGCACTGGGCGCGATCCAGTATTCGCCTTCCGAAGGCAGCGAAGGACCTGTGGCGCCCAAGGAATAGACAGTCATCCGTACACCTCGTGTTCTAAAAGTCGGCAAAGGCTTAACGGCTCATAAACCATGCCTGCCCCATTGTATTTCTGCGATTCGAGGGGGAACACTCCCATATCGGGAGACATTCTTCTCGTATCCGAGCCGCGCTCGATCGCCGAACGCGGCCTCCCGGTAACGGAGACCTTGGGTGTCGGTTTTGGGGTTTGGGCGTACATATCCGCCTTCGGGGGCAAGCTCCGAACCGCCTGGCCGCGCACGCGTCTTCGTTTCTCTCCTCCCCACCTGCTCCAAGCCAAATCTACTTCAGGGACGTCGCCATTCGGCCACGTCCTTTTTTCATGCCTGAATGGAGGCTTACATGACCAAGCGAGCTCTCAAGCGGATGGTGCGCGAAGGCGCGAACGACGCTGGCCGTTACGACGACGACGCCAAGGTGCGCCGCCTGCCGGTGGAGCATCGCCACGCTTGGTCGCCGCTGGGAGGCGGACATGAGGACAGGGACCAGAGTTACCTCAAAACGATCAAACCCAAATCGCCCGGTCAGGCGGGCCTGATCGAGGCGATCGACAGCAAGAACCTGATCATGGCCCTGGGGCCGGCCGGCACGGGCAAAACCTACATCGCCATCGCCAAGGCGGTCGAGGCGCTGGAGGCCGGCAAGGTCGGGCGCATCGTGCTGTCGCGCCCCGCCGTCGAGGCCGGCGAGTCGATCGGCTACCTGCCGGGCGACATGGAGGACAAGCTGGCCCCCTACCTGCGCCCGCTCTACGACGCGCTCAGCGACCGCCTGTCGGTCAAGCGCATGCGGGCCCTGATGGCGGAGGGCGCGATCGAGATCGCCCCGGTCGGCTTCATGCGCGGCCGCACCCTCAACAACGCCTTCGTGGTGATCGACGAAGCCCAGAACTGCACCTACATGCAGCTGAAGATGCTGCTGACCCGCCTGGGCTGGAACTCCACCATGGTGGTGACCGGCGACCCGAACCAGTCGGACCTGCTGCCGGGCATCTCGGGCCTGGCCGAGGTGTCGGCCAAGTTCGAGGCGGTCGAGAATATCGCGGTGGTCCGCCTGGCCGATCGCGACATCGTCCGCCACCCGCTGGTGGCCGAGATGCTGGGCGTCCTCTAGCCCTGTTCCCCGAAAAGGGATTTCAAGGGTAACGCCAGCCCGCAAAACGCGAAAATGCGGAACAAGGCTTGAGTTTGGGGCGGTCGGACGTGCAAGGTCCGGCCGCCTTAACTTTTTCGGGACCCCTGCATGTCGTCCGACGCCGTCGCAACTCCACGTTCGGAGTTCACCATCCGAGGAGTCCTGCTCGGGATTCTGATCACCATCGTCTTCACCGCCGCCCAGGTCTATCTGGGCCTGAAGGTGGGTCTGACCTTCGCCACCTCGATCCCCGCCGCGGTCATTTCGATGGCGCTGCTGCGCGCCTTCCAGACCGCCACGATCCAGGAAAACAACATCGTCCAGACCATCGCCTCGGCGGCGGGGACGCTGTCGTCGGTGATCTTCGTGCTGCCGGGCCTGCTGATGATCGGCTGGTGGAGCAACGTGCCGTACCTGGCCACGTTCGGCGCCTGCGTGGTCGGCGGCATCCTGGGGGTCATGTACACCATCCCGCTGCGCCGGGCCCTGGTGACCAATTCCAACCTGCCGTACCCCGAGGGCGTCGCCGCCGCCGAGGTGCTGAAGGTCGGCACCGGCTCGCGCGCGGGCGCGGCCGAAGGGCAGAAGGGCCTGGTGGCCGTGGTGCTGGGCACCCTGGCCTCGGCCCTGTTCGCCGCCCTGGCCGCCGCCAAGGTGTTCGCGGCTGAAGTGGCTGGCTACTTCAAGGCCGGGGCCGGCGCGACCGGCCTGGGCGCCTCGAGCTCGCTGGCCCTGATGGGCGCGGGCCACCTGATGGGCATCACCGTCGGCGTCGCCATGTTCGCCGGCCTGGCCATCGCCTGGGGCGTCCTGGTGCCGGTCATGACCAGCCTGCACCCGCTGCCGGGCGCCACCATCGCCGAGCACGCCACCAAGATCTGGGCCACCGAGGTCCGCTTCATCGGCGCGGGCGTCATCGGCGCGGCGGCCATCTGGACCCTGGGCAAGCTGGCCCTGCCGATCTGGTCGGGCCTGGTCTCGGCCTTCGAGGCCAACAAGGCCCGCAAGTCGGGCGGCGGCAACATCCCGCGCACCGAGCAGGATATCCCGATCGGCATCGTCGGCCTGGTGTCACTGGTGCTGCTGGCCCCGGCGGGTTGGTTCCTGGCCCACTTCCTGACCGGCGGCCCGATCGCCGGCCTGTCGGCTCCGCTGGTCGCCATCGGCATCGGCTATGTGATCTTCGCCGGCCTGCTGGCCGCCGCCGTCTGCGGCTACATGGCCGGCCTGATCGGCTCGTCCAACAGCCCGGTGTCGGGCATCGCCATCCTGACCATCCTGGGCGCGGCCCTGATGGTCGGCGCCGCCGGCCGCGGCCTGATCGGCCCTGACGTCGCCAAGGCCCTGGTCGCCTACGCGCTCTACGTCACCACCATGGTTCTGGCCGTGGCCGTGGTCGCCAACGACAACCTGCAGGACCTGAAGACCGGGCAACTGGTCGACGCCACGCCGTGGAAGCAGCAGGTGGCCCTGGTCATCGGCGTCATCTCGGGCGCGGTGGTCATCCCGTTCGTGCTGGAGCTGCTGAACCAGTCGAACGGCTTCGCCGGCGCGGCCAATCTCAGCACGGTGGCCGGCGCCACCCCGCTGAACGCCCCGCAGGCGACCTTGATCTCGACCCTGGCCAAGGGCGTGATCGGCGGCGGCCTGAACTGGAGCCTGCTGGGCTACGGCGCCCTGATCGGCCTTGGCCTGGTCATCGTCGACATCGTCCTGCGCCGCGCCAGCCACGACCGCTTCAGCCTGCCGCCCCTGGGCGTGGGCCTGGCCATCTACCTGCCCAGCGCCGTGACCGCTCCGGTCGTAGTCGGCGCCGTGATCGGCTGGCTCTACGACAAGAAGGTCGCCAAGGATCGCATGGCCGAGCCGGCCAAGCGCCTGGGCGTGCTGATCGCCTCGGGCTTCATCGTCGGCGAGAGCCTCTTCAACGTGGCCCTGGCCGGCCTGATCGTCGGCACCCAGAAGCCCAACCCACTGGAAGTCCCCTTCGCGCCGTCCGAGCACGTGGGCATGATCCTGGCCCTGATCGCCGCGGCGGTCGTGGTGTTCGTGCTGTACGGCTGGGCCAGGCGGACGGCGAACAAGATCGAGGCCTGATCGGCCTGATCCGAACGGACAAAGGACCCGGAGGGCGAAAGCTCTCCGGGTCTTTTTGTTCAGGCCGCCTCCAGCACCGTCAGCACCTGCTCGCACCGGAACCGGAACCCCAGCGCCTCGTACAGGGCGATGGCCCCGGCGTTGTGGTCGTAGCTGTGCAGGAACGGCGTCTCGCCGCGCGCGACGATCTTGTGGGCCACGTGCAGCATCAGCTTGGCGGCGTAGCCCTTGCCGCGATGGTCGGGGTGGGCGCAGACGGCGCTGACCTCGGTGAAGCCCTCGGGCTGCAGGCGCTCGCCGGCCATGGCGACCAGGCGGCCGTCGACCTTCACCCCGACGAACCGGCCCAACTGGTGGGTGCGCGAGAAGAACGGGCCCGGCGCGGTCAGGGTGGCCAGGGCCAGCATCTGCGGCGCGTCGGCGTCCGTTAGGGGCGTGATCTCGAAATCGACCGGCCGAGGCTCGGCCAGGGTCTCGGCGACCATCTGGTTCAGCACCGCGCGGCGCGTCACGGTCGTGCCCGGGATCGGCGGCGGATCGAAGCGCTCGACCACGCCCACCTCGCCCGGATGGGCGCGGACCAAGCGGCCCAGGGCCTCGAGGGTCTCGGGCGCATGATCGGCCGTGGCGACGAACAGGCCGTACGCCGGATCGACGCGCAGCGCGCCGCCGTCGCGCAGCGCCAGATGCGCCTGCCGGCTGGTGAAGGCGTTCCAGATGACGCGGTCGAGGGGATGGCTCATGCGGGGCTCTGGGGGCAATAGGCGGCGATCAGCGCCTTCACCGCGCCCACCACGGCCAACGCCGGCTTGTCGTCGTCGTCGAACATCTGGCTGGAGGTGAACACCCCCTCGACCAGCAGCATCATGGCGTCGCCCAGCGCTCCGGCGTCGGACGCGCCCATCTCGGCGGCCTTGGCGCGCAGGCGCTCGCGCAGATCCTGCTTGTGGCCCTGGGCGACCGCCCGGCCGGCATGGTCGCGGTCGGGGTATTCGACGACGGCGTTGCTGAGCGCGCAGCCGCGGTAGTCGGCCCCTCCGGACCGCGCGGCCAGCCCCTCGAAATAGGCGATCATCTGGGCCTTGGGATCGCCCGGGAACGCCGCCTCGGCCGACTGGAACCGCTCCCAGAAGCCGGTCTCGACCTCACGCAGCACGGCCGCCACCAGGTCGTCCTTGGACTTGAAGCTGCGGTAGAGGCTGGGCTTGGTCACCCCGGCCCGGGTGACGATCTCGTCCACGCCCACGGCGCGGATGCCCTCGCGATAGAACAGGTCCCGCGCGGTCTCGAAGATGCGCTCGGCGGCGCGCGCGCCCGGATTGTAGGGCTGGAGATGCTCGGGAGGAGCCGAGGTTTTTTCGTCGATCTTCGTCATGGCGCTTGACGATGTTACTTACCGGTACGTATGCATGGCGACAACCCCGTACCGATCGGTTACATCGCCATGCAAGTTCTTCGCCGCACCCTCGGAAACCGCTACGCCTTCGTCGTCGCGGCGGCCACCTTCCTGGCGCTCCTGGCCGCCGCGGGCCTCCGCGCCGCGCCGGGCGTGCTGATCTTGCCGCTGGAGAAATCGTTCGGCTGGGACCGGGGTTCGATCTCGCTGGCGGCCGGGGTGGGCATATTCCTCTACGGCCTGACCGGACCGTTCGCGGCGGCCCTGATGCAGTCGTTCGGCGTACGCCGCACGATCAGCCTGGCCCTGCTGCTGATGGCGGTCTCGACCGGGTTGTCGGCCTTCATGACCCAGAGCTGGCAGTACGTAGCCACCTGGGGCGTCATGGCGGGCGTCGGCAGCGGGGCGGTGGCCATGGTGCTGGGCGCGACCATCGTCAATCGCTGGTTCGTCCAGCGGCGCGGCCTGATGCTGGGCCTGCTGACGGCTGCGACGGCCACGGGCTCGCTGATCTTCCTGCCGGCCATGGCCTGGATCGCCGACCACGGCGGCTGGCGGCCGGTGGTGCTGACCGTGGCGTCCGTCGCCGCGATCATGGCGCCGATCTGCTGGTTGCTGATCCCCGAGAGTCCCGACGCCATCGGCCAGCGCCCGTTCGGCGCGCCCGACGACTGGACCCCGCCGCCCAAGGGTTCGGCCTCCAACGCCCTGGCCGCCGCGTTCGGCGCCCTGCACCGGGCCAGCAAGACGCGCACCTTCTGGCTGCTGTTCGGCGGCTTCTTCATCTGCGGCCTGACCACCAACGGCCTGATCGGCGTGCACATGATCGCCTTCTGCGGCGACCGGGGCATGCCCGAAGTCCAGGCGGCCGGCCTGCTGGCGATGATGGGGCTGTTCGACCTGTTCGGCACCACGGCCTCGGGCTGGCTGACCGACCGCTATGACCCGCGCAAGCTTTTGTTCGTCTACTACGCCCTGCGCGGGCTTTCGCTGATCTACCTGCCGTTCTCGGACTTCTCGCTGATGAGCCTGTCGGTCTTCGCGGTGTTCTACGGCCTGGACTGGATCGCGACGGTGCCGCCGACCGTGCGCCTGGCCACCGAGGCGTTCGGTGACCGCGACGGCCCCATCGTGTTCGGCTGGATTGGGGCGGGCCACCAACTGGGCGCGGCGACGGCCGCGATCGGCGCGGGCGTGATCCGCGCGCAGCAGGGGCAATACATGGAGGCGTTCTTGATCGCCGGGGTGGCGGGCTTGTTGGCCGCCGGGGCGTCGCTGATGGTGCGGCGGGGGATGGTGGCGGGGACGGCGGCGGCCTAGTTCGCGTCGATCCCCCACGGATTGAACACCGGCCCGCCCCAGGCTTCGAAGTCACGGACATTACGGGTCACTAGGGTGAGGCCGTGAACCTCCGCCGTGGCCGCGATGAAAGCATCGGTCGCGGGCATGGTCCGTCGGTCGTTCTCGCTTGCCCGCCGGATGCGCGCCTGGGCCATGGCGATCTCGGCGTCGACCGGAAGTAGACGCTCGCCGAAATCGATGATCACGCTGCCGAGCCATTGGCGCAGATTGTCGGCCTTTCGGCCGGCGGGGAGTTTTTCGATACCGTAATTCGCCTCGGCGAGGCTGATGACGCTGACGAACTGTGTCGCAGGCGATTGCGTGCTCAACCACCGAGTCACGGCCGGATGCGGTGCAAGCTTGGTGGAATCCGACAGGACGTTCGTATCGAGCAGGAACATCAGAACTCGATCACCCGCCCCTGATCTGGGTCGCGAGCGAACAGTCGATCATGCTCTTCGTCGCTCAAGACGCGGTAGCGAGCATCAAGCCAACTGGGGGGGGATTTGGGGGTGTCGCCACGCTCGCTCAGTCGGCGGTATTCCTCGGCCGACAGGACCACGGCGGCGTCCTTGCCGTTCTTGGTCAGGTGTTGCGGTCCCCGGGTCTTGGCCCGTTCGACCACTTCGCTCAGCTTGGCTTTGGCTTCCGCCAGGCTCCACGTTCCATCAGGCATGCCGCTCTCCATGACCACTCTGACCAAGATAGTCAAAGTGGTCATTTTCGCCAAGCGGCGCTGAAGGGTCCTACTCCAGATCTTCGGCCAGGATCGCCATCTCGAACATGAACGAGCCGTCCTCGTCCTCGTCCTGGAAGATGACGCCGATGAACTCGCCCTTCACCTCGACCTCGGCCGAGTCCTTCTGCTTGGGACGGGCCTTCAGGGCGATGTGCGGGTTGCCGAAGGTGCGCTTCAGATGGCCTTCGAGCTTGGCGATGGTGGCGGCGTCCATGACGGGCTCCTGATATCGATGGGGCGCGCAGGGCGCGGGGGATCGGCGGAAACTAGAGGGCGTCAGCGCAAAGTGTAAGGGGTTTTGCGTAGGGAAGCCGGTCCAGCTTGTTGAGAACCCGCTCAAGTCGTGGGCGGCGGGGTCTTGGCGCCCTGATCGACCAGCCAGTCGCGGAACCGCCGGGCCATCCGTGTGGCCTTGCCCTTGGGCGTCAGGGCGCAGACCCGGGCTCGGCCGGGGACCAGGCCCAGGGGCGCGACCAGCCGCCCTGACGCCAGGTCGGTTTCGGCGAACGCGAACGGGCTGAGCGCCACGCCCAGTCCGGCGGCGGCGGCCTCCAGCATGTAGAAATAGTGGTCGAACTCGCGGTTCACCGCGGCGGCCGGCAGGGCGACCCCCGCCGCGGCCTCCCACTCGGCCCAGCTCTCCATGAAGGTGCGGGTGTGCAGCCGGGGGAGGCCGGCCAGGCTTTCGACGTCGCGGACCTGGGCGGCCAGGTCGGGCGAGGCCACGGGGCCGACATAGTGCTTGAGGAACGGCGCGACGTCGGCGTCGGGCGAAGGCGGGGCGTCGGGCAGGCGCATGCGGATGGCCAGGTCGACGCCGTCGGCGCGGAAGTCGAAGGGGCCGTTGGATTCCACGATCCGCACGGGGATGTCGGGATGGGCGGCCATGAAGCCCGGCAGGCGAGGGATCAGCCACTTCATGGCGAAGGTCGGCAGGCACGAGACCACCAGCGTCCCGTCGCCCGCGCCGACCGGCTGGGGCAGGGCGGCCTCGATCTGGTCCAGCGCCTGGGTCAGGGCCTGGGCCAGGGTCAGGCCGGTCTCGGTCAGGATCAGGCGATTGCGCGGCCCCTCGGTCAAGGCGACACCGAGGTGGTCTTCCAGCTGGCGGATCTGGCGGCTGATAGCCCCATGGGTGACGCACAGCTCGTCGGCCGCCAGGGTCATGCGCCCGCGCCGGCCGAACGCCTCGAAGGCGCGCAGGGCGTTGAGCGGCGGAAGCGAGCGAGCGGCCATGTGACGAAACCTCACAGATGGCCGCTGATAAGTCGTTATCCGAGGAAGGGCAACCGGGAGATAAGGCGGGCATGAAACCCGCCCCGCCACAGACCGTCACCCTCGCCCAATGGCTGGCCGTGCTGGCGGTGTGGGGGCTGGCGGGATACGGCCTACTGGCCGCACCGAAGGCGGCGGCCGAGCAGGAACAGGTCAAGCTCGTGGCCTGCCGATAGCGACGGGCGCTGTGGCGCCATGTCGCAACCCGACGGCTCCATCGGCCAATGGCCTGTAAAGTTTAGCCAATCCAAAATGGCGTGATGACGTCGCGCGCCTACAGACCCTATTCGCAACAGGCGTTCGAGAAGTACTACGCTCGAACCTATTCCGGTCACGTGTTCATGCGGATCGGGAGCATCGTCATGGTGGCGATGATCCTGCTCTTCCTGAAGGCGATCCCCTTGTGGGTGGCTCTGGGCTGGATCGCGACCTACGTGACGTCCGAACTGGCGACCATGGCCTGGTGGCGGCGGGTGGTGCCACGCCTGGCCACCGCGACCCAGGAAGAGTTCAGGTCGCTCCAGAACCAGCTGATCGCCATCACGATCCTGCTGACCTCGACCTCCTCCGGACCACTTCTTCTCGCCCACCCCACGACGAACACGGCCGTGCTGACCCTGGTGGTCGTCAGCGCCGGGGTTCTGATGATCTGCGCCGCCCAGCACAATCTGACGCGCAGCATGATCCTGTGGACCGCGGCTGTTCCGGCCGTCACGCTCATCTACAGCGTGACCCGACTGCAATCGGGCGTGAACGCCTGGATACTGGCGGCGCTGGGGCTGTGCTTCGTGGCCAACGCTCGCTCCCTGCAGGTCGCCAACGCCGAATCCTATGACGAGGTGATCCAGGATCAACTCGCCGCCCAGCAGGCCAACCAGGCCAAGAGCGCCTTCCTGGCCACGATCTCCCACGAGATTCGCACGCCGCTGAATGGCATCCTCGGCATGGCGCAGGCCATGTCGCGCGAGCCGATGACCGGCGACCAGCAGGAGCGGCTGAGGGTGCTGCGGCAGTCGGGTTCGACGCTGCTGACCCTGCTCAACGACATGCTGGACATGGCCAAGATCGAAGCGGGCAAGATCCAGCTCGAGGCCGTGGACTTCGACCCCGAAGCGCTGGCTCGGGACGCATGCGACGCGTTCGGCGCCATCGCGACGGAGAAGGGCCTGGCGCTGTCGTTCGAGGCGCGGGGCGTTCGCGGCCTGTATCGGGGCGATCCCACCCGGGTGCGGCAGATCCTCTACAATCTCATCGGCAACGCCGTGAAGTTCACGGATCAAGGCCGTGTCGACGTGCGGCTGGCGTTGGAGGAGACGGGATTTGTCGTCACCGTCGAGGACACAGGCGTCGGTTTCTCCGACGCGGCGCGGACCAGCCTCTTCGAGAAGTTCAGCCAGGGTGACGCGACGACGACCCGGCGCTTCGGCGGCAGCGGCCTGGGTCTGCCGATATCGCGCGACCTGGCCCGGCTGATGGAGGGCGAGATCACGGTCGAAAGCCGCCCGGGCGCGGGATCCTCCTTCCGCGTCTTCTTGCCGATCCCGCGCACCGAGCGACCGGCCGCCACGCCCGCGGCGGCGCCGGCGGCCGAACATCTGGCCATGAGCCGTGGAGGACGTCCCGCCATCCTCGTGGCGGAGGACAATCCGACCAACCAGGTCGTGCTGCGGAGCCTGCTCGCCGACGCGGGCGTCGATCTGGAGGTGGTCGAGGACGGTCGCCTGGCGCTGGAGGCCTGGCGACGACGGGCTTTCGATCTGATCCTGATGGACATCAACATGCCGGTGATGGACGGGGTCAGCGCCACGCGGGCGATCCGGGCCGAAGAGCGCGAGCGCGCGCGCGCCCGAACCCCGATCATCGCTTTGACCGCCAACGCCATGGACCACCAGAAGCACGACTACCTGGCCGCCGGCCTGGACGCCCATGTCAGCAAGCCGATCGACCTGACGGCCCTCTTCGCCGCCATGGCCGAAGCGTTGGAGCCCCGGCCCACGGAATCCGTCGCCGCTGGCTGAGGCGCGGCGGTCCCCGGGTCTGGCGCCGACCGCCCGCCACGCCTAGCTTGCCGGCATGACCTCGACATCCCCGCGCCGTCCGCCTTCATCGTTCAAGCCCGTCGTCCTCACCGACGCGTCGGGCGTGGCGTTCCTCCGACGTCATCCGGCGACACGCGAGGTGCTGACGCAGCCTTCGGCGGCGGGATCGATGCAGGCCGCGCTGCACTTCCTCGACGATGCGCCCATGCCTCCCCAGGCGGCATGGGCCATGCCGAACGTCGGTCTTCCGGGCGACCGGGGTCCTGACCTGCGTTTCGAGAACGCTGGCGACCCGCCGCCCCTCGGCTTCTGGATGACCCATCCGGACGTGCTGGCGTGGGCGACGTCCTCCATCGAGGGCGACGGCGACACCTGGTGGGTCGAGGTCTGGCTCAAGGGCTCCTGAAGCGCCGCCCTGGGCAGGGCGGCGACCGGATGTCCGTTCGCCCTACTTCCCCTCCGGCTTGATCACCAGAGACCACGACTTGTCGTCGCCCAGGAAGGTCTGGGCGGCCTTCTGGACGTCGGCGATGGTCACCCGCTGCAGGCCGGCGATCACCGAGCGGGTCGCGGTCAGCAGGCGCGGATCGGTCTGGGCGCCGGACAGGGCGCCCAGCCAGTACTCGTTGGTCTCGCGGGCCTTCTCGATCTGGTCGACGCGCGGCTTCTTGGCCCGCTCCAGCTCGTCGGCGGTGATCGGCTTGTCGCGCAGGTCGGCGGCGATCTGGCGGATGCTGGCGATCACGCCGTCGATCTTGTCGGGCGGGCTTTCGACGCTGACCGCCAGATAGCCCCATCCGGTGAAGGCAACGCTGGCCGCCGCCGAGGCCGAGGGCGAGTAGGTCGCGCCCTGCTTCTCGCGCAGCTCGTCGGTCAGCCGCAGCTGCATCACCTGGGCCAGGACCTGGACGTTGCGGGCCCGCTGCAGGTCGCTGAACAGGTCGTCGGTCTTCCAGGCCATGAACAGCTGGCCCTGGTCGGCGCGGCCCTTGTGGCTGCGGACGACCGGGGTCTTGGACGGGGCGGGGAAGGGGGCCTTCTCCGCGCCCGCCGGCGCCGGGGTGTCGGCGCGGGTCGGCAGGGCGCCGAAGGTCTGGGCCACGGCGGCCACGGCCTTGTCGACCGTAGTGTCGCCGATGATCACCACCTCGATGGAGTCGGCGGCCAGCGGACCCGACACGGCGGCCTTCAGGGGCTCCAGGGTGGCGCCGGCGATCTGTTCCCGGCTGGGGAAGGTCCAGCGGCCGTCGCCGCCGTGCAGCAGCCCGCTCAGGTCGCGGCTCATCACTCCGCCCGGCGTGCTCTCCAGCTGGTCGTGGATCGTGCCGTAATAGGTCTTGATGCGGTTGAAGGCCTCGGGGCGCCAGCCGCCCTCGGTGGCGTAGGCGGCCAGGACCTGCAGCTCGGTGTCCAGGTCTTCGGGACGGGTGCGGCCCGACAGGCTGAAGGCGTCGTCCTCGACCCA
>Ga0102591_1001452_pt1 | contig 32339 bp, 24 predicted proteins | sample AraplaCol_mCL_r2_2_FD_76860 | JGI IMG/M metagenome (GOLD analysis project Ga0102591, IMG submission 76860) | Arabidopsis root microbial communities from North Carolina, USA - plate scrape MF_Col_mCL_r2 (SPADES assembly) (version 2) | ecosystem: Host-associated > Plants > Roots > Endosphere...
GTACGACAAGGTCGAACACTTCATCGGCGTCAGCGGTAACGCCGATCACCTGGCGCAGCTGCCGGACGGCGACTTCCTGCCGCCCATGGAGCTGAACTGCGTCGAGAAGGATTTCCAGAGCAAGCTCGACGGCAAGTTCAACCGCAAGCTGATCATCGGCCGCACCGCCAACCTGTCCGCCCCGCTCAAGCACGACCAGAGCCCGCAGCGCGGTACGTGCCAGTATCGCAACCTGTGCATGCGCGGCTGTCCGTACGGCGGCTACTTCAGCAGCAACTCGTCGACGCTGCCGTCGGCCGAGCGCACGGGCAACATGACGATGGTGACCAACGCCATCGTGTACGAACTGATCTACGACAACGACAAGGGCAAGGCCACCGGTGTGCGCGTGCTCGATGCCGAGACCGGCCACCAGACCGAGTACTTCGCCAAGGTCATCTTCATGTGCGCGTCGACCTTCGGTACCGCGCAGATCCTGCTCAACTCGACCTCGACCCGCTTCCCGAACGGCTTCGGCAACGACAGCGGCGAGCTCGGCCACAACATCATGGACCACCTGTTCGGCACCGGCGCGCGCGCCATGGTCGACGGCCATGAGGACCGCTACTACTCCGGTCGCCGCCCGAACGGCTTCTACATCCCGCGCTATCGCAACGTCGGCACCGACAAGCAGAAGTACCTGCGCGGCTTCGGCTTCCAGGGCGGCGCGGGTCGCCAGGACTGGACGCGCCTCGTGCAGGAACAGCTGCTGGGTGCCGATCTGAAGCAGGCCGCGGAGGCGCCGGGTCCCTGGTACGTGTCGATGATGGGCTTCGGCGAGATGCTTCCGTCGCACAAGAACTTCGTGACGCTCGATCGCAACCACAAGGACAAATACGGCCTGCCCATCCTCAACTTCGACGCGGCGCATCAGGAAAACGAACTGATGATGAGCAAGGCGATCATCGAGGACGCCGTGGAGATGCTCACCGCCGCCGGCTACCGCGACGTCGGCTCCTTCAGCATGAAAGCCAACGTCGGCGCCGGCATCCATGAAATGGGCACGGCGCGCATGGGTCGCGATCCGAAGACCTCGGTGCTCAACGGCTGGAACCAGATGCACGCCTGCAAGAACGTCTACGTGACCGACGGCTCGGCGATGGCGTCGTCCGGCTGCTAGAATCCGTCCCTCACTTACATGGCGCTGACCGCTCGCGCGGCCAACCACGCCGTGGAAGAACTCAAGCGCGGCAACGTCTGAGGATCACGCCCATGAATCGTCGCGAATGGTTGAAAAACATGTCCGTGCTGGCCGTCGGTGCCATCGCGGGCCCGTCGTTGCTGGCCGTGTTCGACGCGCATGCCGCGTCGCAGAAGCCCGGTACGAAGCCTCAGTTCCTCAATCCGGCGCAGTACACGCTCGTCGGCGCCGTGGCGGACATCATGATTCCGCGTACCGACACCCCGGGTGCCGTCGACGCGGGCGTGCCGCTCTTCATCGACCAGATGTTCTTCGCTGCGTACACCAAGGAAGAGCAGACGCGTTACGTCACCGCGATGGCGGCGTTCGACAAGGCGGGGGGCAAGCCCTTCCTCCAGCTCGACGAAGCCCAGCGCAAGGCGCTGGTCACGAAGCTGCACACCGAAGCGCTTGCCGTGCCGAAGGGCACCACGCCGGCACCCGCCGCCGACTTCGTGATGATGAGCAAGAAACTCACGATGATGGGCTTCTTCCTTTCCCAGCCGGGCTGCACGCAGGTGCTTCAGTACGCCCCGGTTCCTGGCGCGTGGCACGGCGACATCCCGCTGAAGGACGCCGGTAACGGCAAGGCCTGGGCCGTCGAGACGTCGCTGAAGATCTGACATGAAGACTCTCAAGGGCCCCGGCATCTTCCTCGCCCAGTACGCGTCGGACGAGGCGCCGTTCAACACGTTGCCCGACATCGCGCGCTGGGCGTCGTCGCTCGGTTTCGTGGGCGTGCAGATCCCATCTAACGACCGTCGCCTGTTCGATCTCGAGCAGGCCGCGGCGAGCAAGACGTATTGCGACGACATCGCCGGCACGCTCGCCGAGCACGGCCTGGTGGTGACCGAGCTGTCCACCCATCTGCAGGGTCAGCTGGTCGCGTCGCATCCCGCCTACGATCGGCTCTTCGACGGCTTCGCGCCACCGGCGCTGCGTGGTCATACGCAGCAGCGGCAGGAGTGGGCGGTTCAGCAGCTGAAGCTGGCGGCCGTCGCGAGCAGGAACCTCGGCCTCACCGCGCACGCCACGTTCTCGGGTGCGCTGGCGTGGCACCTGTTCTACCCGTGGCCGCAACGCCCGGCGGGCCTGGTCGAAGAAGCCTTCGCGGAACTCGGCAGGCGCTGGAAGCCGATCCTCGACGCGTTCGACGAGGCCGGCGTCGACGTCTGCTACGAACTGCACCCGGGTGAAGACCTGCACGACGGCGCCACGTTCGAGCGGTTCCTCGACGCGGTCGACCATCATCCGCGCGCCAACATCCTGTTCGATCCGAGCCACATGGTGCTGCAGCAGATGGACTACCTCCAGTTCATCGACAACTACCACGAGCGCATCCGCGCCTTCCACGTGAAGGACGCCGAGTTCCGCCCCAACGGACGCTCGGGCGTGTACGGCGGCTATCAGGGGTGGGTCGACCGCCCGGGACGTTTCCGTTCGCTCGGCGACGGCCAGATCGATTTCACCGCGATCTTCAGCAAGCTCGCGCAGTACGGCTACCCCGGCTGGGCGGTCCTCGAGTGGGAGTGCTGCATCAAGGATTCGCAGCAGGGCGCGATGGAAGGCGCACCCTTCATTCGCGACCACATCATCAAGGTGACCGAACGCGCCTTCGACGATTTCGCATCGAGCGGCAGCGACCGCGCCTTCAACCGCACGATTCTGGGACTCGAATGACCGCATCGGATAATTCCCTCGACACCGGCCGCCGCAGCGCGCTCGGTCATCTCGCGACCGCCGCCGCCGTCATCGCCGCCGCGCCGCTGATCGCCTCGGCGGGCACGTTGCCGGGCAAGGCTCCCGCGGGCCCCGCGGGTCCGGGACGCCTCAAGCAGTCGCTGAGCCGGTGGACGTCCAAGGCGCCGCTCCCCGAGCTGTGCAAGCGTCTCAAGGCCATCGGCTTCGTCGGCGTCGATCTGCTCTATGCCGACGAATGGTCGGTGGTCACGGACCACGGCATGGCGGTGTCGATGGGGTATCCCGCCAAGCGCGACAACTTCATCGAGTTCGGTTTCAACGATCCGGCGAACCACGCCCAGCTGATCAAGGAAATCGAGACGACGATCCCGCTCGCGAAGCGTGCCGGCGTGACCAACATCATCACGATGTTCGGCAACCGCAAAGCGGGCATCGACGATCAGCGCGCCATCGACAACTGCATCGCCGGCCTGTCGAAGATCGCGCCCTACGCGGCGGAGAACGGCATCACGCTCTGCCTCGAGCTGCTCAACAGCAAGGTGGATCACCACGGTTACCAGGGCGATCACACCGCGTTCGGCGTGGCCGTGACCAAGGGGCTCAATTCGCCCAACGTCAAGCTGCTCTACGACATCTATCACATGCAGATCATGGAAGGCGACGTGATCCGCACCATCCGCGACAACATCCAGTGGATCGGTCACTTCCATACCGGTGGCGTACCCGGTCGCCACGAGATCGACGGCACGCAGGAACTCAATTATCGCGCCGTCGCGACGGCCATCGCCGACCTTAAGTACCAGGGCTTCATCGCGCACGAGTTCATGCCGACGCATGCCGACCCCTTCGAATCGTTCGCCGAAGCATTCAAGATCTGCTCGGTCTGACCCTTAGACAGGAATGCCCATGACGCGCTCCATCCCGAAAGTCCTCGCTCTATCCGCTCTTGCGATCGCCGCTACGTCGACTGCGTCCGCGCAGGACGATCCGAAGGCCACGGAAAAATGGGAACCGGTGCCCAAGGTGGTGACACCGGGATCGAAGGACAGCGCACCGCCGTCCGACGCGGTGGTGCTCTTCGACGGTCGCGATCTCGCCGGCTGGGAGATGTCGAAGGATCATTCGCCGGCGCGGTGGAAGGTGCACGACGGCATCGTCACCGTCGACAAGACCACCGGCAACATTCAGACGAAACAGCGTTTCCGCGACTACCAGCTGCATCTCGAGTGGCAGATCCCGAAGAACATCACGGGTGAAGGCCAGGGCCGTGGCAATAGCGGTGTGTTCCTCGCGTCCACCGGCCCGGGCGATGAAGGTTACGAACTCCAGATCATGGATTCGTTCGAGAACAAGACCTACGTCAACGGCCAGGCCGCGAGCGTCTACAAGCAGACGGCACCGCTCGTGAACGCCGCGCGTCGCCCGGGCGACTGGCAGACCTACGACATCGTCTGGACCGCACCGGTGTTCGCCGCCGACGGGTCGGTGAAGTCGCCCGCGTACGTCACGGTGTTCCACAACGGTGTGCTCGTGCAGAACCACACCGAACTCACCGGCGAAACCTTCTACATCGGCAAGCCCAAGTACAAGGCGTACACCGACGCCCCGATCAAGCTGCAGGCACACGGCGATCACTCCGAGCCCCTCAGCTTCCGTAACATCTGGGTGCGTCCGCTGAACTGAGCGGGCAGGCGCACTCCGGAGCTCACGTGCTCCGGAGTGCATCGATCGTTCGCCGTTCCCCCTCGACGCGATGCCATCCAGCGATGGCTCGCGAATCGACATGTCGTTCGGATCAGGCGATCGGCCGCACCAGAAGCAGAATGGCGAGCGTCAGCATGAACGCCGCCACGAATCCGTCCAGTACACGCCATGCGGTACGACTGCGGAAGAGCGGAAGCAGCAGCAGCGATCCATAGCCCAGCGACGCGAACCATATGACACTGGCTGCGCAGGCCCCGGCCGCGAAAGCCCACTGCGCACCGCCGGGATACTGCGTCGAGAGGCCGCCCAGCAAGATCATCGTGTCGAGATAGACGTGCGGGTTGAGGAAGGTGAAGGCCAGACAGGCCAGCAAGACGGCCCAGCGGCCCTTGTCCGCGCCGGCGCCAGGCTCAAGTTCGCCCGTGCCAGACCACGCACGTTTCGCCGCCATGGCACCGTAGGTCGCAAGGAACAACGCTCCGCCGATGCGCAATGCGTCGAGCAGGCCCGGCCACTGACGAACCAGCGCGCCAACCCCCGCCACACCGCAGCCGATCAGCAGGATGTCGCCGAACGCACAGGTGGCGACAACGAGACCCACGTTCCGCCGCAACAGCCCCTGCCGCAGGACGAACGCGTTCTGCGAGCCGATTGCGACGATCAGGCCGGCGCCGGCAGCGAACCCGGCAAGGGCGGCGGGGAAGTACATCCTGAGGTCTTTTCCGAAGAGAGGGGGCGAGGATGCCGCGCCAATGCCACCAAGGCAAACTTATAATTCTGTAGGATCATTAGCTACGCTAATGTATGGAGGCGCCCATGGATCTCCTTCATCCGCAACTCGCGGCCTTCGCCGCGGTGATCGACGAGGGCACGTTCGACGCGGCGGCGCGTAGCCTCGCCGTCACACCGTCCGCCATTTCTCAACGCATCAAGGCGCTGGAGGACCGGCTTGGACAGGTGCTCGTCGTGCGCCACGTGCCTTGCCGCCCTACTCCTGCGGGAGAGCGGCTCCTCCGGCGCGTGCTTTCGATGAAGGTGCTCGAAGCGGAAGCGCTCGCCGAATTCCTTCCCACCGGAGAACTCGCGCCACGCACCATTCCCATCGCTGTCAACGACGACTCGCTGCAGACGTGGTTCCTCTCGGGCCTTGCCGCCCTGCATCGACGCCATGGCTACCTCTTCGACGTACGCGTGGACGACCAGGACCATACGCTGGCGATGCTTCGCGACGGCTCGGTGCTTGGCGCCGTGACCGCCGAGACGCGTGCCGTGCAGGGCTGTAACGTGCACCCGCTCGGCACGATGCGCTACTTTGCGATCGCATCGCCCACCTTCGCCGAAAAGCACTTTCGTGAAGCGATGAATGCCGAGTCGCTGTCGACGGCACCCCTGATCGTCTTCAACCGGAAGGACGAACTGCAGTGGCGTTTCATCCGGCGCACCACCCGTGCGCGTGTCGCGCCGCCCGTTCACTACCTTCCCACGTCGACCGGCTTCGTCGACGCCGCCGCGTTGGGTCTGGGCTGGTGCCTCGCCCCGGAAGCGCTGGTCGCACCGGCCATCGAGGCCGGGCGAGTCGTCGTGCTCGGTGTTGACCGATGGCTCGACGTACCGCTCTACTGGCAGCACACCGCCGTCCGTTCGGACCTGCTGGAGCATGTCGGGGCAGCGCTGCGAGAGGCGGCGTCGATCGGCTTGAGACCGCCATGAGCGAGCGCACTCGCGCCTGGATGATTGTGGGTATCGGGGGACGCGAGAGCTGGTCTATCTCTGGGAATCTCCGCTGACTACTCCAGAGTAGGAGCACAGACTGTCGCCGACAGGCGTGCCGCCGTCTCGCCAGCCCATCTACCGATCTCGCATGTGCCGATCGGGGAACGCCGCCATGAATCCGCCCAGGCGCCCGCCGCGGGATGAGCCTGCGAAACAGACGGGGGCACGCGCAAGGCGCAACCCTAAAGCGACCGCATGACCGCGGCCGGTGAGATGCGAGAGGCGCGTAACGCCGGATAGAAGGCGCACGCAAGCGAAACCAGCAGCACCCCGACAGATGACGCCAGCACTATCGACGGCGAGATGAGGCCGAGGTCGAGTCTCGCCATTCCGATGCGATTGATGCCCACGGCAGCAACCGCCCCGAGACCGACACCGATAGAGGCCAGCGAAGCATTCTCGATCAGGAAGTAGGCAAGTATGTCCGACGACCTGGCACCCAAGGCCCGTCGGATGCCAATCGATACACGACGCTGGCGCACCCAGTGCGCAGTCAGCGCGCCGATGCCGATGGCGGTGATGACGCAGAGAACCATGACGACACAGGCCAGTGCATAGGCCAGCGCGTTGGCCTTGCTCGCCTGTTTCGCCCGCAATTCCTCAAACGATCTCGAGAATGGCTGCACATGACCCGAGTTAAGCTCGCGCAGCTTTGCGAGCGCGCTCGTCAATGCACGACCCACCTGTCCCGGCGACGTTCGTACAAGGTAGTACCCACCGATGTCCGCGTCGGCGGCGCGTTTGGCGATCAGCATCGTCATTCGGTCCTTCGCTTGCGCAGGCAGTGCGGAAACGACGTCACGCATGACGCCGACGACGCGATACCGCTGCGTTCCCGCACGCATGAGCCGTCCCACGGCGCGCCCGTCCGCAAAGAGCGCTTGCCGAAGGCTTCGGCTGATGACGGCTGGCCATTCGGGGTTATCCGACGTAGCGTCCGGAAGCATGCCCTCGTCGATACCCTTACCTTCCACGAGCTCGACCCCGAGCACGCCCTGGTAATCACCGGCGCCGCGGTAAACCGCTACCCGCACCGTGCCAACCGCCGCATCATCGCTACTAAGGCTGACGTAGTTCCCTGCGTGAAGCGGCACCGCACCAAAGGCAGCGTGCGTGACGCCGGGGAGCGCTGCCAGCGCGACCAGATTGTTCGCTTGTGTTCCGGTGCCTCCGCTTCCGATCACGCCGATACTCTGAATGACACCGATTCCTCGTTCGTCGATACCGATCGCCTCCACCGCCGACGAGATCGTGGAGGCGATGACGAAGATGCAATTCGTTATGACAGCGACGACAGTCGCGATCTGCAGAACCAGAATCGAAGCGATGCCGAAGTGACGAGGTAGCGCTTTGAATACGTGCATGTGACCTCAACCGGCTTCCTGCATTTGACGGTACGGCGAATGCCCCGACGCGACAATCGCGGGCACGAGCGAGCTGACGAGCATCGCGGCAATGCCAAGCATGATGGACGCTGCGACAACGCCCCCATCGAGGCTCAGATGGCTGGCGTACGTTTCTGGGGAGAGCCGGAGAAGCCCGACCCCGATGAAACCGAGGGCGATACCGAACAGACCGCCCAGGAAGCCGAGTAGCCCAGCCTCGATGACAAGTTGAAGGATGATGGCCCGACGGGACGCGCCGAGCGCTCGACGCAGGCCCAGTTCAGGGAAGCGGCCACGCAACGACACGACCTGCAGTCCCGCTACCGTGAAGAGACATGCGAGCAACACACCTAGCGACACGAAAAACTGCGCCCTCACACCGGGAGGAACGACGTTCTTGTATCGAAGCCACTCGGGCACGTTGCGCAGGCGAGTGTTCGGCGGTCTTCCATAACGGCCGGATCGTTGCTGCTCCAGGGAATAGGCAATCAGCTTTTCGCGAAACAGCGACGCTTTAGCTGGGTTCATTGCCACCCATACCTGCACCCACGTACAGTGATCGTCCATCGGACCATAGGCATCTTCGCTCAATGGACCGATGCAGCGAACGGGTCCGTATCCGTAATCCTGAGGAAGGTCGACCCAGGTACTGAACGGAATGAAGAGCTCCTCGGAATCGCTATACGGCCCATCGTTGAGGTCATAGATCTTCGGCACAATGTCCCATGGCTTCAGGACACCGACCACCCGCATGGTCTTCGTCGCTATCGTCAGTTCCCGGCCCACGCTATCGGTGCCGCCGAAGATGGCGTCGTTGGCCTTGGACGAGAGCACGACCACGCGATCCCGAAGCGAGTCCTGCGCGTTCGTCCATGGCGCCCCGTACTGCATACGAGCGCCGAACATGGAGAAGAAATCGCGTGTGGTAGCTCGGGTGATCGCCATCCTCGACAGCGCGCCAACATCTCCCTTACCTGTGAGTGGCAGCCAGTTCTGAGACGTCATCACACGGGGCGATCCCTCAGCCAGCCTGAAGACGGACTGCGCGTCGAGAAAGTTGAGGTCATCGGGAGGTTCGGTCATAGAGGCATCGACCGTGCTGCTAGTGGAATCGAGCTGCGGGTGATAGATGCCGGCTCCACGTCCGCCCAGTGGATCGGCCCCAAGGACGGCAATGCCGCTTCCCGTCGCACAGAATCCGCCAACACCGATCGCGATCGTGGCCACGATGAGCGCAGCACTAGCCAGCCTGCGCCGCAACGAGTGCTTCGCGATGCTTAGCGAGTGGAGTGTGGCGGTAAGCGACCGGCCGAAAAGGGAGTTTTTCACGATGTCGAACAGAACCCGATCATATTGGCTTCGGGCAATGCTTCTTAGTCAAAGCATTTCACCGGCGCGATGTCGTGTTATAGCCGCCTGGATTCAGGATGCAAGGAGAGGTATGTCAGGCTGGTCGGTAGTTGGCGTGTCCGTTTTTCTCACTCCATGGGTCATCTCTTATGCCTGCATACGACGGACCCACCAACGCCACATACGGCTTCGAGAAGGCGGCATAGATGATTCGCGTGCGGCACGGTTCACCGACATCAATGCCCCAATAGATTTTCGCGATGCTCTAGGGCGTGTGTTGCGAATAGGAGAAATCCTAGAATCGAATGTCGCAAATTTGCATGCATGCCGATTCCAAATGCGTGTCCGGCCCCATTGTTCACGACTCGATTGCTGAGGGAATTCTTAGAAGGCTTTCCGTGGGTCGACGACGAGGATCGCAATTCCGCTGAAGTGCATTTCCGTTCGCAACCATTCCCTATCCACACGCACGGAAGTGCGGTTCAGCAAACAGGCTCCTCCCCCCCCCCCGCAACCTTTCGTTCGCGCCCCGTTGATCGCTGGCGGGTCACCATGGCCCATGCCTACCGTCTGGTGGTTCGTCCTCATCGGTGCACTCCTGCTGGGGACGTCCTTCCTGTCGGGGTGGATCCGTCGTGGACCGGTGACGGCGTTCGCGATCTTTCTGGTCGTGGGAGCCTTGCTGGGGCCGGGCGTGCTGGGTCTCGTCACCTTGTCCGCATCGGGGGCCAACGTGCATTGGCTGCATGTCGCCGCGGAAGCGGCGCTGGTGGTCTCCCTGTTCGTCACAGGGTTGAAGCTGCGGCTGCCGATTCGCGATCCGGGCTGGCGGATGGCCGTTCGGCTGGCCCTGCCCGCCATGGTGCTCACCGTCGCGGGCATCGTCGCGATCGCGCAGGTCGGCCTCGGATGGCCCTTTGCCGCGGCGCTTGCCCTGGCGGCGATGGTGAGCCCTACCGATCCCGTTCTGGCGTCGCTGGTGTCGGTGGACGACGCGCGCGACGACGATGCGCTGCGCGTGGCGCTCTCGGGTGAGGCGGGTCTGAACGACGGCACGGCTCTGCCGCTGCTGATCCTCGCCCTGGCGTTGATGCAACATCAGGGCGACCCCGGTGCCGTCGTCGGCCATTGGTTCGCCGTCGACGTGATGTGGGGTCTGGCCGGCGGCCTGCTGATCGGGTTCGTCGGTGGATGGGGCCTTGGTTACGTCGGTACCCATCTTCGCCACGCCACGCGCGAGGTCGCGCCCAGCGATTTCCTCGCGATTGGCATCGTGCTGGTCGTCTACGCGCTCACGAAACTGATGGATGCGTCCGGGTTCCTCGCCGCGTTCGCCGCGGGCGTGGGTCTGCGTCGGGTAGAAGTCCTGCTGACGAAGCGCGCCGATGCCGCCGAACCGCACGACACCGGCGACGAGCCGGCGGAAACGCGCGTCAAACCCAACGAGCGCTCCCGATCGACACCGGACCAGCCCGGCGAATCCGTCGGTTGGGTCGTTTCCGATGCGCTTTCGTTCGGCGAGACCTTCGAGCGACTGATCGCGTTCGCACTCGTGCTCGCGGTCGGCATCGCCGTCGTACCCGTGGCGGGCGTGAGCGGCGCGTGGATCGCGGCCGCGCTCATGCTCGTCGTGCGCCCCGTGTCCGTATGGATCGCCACGATTGGAAGCGGCGTGCCATGGCAGCGGCGCGTGCTCATCGGCTGGTTCGGCATACGCGGTCTCGGCAGCCTCAACTACCTCGCCTTCGCACTGGCCAGCGGATTCACAGGGGTCGATGACGGCGTGCTCGTTGGCATCGTGCTCACCGTCGTCGCGACGAGCATCATCGCGCACGGAGTCACCGTCACGCCCCTGATGAACTGGCGGCAGCGCGCGCTCGACGCGAAACGTCAGTCGCGGTAACCAGCGTCGCTCAGGACCGTCACCGGGACGGCCCGCTCCTGCTCATTTGCTGCTGCATCTGCTGGGCCAGATACTCGGACCGTTTCTGCGCCTGCTGGTGGTCGTACTGCGCGATCTGCGCGACGGCCTGCTCGGGCTGCGGCGGTGGCCGTGGGCACTAGACATCGCCTTGGTACCATCGAACTGAGTCACCGCATTCAACTCGGCATGCTAGCGTCCTGCGGCAGGTCGTGCATGTGGATCGAATCCTGATTCAGAACCTGCGATCTTCACGAGAAGACCTGCTTCGACTCCCGCGGTTGCGGCAGCATCGATCAAATGTTTCCGGGCCGTGCTCCAACGCGAATCGATGGTTTCATCATCGGCCATTACATTCTCCTTGTTTTATGGCTTATGCAGGTCAGCGACCTGCTGGAAGTACGTAGAGACGCTTCGCAACATCGAACGGTACCGGGAAGGTCTCTGGCGGCTTTCCGACAGTCTCTTTCAAGACCTGCAGAGCGAAAAATCCCTTCGTGGCCGGCTCTTCTTTCACACTGATGGCATAGGTCATGCCCGGCGCCTGGTCCAACGACCGAGGGATCCTACTGATGTCCTGCATACGGCCGTTAAGCGGAGTGACAATGCTGAAATCGCTCACCGTTATGCCCTGCCAAGTCCCGCCACTGACGAACTGCCAGCCGTAGTCGCCAGCGTTGCTCAGCTTCACGAACCGAGGTTCGGCGCAGCCGCAGTCTCCTGCGGTACCGTAGTCGGTACCTGCATCCATGGCTTCATAGGTCCAGGCTTGCCTTCCATCGAGACGCACTTTGAAAGCGCCCATCAGACCAGGCTGATTGTGCGAATACGAAAACCGCTCATCATCACGGATGTCCGTGACGCTGAAGGTATTCAGAAACAGCATCTCCCCTCCGAGCTCCGTCACCACATGGGGAGGGCCCGGACGCATGCAGTAGTCGGCCTGCCCGCCTTTCTCGTCCTTCCACCGATAGACCCAGCATGCGTGCCTGGCGTCGTATCCGGCGCTGTACGTGTCATCCATAACCATCTTTACGATGCCGGCAATGTCGTCGCTCGCGGGGCTAGCGCCTACGATCCGCCCCATGAACGCACCCCCCAAGGTAACGGCAATCAAACCCGCTCTTTTTGAAAACATGCGACATCCCGCTCCTTGGTTGGGGTTTCGCTCATACCCGAGGCATGAACCGAGCCTTTCTTTCTCCGAGTCGCTCGGACGTCCTAGCATCGCTAATCGACGACAGCGCGAAACGTCAGTAGCGGTAACCAGCGTCGCTCAGGACCGTCACCGGGACGGCCCGCTCCTGCTCATTTGCTGCTGCATCTGCTGGGCCAGGTACTCGGACCGTATCTGTGCCTGCTGGTGGTCGTACTGCGCGATCTGCGCGACGGCCTGCTCGGGCTGCGGCGGTGGCTTCGTCAGGTCGACGGTGACGGGCGTGGCGAGCGGCCCGCTTCCGAGAAAGCCCATCGTCATGTTCTGCTCGTTGAGGTGGCAGCTGCTCAGGTTGTCTCCAGTGATCCGGTTGGTGTGGCAGGCAGCCGTGAACTGCAGAAGTCGCTCCTCGGATGCCTCCGGAACCCGGCGACCCAGTTCGCTGTACAAGCCGTGATGCACACTCACGGGATGGCGGGGGTCCGATAGGTTTGGGGCAGACTGAGCTTGCGTAGTGAGTTCGCCCAACGGAGAGGGCGCATTGACACGGGTCGTCCCCTGCGGATCGGCGTAGGGCGGCCGAACAGTTGGCTGCCGGTCAACTGAGCGCGTATCGCTGTCCATTTCCTCGGCGACGTTCTGCGCCGGCGGCGCCCACGAACGCTGTGCCTCCTGAGCCATCCGTAGATCGGCAATAAATGCGCGGCCTCGGATTGCTCTACGCGTCGCCTCGTCGGCCACACCATTGACCTCGAAACCCTCCTGTTGCTGGAAGCGCGCGACGGCCGCCTTTGTGTACGAATCGTAGAACCCGTGAACAGCCAGAGGCTCGTTCCGATAATCCGTCACGCCAAGCTTTTTCAAGTCTTCCTGCAGGCGCGTTGTCGCCTCCATGTCGAGGCCATGCGGTGCGGGAGTCCGTAGGTCGACGCCGTTGTAGCCAAGATCTTCGTGACTTCGCTCCTGAGATAGGGCCACATCGAGCGATGGAATGCGATGCGACGGCGCCACGTTATACGTCTCAACAGCGGCCCGATGCTGGTGCTCCTGAAGAAAGGAAAGATGCGCCTGTTCGATCATTCGCCCTTCCCTGCGTAATGCGATGTCGTGACCGTGGGCCGCTTCAGACTGGGACTTCAAGGCGGCCAAGGTGCGCGCGCCCACCTCCCCGTCGGCGACAAGCGAGAGGGACCGTTGGAATGTAAGGACGGCATCGCGCGTGTTTCGCCCAAAATGGCCGTCAGGCTCCAGACGTTGCCCATTCGAGCCGAGATATCCCATTTCCCGAAGATTTGCCTGGAGGTCTTTGACATGCTGACCTTGGTCCCCGAGCTTCATCACCGGTGTGCGGCTCCCGGCGATTCGGTCCGTATCGAATGGCACGGGTATGCCAGTGCGAGCGAACTCCATAAGCTCTGCTTTCTCGTCTCGGATCCTGTTCCGTAGACCGGGCCAATTTTTCTTTGAGCTGGCAAATTGCTCTTCTAAGTGACTTGCCTTGTAGTCTTGCACGGCCTCAACCAACTGTTCATCGCTAATCGACGACAGGTTGAAATCTCGACCAAACTTCTCAACAAGTCCATTTTTGAAGATTGACTGCGTCAGGCCTCCATACTGGACCGCGGTGCTCCATACCGCATCGTGTACGGCGCCGCCCCGCGATGAAACATCTAACCCGCTTCTGATCAGAGCCCTCAGCTGAGGTCGATAGTGGTGGGTCCGGATGAACTCATGCTGGTCATCGCCGAACCCAGACTCAGATGCAGCGAGGTCTCTCCATTTCTGTTTGAAAGCCGGGCTATTTATCTCGAGTCCGACAAAATGCTTCCCATAGACGGACCAAGCGAGATACTCGTCAACGGTCTTAGCTGAACTCGACAGCTGGTACTGCCCATAGGACACCCCACCGTGATCTCCCTTACCCGTGGATATGGTGCCCGGCCCACGGCCGCCTGCCTCATAACGCCGAGACGTGTGACCTACGGTCCAACCTTTCTTGTCTTCCATCTAGATGTGCTCCCTGCGTAACTACCGCTTCAACATCGTCTCGAGTTCAAATGCGCGCTCTGTCGTGGCTTGAACGTCACACCCGTACGCATCGAGTTCACCGCCCTGTCCCGAGTCGGGTCGTATGGCGCATCGAGAGTCCCGCTTGCGAATCCATGCCCGCTCCTCCCCTCGGAGTCGGTTCCTCGCAATGGGATCAAGGTTCGCCATCAAGCTTTTGTAAGCACGGTTGAGCCGGTCATCTTGGTGACCCATTTCCTCACTCATGCAGTCTCTCATTACCGGCGTTACACCACCGGACGCGTCGAGGCATTGCGTATAACTGGGCCGAACCCCAATCTTCGTATCCTCAGGCGACAGTTCGCCTGGAGAAGCCAGAGCGGACATGCAGAAGCTCAGGGACACGATGATGAATATAGAGATTCGCTCTGTCACGCCAGTAGGCGGTGCGTACCAGTGGTGCTTTCGAGAAAACGCTTCCTTGTGCAACATCATTCCTCCCATGCGTTGTGCAGAGTCAGCCGGCAACATGCGCGGTAGTCGACTCGGACGGTGATGTGGAGCCAGCGTACACGGCGGTCTTCAGCAACGTACGCGACGCCCGCTTCATTCCTCGCATCATGACAGTGTCCTTACTCGATTATTCGTTCCGACTTCGACATGATGTGCTAGATAGCGCCAGGCTCGAAGTCCTCCATGGCGATGAATCCGAAGTCCTGGATATAGGAGATCGATTCTTCTTTGTGATCAACTCCACCTTCGCGGCGACACGACGAGTGAATGAACACGGCCGGTTGGCTGGCGCCGGCGACCAAGAATCTCGACCACGTTCATAGTTTCTCCTTGGGAAGCCTCGCGCCCGATACGCGGCGGTGCGAAAAGAAGCAGTACCGTACGCCAACCTTGAGGTGCGACATATGGAAATTTTCGGAAAGTTAGTCTGAAACGACGGCGCGCGCCGCACCAACCGTTCGGATCAATGCAACGGCACGACCTCAGTCATTCGATGCCCAAATGGGTAGGTGCTTACTTGATATCGCAGCTCCCAGCCAAAGTACTGAGCTAATCGTCCTGTGCCTTCTCCCACGTCATCCGCGCATGCGCCTGCGCGGTGCATTGCGCTCCGAGCTGCACGAGGGAGGCGATGGCTTCGAGCGACAGCGCCACACGCCTGCACTCCACGCCATCGGACTCGTGAATGAGGTCGGCAAGGAACTCGCTGAGGGTGCGCGCGTAACCGAGCCACTCGACCGCGCCGTTCAGCAGATCGTGCGTGGTGGCTTCGGGATCGAGTGGATAGACGGCGCGGAGCGTGGACGATCGGCCGGGCAATGACATGGGAAACCTCCCTGGAAGAAAACACCCGCGTCCTGACGCGGCACGCCCACACAGCGACGTGCCGCGGACCATCGGACTCGCGGTTTCACCGGCTGCCCGTGGCCGGGCGCCGGACAGCTTGATTGACGACGTGGAGAGGCGTCAGCTCGTAGAAGCGGCACGCGAGAGCACACGCCGGGTCACACGGCCGAGAAAAACCTCAGAAAAAAGCGCTGACGCCCGGTCGATCAACCGCGTCTGCGACGGATGCAGACAGCCCGGTAACCGGGTGGGGTGTCGCCGGGGGGATTCGGCGGGCGAGCGGGTGCCGTATGATCGTGGGTAGCCACTGATCAACTCCTCTAAAGTTGGTTGTGGTCAGCGAGGCGGGGGTGCTCGAACACCTCCGTCTCGCGCTTCAGCCACGCATGCCGCATCGGCAGAACGACGAACCGACTATGTCAGCGTGGCCGTGGCAACGTAGCAAATTGCGATGGTGTTGTCTGTAGGCGTCGATGATGCTTATCGACACGAGACGGTCTCGAACATCGTGGCGATGCGACAGTGAGCGCCCGCACGTCAGTCGCGGTAAGCAGGCCTCGCCATCTCGCCGATCCAGTAGGCCGCGCGGCGTACCCATTCCTCGGCGAGATTGCGGTTCCAGACGAATGTCGCGACGCTTTCCGGTGGCATGGTGTAGGTGAAGCGGTTCTCGCCGTCCACGACGGACACCGCGCGCGGTTTCGTCGCGATGTTCACTATCACCAACACCATCGAGCCGTCGTCGTTCTGGAAGGCGACGTTCGCGAGGTCTTTCGTGGCATCGGTGTCGTTGGATTTCACGCGGAACGCGCCGGGGAGCACGAACCGGCTGAAGTGACCGAGGGCGTAGTACTCGTCGTTGCGCGTGATGGCGCCGGTGGTCGAGTCGATGGTCACCACGCCCTTGCACGCGGCGCAGCCGCCGAAATGCGGGCCGTGGTCCTCGTCGAGCGCGAGGTTCCAGTAGATGACGCCACGGGCCCACTGACGGGTTCCCGTTACCAGCAGGTTTCGCGAGAACCAGAGCAGTTCGCCGTTCATGTTCAACGGCCAGTCGCCGCCGGAGCATTCGGTGATGTAGGTGTCCTTGTCGGGATGCTCGCGGTGCACCCTTCCCTGCTCGTGTTGACTGCCTTCGTAGCAATGCCACGCGACCCCGTCGACGAACGGCGCGGCCTTCGGATCGCCGAGCACGCGCAACGGTTCTTCCGGATGGCTCCAGTTGTGGTCCCAGTCGAGGATGGCGACCTTCGGCACGCGCGTGGCGAGCTTCGGCCCGAGGTGCTCGCCGATGATGCGCGCCCGCTGTTCCGCGCTGAGCTGCATGCCGGGATAGCTCAGGGGCGAGTAGCGGGGCTCGTTCTGCAGCGTGAGCGCGGCGATGGGAATGCCGTGTCGCGCATAGGCATCGACGTATTTCACGAGATAGTCGGCGTACACGCCTTCGTAGGATTCGAGCAGCGTGCCACCGATGAGATTGCCACCGTCCTTCATCCACGGCGGCGCGCTCCACGACGACGCGACGACGAGCATCCCGGGGTGGATCGCCATGATCTGGCGCATGGTCGGGATCAGGTAGGCGAGGTTCGGCGCCACGCTGAAGTGCTTCAGCTCCGGGTCCGTCTGGCCGAACGGTACGTCATCGAGCGTGTAGAGGTTGAGCGAGAAGTCGGAGGCGCCGATGGTCAGACGCGTCATGTTGAAGTTGAGGTTCGGCGGCGGCCCATAGAGCTCGCGCAGCAACGCGTCACGCTGCCGGGCCGATAGCTTGCTGCGCAGGAGCCATGCCGACGAGTCCGTCAGGGCGGCGCCGAAGCCCGTCATCGACTGGTAGCGCGTATCGCGCTCGATGGTGATGTCCGCTGGCGACGCATCCGCCGCCGCCAGCGCGAGATCCGGTTGCGGTGTCAGTTGCAGACGGTGATCCGCCGTACTCACCCAGACCTCGACGACGGACGCGACGGGGCGCGCGGCGGCGCGCGGCGCCACGGCGGCGGCCGGCTGCCACAGGCGCGGCGCATAGATCGCCGCCAGCGTGAACAGGGAGATCAGGGCGATGAAGACCGCAGCCACCCGGCTGGATTCGCGACCCTCCTCAGCCATGCCGGCCGATGTTCCCATCACTCGTGTACACGACGGTCGTTACCCACTCCGTATTGCCGTTGCGCGACAGTCTACCGGACGGGAAACGATGACGCCGGTCGTGGCGGCCTGTGATTGTCTAACGCCGGAGTGACCGCCTATGCTTGCGACCCATGTCCGCGTCGTCCGCCAACCTCTTCCATCGCATGCGCGTCAGCCGACGCGCGTGGCTGCTCGTGGCGTTGGCGCTGCTGGTCAAGCTCGCCACCGCCACGGCGTGCCTGCTCGACGGACCGTCGTTCGCCAGCGCGCCCGCCGACCGTGGCGATGCGACGCAACTCGTGCTGGCGACGCCTGGCGATATGCCGGGCGACGACGCCTGCGCCCTCGGCGAGGGCGGTGGCTGCCATTGCGCGTGCGCCCACGCCATGGCCCTGCCGGCCGCCGCATTTGCGGTCGGCAGCTTCACGCTCCTTCCCTCCTACGTCTCCCAGCCGCCCGTCACGCCCTCCCCGCGCGACGCGATAGCGCCTCTGCGCCCACCCATCGCCTGAGCACGTGCCCTGGCGCACCGCCGCGGTAGCGGCGGTGCGGATCGCTCGTGTCTTGAGGAGATGTTCCGATGTATCTACGACGTGCAGCGCCTGCGGGCGCTCTGTGCGTGTTGCTGGCTGTCGCGACGATGGGCCGCGCGACGCCGTTCGACGAAACGCCGCTCGTCGCGGCACCGCCCAACCTGCGCACGGCGGTGCGCGATGTCTGGCAGGCCAGTCCGCAACGCGACGTGGCCGAGGCGCGCGTCCGTGCGGCGCGCGAACGCGCGAAGGCGGCGGCGCAACCGGTCTACAACCCTGCCGTGCAGCTCGACGGCGAGAACGCCGATGTCGATCGGCGGACCGCCGGCGCCAGCCTGACGCTCGACGTGACGGGCAAGCGCAAGGCGCGCGTGTCCGAGTCCGATGCCGATGTCCGCGCCGCCGAGGCCGCGCTGGCGATGGAGCGACGGGACGTCGCGCGCGACTGGCTGAAGAGCTGGGCGTCCCTTGCCCTGGCACGCGAACAGACCGCGCTCGGGCGGCGCCGCGTGCAGCTGATGCGCCGCTTCGACGAACTCGCTGCCCAGCGGCTCGCCGTGGGTGACGTGAGTGCGCCGGAGCGGGACCTCGCGGGCCTGGCGCTCGGGGAGGCGCAGGTGCAGCAGGCATCGCTCGAGGCCGCCGAGGCGGCGGCGCTCGCCGCGCTGAACACGCTCGCCGGCGAGACGAAGGGCGGGTTGCCCGCGCTGCCCCGCGGCCTGCCCCCCGACGTCGGACCGATCGACGCCGCGACGCTCGCCGATCGCCCGGAACTCGTCCGGGCACGCGCGGAACAGGATCGCGCGTTTGCCTCGATCGCGGTGGCGGATCGTCAGCGCCGGCCCGATCCGACCATCAGCCTGACGGGTGGACGGGTACGCAGCGGCACGCGTACCGATCGCGTCGTCGGCATCAGCGTCTCGCTTCCGCTGCCGGTGTTGAACAGCGGCCGCTACGACGTGGACGCCGCACGCGCGGAAGCCGATGCGGCACAGGCGTCCCGTCAGGCGGCGGCATGGCGTGCCGACGCGCAGCTGGTGCAGGCGACGGCGACGTACAACGCGATGCGCATGGCCGGCGAGAGCTTCCGCGCCGGCCGCGCGGGTGCGTTCGACGATCGCGTCGCGCTGCTCGACCGACTCTGGCAGGCGGGCGAGATCGACACGTCCGACTACCTCGTGCAGCTCAGGCAGAGCACCGACACCGCTCTCTCGGGCCTCGCGCTCGAGAGCCAGACATGGCAGGCGTGGTTCGACTATCTCGCCGCCGCCGGCCGTCTGACCGAATGGGTCGATGGCCATCCGAAGGAATCACCATGAATCGCATCGCTCTCCGCGCCATCGTCGTCGCGATGGCCGCACTCACCTTTGCCGCCCACGCCGCGGCAACCGACGCGGACGGCGACGATCCGCTCGTCCTCGACGCGACCGCCATCAAGGACGCCGGTATCGTCGTCGACGTCGCCGCGCTGCGCACGTCGGTCGACCGGATCAGCGCTCCCGGCGAAGTGAAGGCCGATGCGTACGCCGCGGCGATCGTATCGCCACGCGTCGCGTCGCAGGTCGTGGCGCGCCGGGTCAGACTGGGCGATGACGTCAAGGCGGGCCAGCCGCTGGTGGCGCTGTCGAGCGTCGAGGTCGCCGAAACGCAGGGGCAGTTGATCGTCGCCAGTCAGGACTGGGCTCGCGTCGCCGCGCTCGGCCCGCAGGCCGTCTCGGCGCGGCGTTACAACGAAGCGCTGGTCCAGCGCGATCAGGCGAAAGCGAAGCTGCGCGCCTATGGTCTGTCCGACGGGCAGATCGCCCGTTTGATCCAGCGCGGCTCGTCCGCGGCCGACGGCAGCTTCGAACTGCTCGCTCCCCAGTCCGGCCGCGTGACGACGGACGAGTTCGTCGTCGGCGAGCGGGTCGAGCCGGGCCGCGTGTTGCTCACGCTGGCCGCCGAGGCGTCGGTGTGGGTGGAAGCACGGCTCGCTCCCGGGGTCGCTGCGCAGGTGCGTCCGGATGCCGACGTGTCCATCGTCTCGAACGGCAGGACGTTCGCGGGCCGGATCGTGCAGCGCTCGCACCGTACCGACGAAAAGACGCGAACCGTCGCGCTGCGCATTCGCGTGCCGAACGAGGACGACATGCTCCACCCTGGCGAACTCGTGGAAGCGCGCATCGCGATCGCGTCGCGCACCCAGGAGCTCGCCGTGCCGGCCGCCGCTATCGTCCTGCTCGGAAACCAGCCCACGGTCTTCGTGCGCGGCAAGCGCGCAGGGCAGTTCGAACCGCTCCCGGTCGAAACCGGCGACATGCACGACGGATGGACGGCGGTCACGCAGGGCCTGAAGGCGGGCACGCCGTACGTCAGCCAGGGAGCGTTCTCGCTCAAGGCGCGCATGCTGCGGTCGCAGCTGGGAGACGACTGATGCTGCAACGTCTCGTCGCACTCTCCTTGCGTTACAAGGCGCTCGTGCTGGTCGCGTTCGCGGTGGTGGCCGCGCTCGGCATCCACGCCGCGCGCACGCTGCCCATCGATGCGTTTCCCGACGTCACCCCGGTGCAGGTCAACGTCTACACGGAAGCGGCGGGACTCGCCGCGGAAGACGTCGAGCAGCTACTCACCACGCCCGTGGAGTCCTCGCTGGCCGGCCTGCCGGGCGTGCAGGACATCCGCTCGGTGAGCCTGTTCGGCCTGTCGTATGTATCGGTCTACTTCGACGACGACACGGACATCTACTTCGCGCGCCAGCTCGTGAACGAACGCCTGCAACAGGTGGGCGACCGTCTCCCCGCCGGCTACGGCAAGCCGGAGATGGGCCCGAACACCTCCGGACTCGGGCAGGTCTTCTGGTACACGGTCGAACGGGCGAACGGTGCCGGAGGGGACGCCTCCTCCGACATGGACCTGCGCACGCTGCAGGACTGGTCCGTGCGCCTCATCCTGCGCACCGCTCCCGGCGTCGACGACGTCACCTCGTGGGGCGGCCAGCAGAAGCAGTTCCAGGTGCGTGTGGATCCGCTGCGCCTGATCGCGCACGACCTCGGCTTCCGCGATCTGATCCAGGCGCTGGAGGCGAACAACGCGCAGGTCGGCGGCAACGTGATCGACGTGGGCCGCGAGCAGTACCTCGTGCGCGGCCTTGGTCTCGTCAGGAATGCCGACGACATCGGCGGCATCGTGCTGAAGACGGAGGATGGCACGCCCGTGCTCGTGCGCGACGTCGCGGTCGTGACCGAAGCCGGCGCACCGCGTACCGGTGCCGTCACCCGCGATGGCAAGGAGGTGGTGATGGGCCAGGCGCTCGCTCGCATCGGCGAGAACGCGAAGAGCGTCGTCGATGCAGTGAAGGCGAGGCTCGACACGGTGAGACGCGTGCTACCCGAAGGCGTGGCGATCAGGCCGGTCTACGAGCGGACGGATCTGGTCGACGCGGCGACGGGAACCGCCGTACGCGCGCTGGTCGAAGGGGCCATCCTGGTCGCGCTGGTGTTGTTCGTGTTCCTCGGCGAACTGCGCAGCGCGCTCATCGTCATCGTCACCCTGCCCCTCGCCATGCTGATCGCCTTCATCGGCATGCGACAGGCGGGCCTCTCCGCCAACCTGATGTCGCTGGCCGGTCTCGCGATCGGCATCGGCATGATGGTGGACGGCGCCGTGGTGATGGTCGAGAACGCCTTCCGCCTCATGGCGGAACGAAAGGCGCGCGGCGAACCGGTCGATCGTGCCGCGTCCGTGTTGCAGGCCGCGCGCGAGGTGGCCGGCCCGATCGCATTCGCCATCCTGATCATCGTCGTCGTCTTCCTGCCGCTGTTCAGCCTGCAGGGGCTCGAAGGCAAGATGTTCAAGCCGATGGCCTTCAACATCGCCTTCGCCATGGCCGGCTCGCTGCTGCTCTCGCTGACGTTGGTACCCGTGCTGGCGGCGATGTTCCTGACGCCGAAGGAAGATCGCGACACGCGCCTCGTCGCCGTGCTCAAGCGCGGCTACGCGCGCGTGCTCGCGTGGTCGCTGGCACGGCGGGGCGTCGTCGTCGGGATCGCGGTCGCGGCGCTCACCGCCACGGTCGCGATCTTCCCGCTGCTCGGCAAGGAGTTCATGCCCGATCTGCGCGAAGGCGCGATCATGTGGCGCATCACGTCCATCCCCTCCGCGTCGCTCGACGAATCGATCGCCATCTCCAACCGGGTTTCGGCGCGGATCAAGGCGGCGTTTCCGGAAGTGGAGACCACGCTGGCCATGATCGGGCGCGCGGAAAAAGGCGAGACCGCCGACGTGAACTACATGGAGGTGTACACGCCGCTGAAGCCGAAAGATCAGTGGCGCGACGGCAAGACGCTCGACGCTATCGAAGAAGACATGCAGCGCGAGCTCGCCGCGCTCCTGCCGACGGCGGTCGTGAGTTACACGCAGCCGATCCAGATGCGTGTCGAGGAGCTCATCTCCGGCGTGCGGGCGACGCTGGCGCTCAAGCTCTACGGCGACGATCTCGCCGAGCTCGATCGTGTGAGCGCGAAGCTCAAGAACGTGCTCACCACCGTGCCGGGTGTGGCCGACCTCTCGCTGGAAGCGAACGTCGGCAAGCCGCAGATCCGCATCGCCGTGGACCGCGCCGCGCTCGCGCGTTACGGCCTCAACGCGGAGGATGTGCTCACCGTCGTGCGCAACGGCGTCGGCGGCGAGCCCGTCGGCACGCTGATCGACGGCGTGAAGCGCTTCGACATCGCGGTGCGGCTCGACGATGCCAGCAAGCGTTCGATCCAGGCCGTCGAGCGCATTCCCCTCCGCACGGCGTCGGGGGCTTTGGTCCAGCTCGATCAGGTGGCGACGATCGATACCGTGGAAGGCTACTCGTTCATCCGTCGCGAACAGCTCCAGCGTTACGCGGTGATCCAGATGGACGTGCGTGGGAGGGACGTGGACGGGTTCGTGAAGGACGCCGATAGCGCCATCGCCGCGGCCGTGACGCTTCCGCCGGGTTACTACACGGCCTGGGGTGGCGCGTTCGAGAACCAGCAGCGTGCACTGACGCGGCTGGCGATCATCGTCCCGGTGACGATCTTCGTCATCTTCATGCTGCTCTACACGGCGTTCGGTTCGCTGCGCCACGCGGCGCTGATCCTCGCCAACGTGCCGTTCGCGACCATCGGCGGCGTCGCGGCGCTCTTCCTGACGGGACAGTACCTTTCGGTACCGTCGGCGATCGGCTTCATCGCCGTCTTCGGCGTGGCGATGCTCAACGGTATCGTGCTGGTCAGCTTCCTCAACGGACTTCGCGCGACGGGCGGCCTCGACGTGCGCGACGCGGTCGTCCGGGGCACGGCGCTACGCCTTCGTCCCGTGCTGATGACGGCGAGCGTCGCGATCCTGGGCCTGTTGCCCATGCTGGTCTCCAGCGGCGTCGGTGCGGAAACGCAGCGACCGCTGGCGACGGTGGTGGTCGGTGGGCTGATCACGTCCACCCTGCTGACCCTGGTGCTGCTGCCGGTGATCTACGACTGGATGGAACAACGGCGCGCCGCGCGGAGCCGTTGAACGGCGTTCACCGCGTGGCCGCGTGCACGGTCATGGCGAGCGCCTTCAGGGCGCTCTCCGTGCCCGGGCACGTGTCGTTGGCCAGAAGCACGAAGCCCTGCCCCGTCGCCGGGTAGAGCACCACCTGGCTCGACATGCCGAACGATCCACCGCCGTGCCAGAGGACGCGCTCGCCCCGGTCGAGCGATGCGTTCCAGATCATGCCGCGGCCGTCCGCGGCGTCGCCGCGGAGGATCGCGTGCGCCTGCGCGATCACCGGATCGGCTTCGTCGAGGTGTCGCGCGACATAGCGCGCCATGTCGCGCGTGTCCGAGTAGAGGCCCCAGCTGGGGCCGGCGTTGAGCGTGTGATACGGCGCGGGGACGCCGTTCCGGTCGTAACCCGTCGCGAGGCGGGCATGCTGGCTTTCCGCGACGGCGAACCCGGTGTCGGACATCTTGAGAGGCTGGAGGATCGCGGTGCGCAGCCATGTCTCGAAGGGCGCACCGTAGACCTGCGCGACCCCCATGGCGATGACCTTCATGGCGGCGTTGGAGTAAGCCTCCGTCGCGCCCGGAACGGTGCGAAGGCTCGCCTCGTGCAGCGCGGCCGGGAAGTCGGCGGGCGTGAAGTCGCGTTCCACCGCCAGCAGACGGGCGGGTCGGCTGGCGACGTCCGGAGCGCTCATGGCCGCGTCGGTGTCGGGGATGTCCCGGGGCATGCCGGAGGTATGGGTGGCGAGCGTTCGCAGGGTGATGGGGCGCCCGTTCTTCTGGAGATTCGGCCATGCACCGGGAAGGTAGGTGCGGAAATCCGCATCCAGCGCCATGCGCCCTTCGTGCACGGCCTTCGCGGCCAGCATGCCGGTGAAGGTCTTCGTGACGGAGGCGAGTTCGTAGAGCGTATCCGGCGTCGCCAGCTGCCGACGCCCCCTGATCGTGCTGCCGTAATCGTAGAAGTGGGGCGATGTCGCCGCGCCATCCACCACGGCGAGGGAAAGGCCCACCCGGCAGGTGTCGGCGAAGAAGGCGGTCGCCGCGGAGCCGATCGCGTTGTCGAGTGCCGTGCGCCGCGGATTGTCCGTCGGCACCGTGGCGGCCTGGCCGCTGGCCGTCGCGAGAACGAGGAGGACGAGTGCCTGGGACGCGAATCGGGCGGGAGCCATGCGAAGTCCGGTGAGAGCGGGAGCCTCGCCATGGTACCGGCTTCAGAAATTGGTAAATCTGCCGAAATCATCAGAACAGCCACATTCTGTGGTCTCGCAGGTCCGGCAGGTTCCCATGCTCGCAAGCAGCTACAGCGGCATTCTCGTCGTGTTCTCGCTCATCGTGGCGGTGCTGGCGTCGTACACGGCGCTGAACATGGCCGGACGCGTGGCGAGCACCCGTGGCCGGGCCTCGGCGCTCTGGCTGATCGGCGGCTCCGTCGCCATGGGCTTCGGCATCTGGTCGATGCATTTCGTCGGCATGCTGGCGTTCCGCCTGCCTATCGCGGTCGGCTACGACCTGGGCCTGACCACGCTTTCGCTCGTGATCGCGGTGGTGTCCTCCGCGTTCGCCCTGTGGCTGGTGTGCCTGGCCGAGCTGCCCCGGCGACGCCTCGTCGGCGGGGCGGTGCTCATGGGCGCCGGGATCGCGGCGATGCATTACACCGGCATGGCCGCGATGAAGATGCAGCCGGGCGTGATCTACGATCCCTGGCTGTTCGCCGCCTCGGTCGCCATCGCCGTGGTGGCCTCGGGCGCCGCGCTCTGGATCGCCTTCCGCCTGCGGCACGACGGCGAGCGCGTGGTGCTGGCGCGCCTCGGCGCGTCGCTCGTGATGGGCTGCGCCATCGTCGGCATGCATTACACCGGCATGGCGGCGTCCCGGTTTCCGCTGGGCAGCTGGTGCGGGGCGGCCAACTCCGGACTGGACGCCAAATGGCTGGCCGTCGTCGTGATTCTCGTCAGCCTCGCGGTGTTCGCCATCGCGCTGGTGATCGCGATGCTCGACGTGCGCGCCGACGCGCTGGCCATCTCGCTCGACCGCGCCAACAGCGAACTCGTGCAGCTGGCCCTGCACGACAACCTCACCCGCCTGCCCAACCGCGTGCTGCTCGGCGACCGCATGGACCAGGCCATCCACAAGGCATCGCGCGAGAAGAGCCGGTTCGCCGTGCTGTTCATCGACCTGGACGGCTTCAAGGCGGTCAACGACGTCTATGGCCACCACACCGGCGACCTGTTGCTGAAGCGCGTCTCCGACCGCATCCTCGCGACCACGCGCAGCGAAGACACGGTGGCGCGCCTCGGCGGCGACGAGTTCGTGGCGGTCTTCGACGTCGCGCGCCCGGAAGACGCGGCGTTGCACGCGCAGCGCCTGGTCGACACGCTGGGCGCGGCGTACGAGATCGAAGGGAACACCGTGCATGTCGCGGCGAGCATCGGCATCGCGATCTACCCCGGCAACGGGCAGACGACGCATGAGCTGATGATCAACGCGGACGCCGCGATGTACCACGCCAAGGAGCAGGGCCGTAACGGCTACTGCTTCTTCGAGAGCGCGATGAACGCCAACGTGCACCAGCAGCTACAGCTGCAGCAGGACCTCCGCCGCGCGGTCGACCGCGGCGAGTTCGTGCTGCACTACCAGCCCAAGTTCGTGTCCCCCAGCGGCCCGGTGGTCGGCGTGGAAGCGCTGCTGCGCTGGCAGAAGCCCGGTGCCGGGCTCGTGGCACCGGACGAATTCCTCGCGGTGGCGGAGCGTACCGGCCTCATCGTGCCGATCGGCAACTGGGTGATCGACGAAGCCTGCCGGCAGATGCGCGAATGGCAGCGCGAAGGTCATACGGACTGGACCGTCGCGGTCAATCTTTCCACCGTGCAGCTCACGCACGCGGGCCTTGTCGACGTGCTGGGCGAAACCCTCGCGCGCCATGCGCTGGCACCGCGTCATCTGGTGCTCGAAGTGACCGAATCCACGGCGATGCGCGATGCCGAGGCCAGCCTCGCCATCCTCAACCAGCTCGCGGCGCTGGGCGTCGGCATCTCCATCGACGATTTCGGTACCGGTTATTCGAGCCTTCTCTACCTGAAACAGTTGCCCGCGGACGAGCTGAAGATCGATCGTGGATTCGTCACCGAACTCAGTCATGGCAACGACGACGAAGCGATCGTTTCGGCGATCATCGCGCTGGGCAAGACGCTGGGCCTGAAGATCGTGGCCGAGGGCGTCGAGACGACGGAACAGCAGGAGCTGCTGACGCGGCTCGGCTGCAACGCGCTCCAGGGCTACCTGCTCGGCAGCCCCGTGCCTGCGGACCAGCTCGTCGGCAGCACGCCCGCGGTCGTCTGAATCACTTTCGCGCGCGGGGTTTCGCGCGCGCGCGTTTGCCGATCGTCGCCGGCTGCATCGGATCCTTCGGGCCGCCGCGGGATCCCGTTTCCAGGCGCTCCATCCACGAGAGCGCGTCGACGTACGTCAGAAAATGCTGGAGATAGGCCGGCGAGGCGTCGCGCATCAGCGCGATCGAGCGGTGCACCAGCGCACTGGAATTGAGAGGACCCGCGTCCTCGGCCGTGTACGCGAGTGTTTCGCGCATCTGGCTTTCGGTGCGGACGCGCGACCAGAGGGCGCGAAACGGATCGAGGAGGCCCAGCTCGGGATACGGGACGGCCGCGGCGGCATCGCGCGTCGCCGCGCGTGCGGCGAGCTCGTCGGCCAGCAGGCCGAGCGGCCCGCGCCCGGTCGCCTGCGCGGCCGGCGGCGCGTCGGCCTCGGGCGCGCGATGCTTACGGGCCATTCGCGGCCTTACCGGTGGTCGACTGCCGGGGCACCGGCGCCAGCTCGACGCGACGATTCTTCGCACGGCCGTCCTCGTCGGAATTCGCGCCCACCGGCTGCTCGGCACCGAACGCGGCGGCGAACACCGACGAGGCCGGCACGCCATCGGCGATCAGCGCGCGCGTCACCGTCAGGGCGCGCTGCGCCGAGAGTTCCCAGTTGTCGGCGAACCGCCGATTGCCGTCGTGCACCTGCTGGTCGTCGGTGAAGCCACTGACCATCAGCAGTTCGCCGCGCGATGCCAGGTACGTCGACAACGGGCCGGAAAGCGTCTTCAGCAGCTCCCGGCCCTCCGGCTGCAGCTGATCGGAATTGAGCGCGAAGAGCACGCTGCCGCGAATGCCGATGCGACCGTTGACCAGCGTGACGCGCCCCGCCGCGAGCGGCACGGCGAGCGCTTCCTCGAGCGTGGTGCGACGCTGTTCTTCGGCCTGGCGGTGCTTCACCTCTTCGTCGAGCCGCTGCGACAGCGCCAGCTGCATGCCGATCACACCGACCAGAATGAGCACGAACGCGCCCAGCAGCACGGACATCAGGTCGCCGAAGGCGGCCCAGATCGACGTGCCGGACTCGGACTCGAGTTCGAGTTCGTCGCTCATGCCGCGCCGGCTCCCGCGCGCTCGCGCTGGTTGGCGAGCCGCTGCAGGTCTTCGACGATCTGTTTCTGCGACAGCATGCTGAGGTCCACGACCTCGCGCGCCTGCGCCACGTAATACGCCAGCTGTTCGTCGCTGCGCGCCATGGACCTGTCCAGCGCGGACGACACTTCCTGGAGATGCGTCATCAGCGCGGCGTTGGACTCGCCGAACGCCGCGACCGCGCCGCCGAACGCTTCGCCGAGGCCCACGATGCCGGTCGCGCTCTCGCCGACCTGCGCCGCGACGGTTTCCAGCTTGCCCGTTTCCGCTTCGATGTGATCGGTGAAGCGCGTGCCGACGCGCTCCAGCAGACCGGCGGACTGGGCCACGAGGTCATCCACCGCCATGCGCTGTTCCGTCGACGCGTGGTTGACGGCATCGAGCAGTGTTTCGAGCGTGGCGAGCAGGCGCGTGCGCTCTTCGAGCATCGCGGTGTCGCGCACCATGCTGTCGGACAGTTTCTGGCGAAGTTCCGCGACGACGTCGGCCGCGATCTTCGGTGCTTCAGAAGCCGCGTCGACGAGGCGCGCGATCTCGGCGATCGTTTCGCCCGCGCTGGCCCGCGTCTGTGCCGCGACGTCGTCGGCGGTGCGGGCCAGCGTGTCGCAGATCGCCTGCTGGCGCTCCGCCGTGGCGTCGGAGGTCCGCGCCCACTGCTCGCCCAGCGTCTCGCCCATACCCGCGAGCGTGTCCGACCATGCCTTCAGGCGCGCTTCGTCACCCGACGCCAGTGCCGTCTGCAGCGCGCCCTGCGCGTCGCCGACCTGGCGGACGAGTGCCTCCGCGTGTTCCGCGAACGTCGATGTCGCCTGCGCCATGGCCCGCTGGTTGCGATCGGCGAGTTCGCGATTGACGGCCTGCTGCTGCGCGAGCGCCGCGCCCCAGCCCTCGGCGATGGCGGCGCCGGTGGCGTCCAGACGGCTGGCGACGCCGTCGACCAGCGTGGCGGAGCGCTGGCCGAAGGCCGCGCTGAAGCCATCCAGCGCCAGCGAAAGCTCGCGTTCGAGCGCTTCGTTGGTGGCACGCTGTTCGGCCAGCGCGTCGGTCCAGATCGACGAGACGCGCGTCGCGGCCTGCTCGAATCCGCTGGCGAGGCCATCGAGCTGCTGGCGCACCGAGGCGTTGATGGATGCGTGCAGCGACGCGGTTTCGCGCGCCAGCGCCGCCATCGTCGTGTCGACCACGGGCTGGAACGCCGCGCCGGCCGCGCGGGCGCTCTCGACCACGCTGTCCTTGAGCGACTGCTCGACCGCGGAGGCGAGGCGCTGGTGGATGGCTTCGGTTTTCGCGTGGAACGATTCCTGGCTCGCGAGCTGGCGTTCGCCGGTGGCGGCGCCCTGCCGCTCGATGGCCTCGACCATCGCCTGCAGGCGGTCGACGAGCAACGGCATCGACGCGCTCTGTTGCTGGAGCAGGCGGAAGGATTCGTCGCGCTGGTGCGCGCGCGAATGCACGCGCAACGTGGTCGCGATGCCGGCATCCAGCTGCTGCACGACGGCGATGCGCTCGCGACGGCACAGGGCGGAAAGCAGGCCCAGCATCGCCGAACTCGCCACGCCGGCGATCGACGTGCCGAAGGCGAACCCGAGGCCCTTCACCGGCGCGGCGAGCGAACTGCGGATCGCCTGCAGGTCGGTGGCGCTCTCGAGTGCGAGGCCCGTGCCATGCAACGTCGCCATCATGCCCAGCAGCGTGCCCAGCATGCCGAGCAGCACGAGCAGGCCGACGAGGTAAGGGGTGAGCGTCGGCAGCGGCAGCGCCACGCGCTCGCCCTCGACGCGCAGCCGCACCGCATGGCGAAGGCCGGGATGCAGTTCGCCGAGCCAGGCGGGCAGGTTCGCCGGCGCGCTCGACAGGCCGTTCACCGCGGTGCGCAGCGACGCCGTGGCCTGTCGGTAACGATGCAATTCGACCGCGCCGGCCACGTAGCAGAGACCGATGATCGCGGCGACGGCGGCACCGAGCGGGTTGGCGCCCACGTAGCCCACGCCGACCCAACACACGGCGAGGAGGCCGACGGCGAACACGATGAAGTAAAGGGAATTCCTGAGCATGATTTCTCGTTTAGCTGGCGGAAAGCGCCGCAAGCAGGCCTTCGACCGGTTGGAAACGCACGTCCAGTTCGGCGAGCAGGACGCTCTGCATGTCCTTGCGGAATACATCGAGCCACGCATCGTGCGTGACCCCGGCCGGATCGTCCGGCGCACCCTCCGCCGCATGCGCGCGGCGAAGGCTTTCGAAACGGGTTTCCAGCAGCCCCGGCACGGTGGCGAGCAGACGTTGCTCGCGCGGGCTCAGGGCGAGCTCCATCGCGGCGTCCAGCTCCGCGAGGCGCCCCATCTCCGGGGACGACCGACCGAGCAGATCGCGCAGCTCGCCCCGGAGGCGACCCGTGGAGCCCTGCATCGCACGCTGCAGCGTGAGATAGCGCTGGCGGAACGGGGCGAAATCCGGCGGCGGGGGCACCCAGCCCTCGACGGGCGGCGCCACGACGGGCTCGCGTTCGGTGGAGGGCACGAGCTCGCGCGCGCTGGCGATCGTCTCCGCCAGTGCGGCCCGCACCCGGGCGCATTCGCCGGCCGGCCCCTCGTCGAAGGTCGCGACCTCGTCCACGGGCTCGGGCAGGCGCCCGTCCAGCGCCGTCGCCAGCGCGATCGCCTGCGTCCAGTTGAGCCACCCGCTCAGGCGATCCGGCAACGACTGGCTGGATTGTGAGGCATCGACGTCCGCCAGGCGCCCCAGGAGGCGGATGAACGTCGGGCCACGGACCGTGGTCCGGCGGGCTGATTCCACGAGGTGACTGGCTGAAAAACGGGCATTTTACACGGTCTGCGTGTCGGGACGGGTCTCATGGCCCCGTGCGCCGGATCGTCGGGGGCCGGAAGCGTACCGTTCGATTTGAGAACGCCGCGTGCCATGCGGAAAGCGGACGGCGCTCAGATAGTGAACCCTGTCCGTTCCCGATCCGATCGCGGGCATCCACCGAGGTCTTCTCTCGTGCCGTCCCCAACGCCCTACCGTCGCTATCTGCACCTCGGCATGACCGCCTTCGCCGCGGCCCTGTGCGTTCCGGCGTTCGCCGTGTCGCTCAGCGTGCCGCAGGTACAGGTCGGTCCGCCCGTCGACGCGATGTATCGCTGCCCTGGCGGCAAGTCGTTCCGCGTGACCTACTTCAACGGAAAGAACGGCCAGAGCTTCGCGTTGCTTCCGGTCGACGGCGTGCCACAGCTGCTGGTGGCCACGATGTCGGCCGACGGCGTGCGCTATCAGTCCGGTTTCGTCACGTGGTGGAGCAAGGGCCGCGGCGGCGATTTCTACGATGCACGCAAGGATCCGGACCGGCCCGTGCTGCGGGGATGCGTGTCGAACTGATCGCGGGGCCGGATCGTTTCGATACCTAACGGCCGGCTTGGCGCCAGCGCGCGTCGCCCGACACACGTTTCGGCAATCCCCGCGTGGCGCCGGGGTCTAGCATGGTGTGGTTCGACCCGCTCCCGCGGCAGCCGACGACACTTCCGTGCCGGTCGCCACCCTCTATCGCGTTTCAACGAGGTGCGAACCATGAAGATCCTGATGGTCATCACATCCCACGACCAGCTCGGCGACACGGGCAAGAAGACCGGTTTCTGGCTCGAGGAATTCGCGGCGCCTTACTACGTGTTTCAGGAGGCCGGCGTCGATCTGGTGCTGTCTTCGCCCAAGGGGGGCCTGCCGCCCTTCGATCCCAAGAGCGACGATCCGGAATTCCAGACGGAGCTCACCGCGCGTTACAAGAAGGACAAGGAAGCGCAGGACCGCCTTTCGAAGACGGTGAAGCTTTCGGAGGTATCGCACGATGGCTTCGACGCGGTTTTCTATCCGGGCGGTCATGGTCCGATGTGGGATCTCGCGGAAGATCCCGATTCGATCAAGCTGATCGAGTCGTTCTACGCGGCCGGCAAGCACATCGCCTTCGTCTGCCACGCACCGGGCGTGCTGCGCCACGTGAAGGCACCCGATGGCGGCTGGCTCGTCAAAGGAAAGAAGGTGACCGGCTTCACCAACACCGAAGAGGAAGCCGTGCAACTGACGCATGTCGTGCCCTTCCTGGTCGAGGATTCGCTCAAGCAGAACGGCGGCATCTTCTCGAAGACGGACGACTGGAAG
>Ga0102591_1001457_pt1 | contig 32259 bp, 30 predicted proteins | sample AraplaCol_mCL_r2_2_FD_76860 | JGI IMG/M metagenome (GOLD analysis project Ga0102591, IMG submission 76860) | Arabidopsis root microbial communities from North Carolina, USA - plate scrape MF_Col_mCL_r2 (SPADES assembly) (version 2) | ecosystem: Host-associated > Plants > Roots > Endosphere...
CGGCAATTCGATCTAAAACCTCTTTCCGAGAGATTCATTGCATCGCACACTGGCTTTTTTAAATCGATTAGATTAAAGAGCCAATAACCCGTCTGATTGAGAGACATCCTCATGAGCAGCCAAACCATCCCCGTTGAACCCTTTGATTATGTCGTTTTCGGTGGCAGCGGCGACCTTGCGGAACGCAAGTTGCTGCCTGCCCTTTACCATCGTCAGATCGAGGGGCAGTTCTCCGAACCGACCCGTATCATCGGCGCGTCGCGTAGCCCGCTGACGAGCGAGGAATATCGCAAGTTTGCCCAGGACGCCCTGAAGGAGCACCTCAAGAAGGGCGAATACAACGAGGCCGAGGTTACGAAGTTCCTGCAGCGCCTGTACTACGTGCCGGTGGATGCGCGTTCGGATGCCGGCTGGGATCAGCTCAAGAAGCTTCTGGACGAAGGCAAGGATCGCGTGCGCGCCTTCTACCTCGCCGTTGCTCCGGGCATCTTCGGCGACATCTCGCAGAAAATTCATGACCACAAGCTGATCACCAAGTCGACGCGCATTGTCGTTGAAAAGCCGATCGGCCGCGACCTTGCTTCCGCCCTGCAGCTGAACGACACGATCGGCAAGGTCTTCAAGGAAGAGCAGATCTTCCGCATCGACCACTATCTCGGCAAGGAAACGGTGCAGAACCTGATGGCGTTGCGCTTTGCCAATGCGCTCTATGAGCCGCTGTGGAACGCCAACCATATCGACCACGTGCAGATCACGGTTGCCGAGTCGGTCGGCCTCGAAGGCCGCGCCGGATATTATGACACCGCTGGCGCGCTGCGCGACATGGTGCAGAACCACATCATGCAGCTCGTCTGCCTGGTCGCGATGGAGGTCCCCTCCTCGATGGACTCCGAGGCCGTCCGCGACGAGAAGCTGAAGGTGCTGCGCGCATTGAAGCCGATCAATGCATCGAACGTCGAGACCAATACCGTTCGCGGCCAGTATCGCGCCGGCGCTTCCAGCAGCGGTCCGGTCAAGGGTTACCTTGAGGAGCTCGAAGGCGGCGTTTCGAACACCGAAACCTTCGTTGCCATCAAGGCCGAAATCGGCAACTGGCGCTGGGCTGGCGTTCCCTTCTACATCCGTACCGGCAAGCGTCTTGCCGGCCGCATGTCGGAAATCGTCATCACCTTCAAGTCGATCCCGCACTCGGTCTTCGACCAGTCCGCCGGCCGTATCAACCAGAACCAGCTCATCATTCGCCTGCAGCCTGATGAAGGCGTCAAGCAGTCGCTGATGATCAAGGATCCGGGCCCGGGCGGCATGCGCCTGCGCAACGTCTCGCTCGACATGAGCTTTGCCGACGCTTTCCAGGTCCGCAATCCGGACGCCTATGAACGCCTGCTGATGGACGTCATTCGTTCCAACCAGACGCTGTTCATGCGCCGCGACGAAGTCGAGGCCGCATGGCAGTGGGTCGACCCGATCCTGAAGGGTTGGGATTCGACCGGCCAGAAAGTTCAGGGATACACCGCCGGCACCTGGGGCCCCAGCCAGTCGATCGCGCTCATCGAGCGTGACGGCCGCACCTGGCACGACAACCTGTAGGATAACGAACGATGGCAGCGACGATGCATGCTTTTGCCAATGGCGCGGAACTGGCTCGCAACCTTGCCGACAAAGTCGCTGCGTCGCTTTCCGCGGCAATCGACGCACGCGGAGCGGCAACCTTTGCCGTTTCCGGCGGCTCGACGCCGAAGCTGTTTTTTCAGGAGCTTTCGGCCCGCGATCTCGACTGGACCAAAGTGACCATCACACTCGTCGACGAACGCTTCGTAGCGGCGGACAATCCGCGTTCGAACCATCTGCTGGTGGCCGAAAACCTCCTGCGGAACAAGGCGAAGGCCGCAAACTTCCTGCCGCTCTACCAGGCAGCAGGCTCGGTCGAGGAGGCTGCGAAGCTTGCGACGAGCGCGACGGCCTCGATCGGCAATCCCTTCGATGTGGCGATCCTCGGAATGGGCGGCGACGGCCATACCGCCTCGTTCTTCCCTGATGGCAGCAATCTGAAGGTCGCGCTCGACCCCAAGACGCCGCGTGGTATCATCACCATGGAGGCGGAGGGCGCGGGCGAGCCGCGGCTCACCTTCACCTTCTCCAGCCTTCAGGATGCAAAGCTGCTCGTGCTTCACATCGAAGGCGAGAGCAAGAAGGACGTCCTGACGAAAGCGCAGAGCGCCGGCGACGAGGCAGAGATGCCGATCCGCGCCATTTTGCGGCGGGCGGCGAGCCCCGTCGAAATCTACTGGGCTCCATAAGCCTTCGGGCAGATAGCCGCGAACGAAAAACTGAAGAGCAAACAAGGCAGGATACCTCCCATGTCCGCTAATGCACGCATTTCTGCGATCACCTCCCGCATCGTCGAACGATCGAAGCCGACACGCGGACTTTATCTGGAGCGCCTGCGCAATGCGACCTCCAAGGGTGTAAGCCGCTCGGTTCTCGGTTGCGCCAACCTCGCGCACGGCTTTGCGGTCTGTTCCCCCGCCGAGAAGGACGCGCTTGCAGGCGACCGCGTGCCAAACCTCGGCATCATCACTTCCTACAACGACATGCTCTCCGCGCACCAGCCCTTCGAGCATTATCCGGCGATCATCCGCGAGGCGGCAGCGGAAGCCGGGGGCATCGCGCAGGTCGCCGGCGGTGTTCCTGCCATGTGCGATGGCGTCACCCAGGGGCAGCCAGGAATGGAGCTTTCCTTGTTCTCGCGCGACCTGATCGCCATGGCTGCCGGCGTGGGCCTCTCCCACAATATGTTCGATGCCGCGCTTTTCCTCGGCGTCTGCGACAAGATCGTGCCCGGCCTTGTCATCGCCGCCCTCTCCTTCGGGCATCTGCCGGCGATCTTCGTGCCGGCCGGTCCGATGACGTCGGGCCTGCCGAACGACGAGAAGTCACGCGTGCGCCAGCTTTATGCCGAAGGCAAGGTCGGCCGCGCCGAACTGCTGGAAGCAGAGTCGAAGTCCTACCACGGTCCGGGCACCTGCACCTTCTACGGCACGGCGAATTCGAACCAGATGCTGATGGAGATTATGGGCTTCCATATGCCTGGCTCCTCCTTCATCAATCCAGGCACTCCGCTGCGCGAAGCCTTCACACGCGAAGCTGCCAAGCGTGCGTTGGCGATTGCGGCCCAGGGCAACGAATACACGCCGGCCGGTGAGATGATCGATGAGCGCTCTATCGTCAACGGCGTCGTCGGCCTGCACGCGACCGGCGGCTCGACGAACCACACGCTACACCTCGTCGCCATGGCGCGGGCAGCAGGCATCCAGCTGACCTGGCAGGATATTGCCGAGCTATCCGAGATCGTGCCGCTGCTGGCGCGCGTTTATCCGAACGGCCTTGCCGACGTGAACCACTTCCACGCCGCCGGCGGCATGGGCTTCCTTATCAAGGAGCTGCTCAAGCACGGCATGGTGCATGACGACGTTCGTACGGTCTTCGGCCATGGCCTGCAGGCTTACACGATCGATCCCCGCCTCGGTGACGATGGCACGATCGTGCGCGAACCGGCACCGGAAAAGAGTGTCGACCCGAAGGTGCTTGCCAATATCGAAACCCCCTTCCAGGCCAATGGCGGCCTGAAAATGCTTCGCGGCAATATCGGCAAGGCCGTCATCAAGATCTCTGCAGTCAAGCCGGACCGCCACGTCATCGAAGCGCCGGCCATCGTCTTCCACAGCCAGCAGGAACTGCAGGACGCTTTCAAGGAAGGCAAGCTCAACAAGGACTTTATCGCCGTCGTTCGCTTCCAGGGACCGAAGGCGAATGGCATGCCGGAACTGCACAAGCTGACGCCGCCACTCGGCGTGCTGCAGGATCGCGGCTTCCGCGTGGCACTTCTGACCGACGGCCGTATGTCCGGCGCTTCGGGCAAGGTTCCGGCTGCAATCCACGTGACGCCGGAGGCTGTCGATGGTGGTCCGATCGCTCGCATCAAGGACGGCGACATCATTCGCCTCGACGCGATCGCCGGCACGCTGGAGGTTCTGGTCGATGCTGCCGATCTGGCGGAACGCGAGTCCGTGGTTGCCGATCTTTCCGAGAACGAATTCGGCATGGGCCGTGAGCTGTTTTCGCCCTTCCGCCGCGCCGTCGGACCTTCGGATCGCGGGGCCAGCGTCCTCTTCCATTGAGGCAATAGCCCGCTCTAGAAACAACGAAGCCCGCGAGGAAACTCGCGGGCTTTGCTTTTGATGCTTGGCGAAATCAGCCGCGGATGTCGAGCACGCGATCGCGGTGTGCCGGGTGTGTGCTGTAGACGAAGATCTTGTTGAGTTCCTTATCATTTAGCATGCGCAGAAAGCGAACTTCGATCGTGTTGTTGGCATTCACCCGCGTTAGCATGCAGCCGATCTTGGTGATGCGTGCATCCGGGATATCGAGATAGAACTGCTTCGGAAGGGCGTACTGGGTGAGGAGCGCGAGGACGGCCGTGCTCTTCGAAATGCGAATGATATCGCAACGCCGGGACGCCATGTGCATGACGCCCTTCTCAGTATATTCGATGCGTGCGGCATTCATCGTATCCTCCATTTTGAACCGCACTTCGCGGTCGTACATGAAGGATTCCTCCTTATTTAGAAAGTGCTGCCCGGAAGGCATTGGATTCGATGCTGCCACCGCCGTATTCCCTTCGATATTCAATGAGGAAATACTAGCTGGCGATGTTTAACAGAAGGTGAGAGGAGTTTCGATCCGGCACGCTATACACACTGAACGCCGCAGCGAACCTGCAAGAATAAACCCGTTTTCGATCAAATACATAACAAAGCCCGGGCAACACATCGCGGTCCCCGGGCCTGATTTTTCTCGTTCGCAACGAGGCAACTTTATTTACGATACGTGCGCCCTTCCGCATCGAAAAGATGCAGCTTGGAGCGGTCGGCCGAGAAGTGCATCTTCTGGCCCTTCTTGATATCGTAAATGCCAGGCAGCTTGACGATGATCGGCTCGCCCGGAACGAGACCCTCGATGTAGAGCAGTGTCACTTCGCCGAGCGCTTCGACGATCGAGACTTCGCCCTCGAAGAGGTAGTCGTCGCCGGCACCGGCGATGCGTAGATCCTCGGGGCGAACGCCGAAGCTCGCGGTCTTGCCCTTCTCAGAGCCCGCCGTCGGAATGTCCAGCGTTACGGACTTGCCGCCGGTCAGCGTCACCGTCGTTGAGTTGCCAGCCTCGGTAATCGTCGACGGAATGACGTTCATGGCCGGAGAGCCGATGAACTTGGCGACGAAGAGATTGGCCGGACGCTCGTAGAGCTCCAGCGGTGCGCCCACCTGCTCGATGTTGCCGGCGGAAAGAACGACGATGCGGTCGGCAAGTGTCATCGCCTCGACCTGGTCGTGCGTGACGTAGATCATTGTCGTGCCGGCCATCTGCTCGCTCAGGCGGGCGATCTCGATGCGGGTCGCGACACGGAGAGCTGCGTCGAGGTTCGACAGCGGCTCGTCGAAGAGGAAGACCTTCGGATTGCGGCAAATGGCGCGGCCGATGGCAACACGCTGGCGCTGACCACCGGAGAGCGCTTTCGGCAGGCGATCGAGATATTTGCCGAGTTGAAGACTGTCGGCCGCCGCACGAACACGGCGATCGATCTCCTGCTTGTTTTCGCCGGCGATCTTCATGCCGAACGCCATGTTGTCGTAGACCGTCATGTGCGGATAGAGCGCATAGGACTGGAACACCATGGCGATGCCGCGCTTCGACGGCGGCACATCGTTGACCAGCTGGCCATCGATATACATGTCGCCACCGGTAATGTTCTCCAGGCCGGCAATCATGCGCAGCAGGGTGGATTTTCCGCAGCCCGAAGGACCGACGAACACAACGAACTCGCCCTCCTTGATCTCCAGATCGATGCCGTGGAGAACGTCCACGGAACCGTAGGATTTGCGAATATCCTTGAGCGTCAGTCCAGTCATTAAATCCTCCTCCTCAAGTCGTCAGGCGAGACGAGCGAAGTACGCTCCCCATGCCGGAATATCGATCTTCTCACCGTAGTTATTGCTGACGAAGCCGTGGCCCGTCAACGCCTGCCAGTCACCGGCAGGCAAAACGACGGCACTTTCGGTAGCGCTCATGTTGAAGACGCAAAGCAGCTTTTCGTTGCCGTACTCGCGCACGAAAATCAGCACGTCCTCCTGCGGTTCCATGAACTCGATCTCGCCCTTGGCAAAGGCCGGATGCAGCTTGCGGAAGGCGAGGAAGCGGCGATAGTGCTCGAGGACCGAGTTCTCGTCGCCCTGCTGGACGCTGACGGCGCGCAGGATGTGTTCGACAGGAACCGGCAGCCACGGCTTGACGGTCGAGAAGCCGCCCTGGGCGACCTGGCTATCCCAAACCATCGGCGTGCGGCAACCATCACGGCCCTTGAATTCCGGCCAGAACTGGATGCCGTAGGGATCCTGCAGGTCCTGATAGGCGAGATCGGCCTCGGTCAGGCCGAGTTCCTCGCCCTGGTAGAGGCAGACGGAACCGCGCATCGTCATCAGGAGCGACGCATACTGCTTGGCGAATGAATCGTGATCGGCGACCAGCGAGCCCCAGCGGCTGACATGGCGCATGACATCGTGGTTGGAAAACGCCCAGCAGGCCCAGCCATCGGGTGCCGCGGCCGCGAAGTCTTCCATCACCTCCTCGACGCGTTCGGGCGACAAGGGGTCGGGCGCCAGGAACTCGAAGGCATAGCACATATGCATCTTGTCATTGCCTGACGTGTATTCGCCGACGATCTCAAGACCGCGTTGACTGTCGCCCACCTCGCCGACGGCAGCAATCGCCGGAAACTCCTCGAGCACGGCGCGGAACCGCTTCAGGAACTCCAGGTTCTCCGGCCGGTTCTTGTCGTAAAGGTGCTCCTGGAAGTTATAGGGATTGACCGCCGGAGCGGTTGAAGCGTTGCGGCGCTCGGGGGCGAGCGCCGGATTGTCGCGCAGTTCCCTGTCGTGGAAGTAGAAGTTGATCGTATCGAGGCGGAAGCCATCGACGCCGCGCTTCAGCCAGAAGCGGACGACATCAAGCAACCGGTCCTGAACCTCGGGATTGTGCAGGTTCATGTCCGGCTGCGAGGTCAGGAAGTTGTGCATGTAGTACTGCATGCGCGTCGGATCCCACGCCCATGCGGAACCGCCGAAAATCGACAGCCAGTTGTTCGGCGGCGTGCCATCAGGCTTGGCATCAGCCCAGACATACCAGTCGGCCTTCGCGTTGGTCTTGCTGGATCGGCTCTCGACGAACCAGGGATGCTGGTCCGAGCTGTGCGAGATGACGAGGTCGATCATCACGCGAATGCCGAGGCGATGGGCCTCTGAAATCAGCGTGTCGAAATCCACCAGCGTGCCGAAAATGGCATCGACGTTCTCGTAGTCGGAGACATCGTAGCCGAAATCGCGCATTGGCGAAGTGAAGAAAGGCGAGATCCAGATCGCGTCGGCGCCGAGGGCGGCGACATGCGGCAGCCGGGCGGTGATCCCCTTCAAATCGCCGATGCCGTCGCCATTGGAGTCCTGGTAGGAGCGCGGATAGATCTGATAGATCACCGCGCCGCGCCACCAGTCCTTGTCGGCCGTCAAAATGGATTGGGATGCCATGCTCATGTTTCCTGTTCGATCGTCTTGGGTTGCTAACCGCCCTTGACCGAGCCCGCGAGCAGACCACGCACCAGATAGCGCTGCAAGCCGAAGAACACGAGCAGCGGTACGACAATGGTGACGAAGGCCGAGGCCGTCAGGATTTCCCAGTTGCCACCCCGTGACCCGAGCAGCGCGTTCAGCGCGCCTGTCAGCACGAGGTGGTCCCTGTCGGTGCCGAGGAAGACCATGGCGACAAGCAGGTCGTTCCACACCCACAGGAACTGGAAGATCGCAAAGGATGCGAGCGCGGGGAAGGACAAGGGCAGTACGATACGGGTAAAGATTTCAAAATCGCTGGCGCCGTCGACGCGGGCGGACTCAATAATTTCCCTCGGGAGACCGGCGATGTAGGCGCGCAGCAGATAGATTGCGAGCGGCATGCCGAAGGCAGTGTGCGCGAACCAGATGCCGGGATAGGTCTTCGACGGAGCGTCGAGCAGTGCGCCGATGCCGTTGTAAAGTCGCAGAAGCGGAATGAGCGACATCTGCAGCGGCACGACGATAAGGCCGACAACAAGCGCGATCAGCAACGCGCGCCCCGGAAACTCCATCCAGCTCAGCGCGTAGGCCGCGAAGGCGGCGATCAGGATCGGGATGATCGTCGCCGGGATGGTGACAGTCAGCGAGTTGATGAAGGACTGCCCGATACCCTCGCTGGTCAGAACGTTCTTGTAGTTCTGCAGCGTGAATTCCGGCGGCGTGGCAACGGAAATGTAGACACGGCGGCCGCCGTCATCCGGTCCGAAGGCGGCATACTTCATATAGCGATAGTTGCCGTCGGCTGCGACGGTGAGCGACACGCCGTCGCCGAGATCAGCCGTCTCGCCCGCCTTGTAGGCGGACGGCTGCTGGACGCGCGTGCCGAAAGCGCGGATGGAGCGCCCCTGCTGTCCTTCCAGCACATTGCCCGAAATGACGTAAATGGCGCCTTCCTGCTTCTGCTGGTCGGGCTGTCCAAGGCGCACGGCAACGGTGCGTGACGAGCCCGCAAAGGCCGTCCACCAGCCGGAGACGACGAGCTGGTCCTTGTCGCGCAACGCGCTGACAAAGATACCGAGCGTCGGGATCAGCCACAGAACGACGATCACGAGGACCGCAAAGTGGACAAAGAGACGGGCGGGGCCGATCTTGAAGAAATCTCGGGTAAGCGTCATCTCAGTGGCCTCCCAGCTCGCGATTGGCGCGACGGACGTTCCAGACCATGATCGGCGTCACGGCCAGCATGATGATCAGCGCGATAACAGCACTTCGGCCGGAGTCACCACCGCCTCGGAACAGCCAGTTGAACATCAGGTTGGCGAGCACCATCGTATTCCATTGACCGTTGGTCATGGTCAGCACGATGTCGAAGACCTTGAGCACGAGAATGGTAATCGTGGTCCAGACAACGGCGATCGTACCCCAGACCTGCGGCACCATGATGCGCCAGAAGATCTGCCAGCCGTTTGCGCCATCGATGACGGCGGCTTCAATGGTTTCCTCAGGGATGCCGCGGAGCGCCGCGGACAGGATTACCATCGCAAAACCGGTCTGAATCCAGATGAGGATGATCATCAGGAAAAAGTTGTTCCAGAAGGGAACCGAGATCCATACCTGAGGCGTCCCGCCGAACAGCTGGACGATCGCGTTGAGGAGGCCGATCTGCACATCGTTGCCGCCGCGGTATTCGTAGATGAACTTCCAGATAACCGATGCGCCGACGAAAGAGATCGCCATCGGCATGAAGACGATGCTCTTGGCGATATTGCCCCACCAGATGCGGTCGGTCATCACGGCGATGACGAGGCCGAAGAAGGTGCAGGCCGCCGGCACGACCGCCAGCCACAGGATGTTGTTGAAGATCGACTGGCGGAATTCGCGGTCGGTGAAAGCCCACTGATAGTTCGCAAAGCCGACAAACTGCTCACCGGAGCGGTCATAGAAGGACAGGATCAGCGTCGCGACCACGGGATAAACGAGGTAGACGACAAGGAGGAGAAGGGCCGGCCCGATGAACAGCCACGGGCGGATCATCGCCCGGCGATTCAGGTTGCGCGCTGCGGAATGGATGTCACCATCCTTCACCGGCAGGGACCAATCCAGGATCTTGTTGGAAAAATAGAAGTAGGCCGAGCAGGCGAAGACCGCCACGACCACGACCCCCAAAGCGGAAACTATCTGCGACAGCATTCGTCCCTCCCCCTGCTACCCTGTCTGTCCTGACGGGTATGCGCGCCGATGTCGTCACGCCGCCATCGCTCGACGCGACAGGCGACAGTGGCCGGACACTCCCAGTATCCGGCCATGTATTTCAACCATGCCGCCGCAACCGACGGCATGGAACTCAGGCGATGTTACTTGATTGCGTCCCAGGCGCCCTGGATTTCCTTGGCGGTCTCGTCAGCAGACTTGCCACCAACGAAATCGACCATGCCGGTCCAGAATGCGCCCGCGCCGATCTTGCCCGGCATCAGGTCGGAACCATCGAAGCGGAAGGTCGTCGCAGTCGTCAGGATCTCGCCTTCCCGCTTCATCTGATCGTTTGCATAGGCTGCCGTGTTGACGCCCTTGTACGGCGTCAGGAAGCTGGACTGCGCCATCCAGACTTCGTGTGCGATCGGCGTCTTCAGGAATTCAACGAACGCCCGGGCGGCCTTGGAGTCCTTCGTGACGGTTACGAGCGTACCAGCGCCCAGAACCGGCTTGCCGAGATCGGCATGCGCCGCATAGGTCGGCATATAGAAGAAGTCGGCATCCTGACCGAGCTTCGTGCCTTCTGGGAAGAAGGACGGAATGAATGAAGCCTGGTGATGCAGATAGCACTTCGGCGGCACGCCGAAGAGACCCTTCGGGCTGTCGCGGAAGTCGGTCGCAGCTACGGCTGCAACGCCACCGCTGACATACTTCTCGTTCTTGGCGAAGGAGCCGAATTCCTCGATCGCGGCAACGACGGCCGGATCGGTGAACTTCACTTCGTTGGTCGTCCACTTGTCGTAAACATCAGGCTTCTGCTGGCGCAGCATGATGTCTTCGATCCAGTCCGTTGCCGGCCAGCCGGTCGCACCACCGGAGCCGAGGCCGATGCACCACGGCACGCCGCCGTCCTTGACGATCTGGTCCGTCAGGGCATGGAGCTCTTCCATGGTCGTCGGGACCTTGTAGCCTGCTTCCTTGAAATTCTCCGGCACATACCAGACAAGCGACTTCACGTCGGCCTTGTATGGGAAGGCGTAGAAGGCTTCCTTGCCGTCCTTGCCCTTGTAGGTGCCATAGCCAACCCAGCTGTCGCCGGCGCCATAGTTTTCCTTGACCCAAGCAGAGGTCTCATCGCCGAGCGGCGTCAGGAAGCCCTTGCCGGCGAGGTCGGCGAGAAGGCCCGGCTGCGGCAGGATCGCGATGTTCGGCGGCGAGCCAGCCTGCGTGTCGATGACGATCTGCTGTTCATAGTTTTCCGAAGACGAGTACTTGGCGTCCACGCCGGTCGCTTCGGTGAAATAGGCCAGAATGCTGCGGAAGAAGGCTTCGTCTTCACCGCGCCATGGCCCGAAGATGGTCATCTGCTCGCCCTTCAGGTCGGCATGAGCAGCCTTGAAGTCGTCGTAGCTCTTCCAGTTGAACTTCGAATCCTGCCCGGGGGCAAACTTCAGATCGGCAGCCGACGCGGCACCCGCAGCAAGAAGCGCCGCCGCGGCAACGCCCATCAAAAACGTCTTTCTCATGTGATCAACCTCCCATCACAATCCCAACCGCACTTTTGAAACTATTTGGATGCCGTTCCAAAGCGCTTTGACAAATGCACTCATTTCACTTTCGATGGAAAAGAGTCAAGCTATTTCGCGAAAATGGCAGCAGACGCGGCCCTGTTATCCCCGAAGTACCGACGCCACACCCTTGGGAATATGGCGCGATTTTGCTTGAGTCAAGCGGTGCAGCTGCTACATAATTGAAAGCGCTTTGGATGCCATTGGGAGCTGGCGGCCAGTGCGAGCGGAGGAAGCATAACACGTGAATCTCAAACAGCTATCGGAATTGCTTGGACTGTCGCAGACGACGGTAAGCCGCGCATTGAACGGCTACCCCGAAGTCAATGAGGCGACGCGCGAGCGCGTGCTGCAGGCCGTCAAGGAAACCGGATACCGTCCGAACAAGGCGGCCCAGCGGCTTGCGACCGGCAAGGCCGGTTCCATCGGCCTCGTAATGCCAACCGCTCCCGACCACTATTCGGACGTCCATTTCGGCGAATTCCTGACGGGCCTCGGCGAGGAGGCCGTGCGCCACGACTTTCATTTCGTGATCATGCCGGCCGATCCCAACGACGAAGTCGGCGCGCTGAAGCGGCTTGCGATCAGCGGCAATGTCGATGCGCTGTTCGTCGCCTATATGCGCGGCCATGATCCGCGACTACCGATGCTGAAGTCGCTTTCGATGCCCTTCCTCGTGCATGGCCGCTCCTTCGGCTCCGAGCCGGACTATCCCTACCTCGACATCGACAATGAAGGCGCTTTCTACGATGCCGCGCGCCTGCTGCTTCAGCTCGGCCATACGCGCTTTGCCCTGCTCAACGGGCCGGAGCATCTCGACTTTGCGATCCGTCGCAAGAACGGAATGATTGCCGCACTTTCCGAGCGGGGATTGTCGCTTCCGGACGATCACATGAGCCACACATCAATGACGGACGAGCTTGGCCAGACCGCAATGGAGCGCTTTCTGCAGAAGCCGGAGCGGCCGACGGCCATCCTCTGCTCCAGTACGGTGTTGGCGCTTGGCGCGATCCGCGCCGTAAACCAGGCCGGCCTGAAGCTCGGGGAGGAAATCTCGCTGATCGCGCATGACGACGTCCTGCCACATCTGAAGCCCGAGAACTTCTCGGTGCCGCTGACGACGACACGATCCTCGCTTCGGGCGGCAGGCGTGCGCATCGCTCAACGGCTCATCGGAACGATCAAGCAGGAAGGGCCCTTCCCGGAGCAGGAGCTCTGGAAGACCGAGCTGATCGTCAGGGCCTCAACGGGCCCTGCTCCACGGCAGGATCAGAATGTCGGCGGTGTCTGACCGGCGGTGCGATGGGCGGCAATGACGGTGTTGGCCATCAGCATCGCAATGGTCATCGGGCCCACACCACCCGGAACCGGCGTAATGACATCGGCGACCCTTGCCGCCTCTTCAAAGGCGACATCCCCGACCAGACGAGTCTTGCCTTCACCTTTCTCGGGAGCCGGAATGCGATTGATGCCGACGTCGATGACCGTGGCGCCGGGCTTCACCCAATCACTCTTGACCATTTCCGGCCGGCCAACGGCGGCAACCAGAATATCCGCATTGCGGCAGACAACGGGCAGATCCTTGGTGCGCGAGTGAGCGATGGTGACCGTCGCGTTGGCGTTCAGCAGCAACTGCGCCATCGGCTTGCCGAACAGGTTCGAGCGGCCGATGACGACGGCATTCAGGCCGGAGAGATCTTCGCCGTGCGTGCGGCGCACGAAGACCATCGCGCCGGCTGGCGTGCAGGATACCAGGCCCGTTACAAGATCGCCGGTTGCAAGCTTGCCGGCATTGACGACGTGCAGACCGTCGACATCCTTTTCCGGCAGGATCGATTGGATGATCGGTTCGGATTTCAGATGCTTCGGCAGCGGCAGTTGCACAAGGATGCCGTGGATCGAGGGGTCGTTGTTCAGCGACGCGACGAGTGCCGCCAACTCATCCTGCGTGGTCTCGACAGGCAAAGTGTGCTGGACGGATTTGAAGCCGCATTCCTTCGCCATCTTGCTCTTGGAGTTGACGTAGGCGTGGCTGGCCGGATCATTGCCAACGATCACGACCGCAAGACCCGTCTTGACACCGCTCTGCTTGTCCAGCGCCGATGTCGCCGCCTTCACCGTTTCGATTACGGAAGCTGCGACCTGTTTGCCATCAATCACTGTCGTCAAGACTATCTCCTGCCCTTGCTTTCGCCCATTGTAGCCGGTGGCGCCCAGCGCGATTTGCCTGTCCACGCCCTATCCTGCCTAAAATGGCAAATGCAAGAACAATCGTGTCGCAGCTGGTCAGGATGCCGCCTGCCGGGTACGCAACCTGTCGCGCATGGCGGCGAGCTCCGCGCGTATAATGTCCACTTCCTGCGGCATCGCGGCAGGCTCAGCTGCCGATGGCGCGACGACAACCGGCTTCGGGGCGGGAGTGGGCAGCGACGGTTCCTTCCTTGCGGACGCCGTGAACCTGGCGCGCGCTTTGAAAGACACTGTCGCAAGACCAAATGCGAGGCCAGCAAAGGCGCCGAGCAACGTGGGGAGCCAGCCCTCCTCCGCCGGCACTGCGGCGACCTGCACCGCCTTCTGCAGTCGCAGGCTGCCGGCACCAGGCGTCACCGCTCCGGTCGTGATCGCATCCTCAAGGCGCTGGCGTGCCGCACTCGCCTTGTCGCGAAGCTCGGCGAGTTTCGCCAGGTCGACACCCGTATCCTTGCTTTGCGCAATCAGTGCATTGCGACTGTCGCTTAGCTGCCGCTTCTCGACTGTCGCCTGCTTCATCTCGTCGGTCGTTTCGCGGAGCAGCCGGGCGATGTCGTCACCGATCGCTGCTTTCAAGCCGTCGACCTCTGCCTGCTGAGCTTGCAAGCGGGGATGGCGGGGACCGAGATTGGCCGACAGCTGTGAAAGAGACAGTTGTGCCGCTACATATTTGTCGCGGCGATCGACGAGCGTCAGCGACATGAGGTCCGCATCCAGCGTACCGGCAATCACATCGCCAACCTTCGCCGCCTTCAGCCGACGGGCCCTTTCCTGGGCAGCAGCAATACGCTCGTCCCCTGCCTTCAGTTCCGCATCCATGCTCCCGATCTGGCGCTGCAGATCGATGGCAACCTTCACGTTGCCTTCGCCGCTTTTCTGCGTGAAGGAGGTAAGATCGAGTTGCGCCGTGTCGGCTGCCTTCTTCAGCGACCCGTCTTCGGCCGCGGCCTTTGTGGTTCCTGAGCCTGTCACGACAGACGCCAGGTAGTTCGCAATGCGCGCGGATTTCTCGGCGCTGCCGGTGGTCACCTTGAAATCGATGGTGCCGGCGTGAGGGTCGCTCGTGGTGCGGATCGCGGAAACGAGCGATGCTTCTGCGTGCGAAACCGGATCGGCGGCAGCGCCATCGGTCGAAAGCAGGTCGACAGCCACCGCAAACGCATCCGAGGAGACGCCGGAAAATTCCGGATCGCGATCGAGTTTCAACGCCGCAACCGTTGCCGCGATCGCGTGGGAAGACCGAAGCGTCTTCTCGGCCGCTTTGGCGACGGCCGCACGGCCTTCGCCGTCACCTTGGACAGCGAACACAGCGTCAGCGCTATAGCGCGCCGGTTCGGCCGGGAGCAGGACACCGCTCGCCGCGCCCAATGCGGAGATGAGAGCAACTATCGCAAGTGGCTTCAGACGCTGCGATATCGGTGCACTGTGGTCGGTAGGCAGCGTGGCCACATTCCGGGTCGCTGTCGCTTCTGTGGGGTATGTGACTTCCGAAGGCACAACAGAGGACGGATCGATCGCGGCAGCCGCTGCATCGTTTGCAGCTTCGAGCCTCTTGCCCAGGATCGTTTCGATGCGGCTGACAAGCGGCGGCGCCTCGGTCACACCATCACGGCTGGCTCGCTGCCGCTCGAGTGCGCGCTCGATCACCCCGAGCAATTCTGCCTCCGCAGCCGGCATCGCTGCTGCGGTCCTGGATGGCATCGCCACACGGTCGCCCCCGACCGCCACAGATCGGCGGAAGGCTTGGCTTCTCGGATTGTTGTCGTACATCGCCAGATCTCATGCGTATGAACGGTCGAAGCCATCCGCGAAAGCGGACGGTTAACCAACACTAAAAGTTCATGGCAAAGAAAAGGTTAATTGGCGGGCCTTGCGTCGGTCAGTTCTGTATCCGCATGCGGCGTTCCGCCGTACCGGAGGACGTAGTACAGGAAGGCAGCAAAACCCAAGCCGGAACGAAGGCCAGGGCGCGCCGGGCTTTGCATCCAGCGATAGGCGCGTTCAAGTCCCACCGTCCGTACAATCTTCGGCATGGGGCGGATCGTACCGGCCACGACATCGAACAGGTCGCCGACAGCAAGCACCAGGCGGGCGTGATCCGCCCGGATGTTCTCTTGGATCCATTTTTCCTGAAATGGAGTGCGCGCCCCGACGACGAGTATGTCGAGCATTTGCCCGTCGATCTGATCTACGATCCGCGACCTGCCTTCTGTATGGGAGAGGGTGTCGGAAATGACGGTGAACTCGTGCCATGGCGCGTGCCGACGGAATTTCGCTGCAGTCAGGCGAACCTCTTGAGGGTTCGTGCCGATAAGGCCGATGCGGCGCGGTGTCTCCATGAACGTCAGCAGCGCCGGCACGAAATCGCCGGCCCTCAAGCTGGCAGGGAACGGCGAGCCATGCGCCACCTTCGACGCGATGTTGAAACCTGGACCATTGGGAAGCAGCAGGTTTTGTGCAAGAACGGCGCGATAGCCGCTGTCGCGCAGCGCCATGAGCATGTTGCGCGCGGTGACGAAGGAAACGGATATCTGCCCGACCGGTATCGACAGGAGTTCATTGAAAAGCACCAGGGCGTCATCCCAGCCTAGGTCGCAGACCGGCAGATCGAAAATCGCGCGGCGCGACGACAAGACCGCGAAATTCGCGATCAGGTTCATGCCGGTTTCCTGACGATAGTGTTTCATGCGCATGCATCCCCGAACAGATCACATAGCCGCACCAGACGATTCAACATCGACCGGTGGCGTTGGCCTGGGAGCGCATGAGAGAATTCCGAGAAACAGAATGTCAGTGCACAGTCAGCCCATCGGGCCGGTCTTGTAACAGCGCGATTTCAACTATCTCTTAGGAAAACCGTTTGAATTTCGCCCCTTGGTGGAAGGAATTATTAACCGTCTACAGTCGGCACAAAAACGCAGAAACGGCGCCCCAAGGGCGCCGCTTAAAGCAAGGACCGAGTCACTCTCTGGCAGCTTTAATCCGCTACTGGTTCCGGAGCGACGACGTTGACGGGCTTGCCCGTCCTCTTGTGTTGTCCGGAGTCACTCGTCTTGGGGAGGTAGTCGAGCTGTTCCAGCATGACCTGCTCGATATACTCTCCACCCAGATGCTGGTTGACGTCCTTCTTTATCATCTCCCGAAAGGCGTTCGGATCGAAGGATTTCATGTTGGAGATGTCGATCATCTTGTTGCCGACGAGCAATGTAAAGAGCTCGTCGGTCGTCATTTCCGTCAGAGGCAAGGACACGTTCTTCACCGCGTCCTTGTTCATCATGAAAGAGATCCTGCCGAGGAAGTAGCCGGTAATTGTACCGTCGGCGATGATCGGCACGGTGATCGTCTCGCCCTTTACAAGCTCGAGCTGGCTTTGCTTGGCATCATCGGGGGCCGGCGCAGGTGCCGTTGCCATGTGCACCGAGAAATAGACCGATGCCAGCGTGATCGCGCAAACCCAGACGCCTGTCAGAACGAGCTTAATCATCAAGCGTCACGTGCTACGAATTGCTCTTGGGAATAGGTGCCGTCGGCGTCCGCATCCTGGACTGCATTCTTCAGGAGATCGGCAACGGTGCGGACCGCTTCCAGATGCGCTTCGACGCGCCGTGCGTTCAGCACCAGCTTCTTCTTGAGCCCATGCAGCTGATCAAGATGCGTGGCAGCCAGTTCCTTCGGGTCTGTGTCGCGGAAGAGCATCGACAGCTCGTAGAGGCAGCGGCTCTTGTGCGTGTTCGACACCTTGAGATCGAACTGCGGATCGTTGCCGATACGCGTGTTCTCGTTGTCGATGATCATTTCGAGGCGTCCAAGAACCGATTTGATACGATAGTCGTTCGAGATTATTTCCATTTTTGTCCTCGATTTTCTCAGGCGTCATTGGCGGACTTGTTGTCCGCAGTTGGTGTACCGAAGGTCTTGCGCTGGAAGTCGTCGATCATGCTCATCGCCATGTTGCGATCGTCCTGATCGGTGGAAGCGTTGGCGACCTTGCCTTCCTGCTTCTTCAGCGCATCGTGATAGAGCTGCTTGGCAATGCCGATGCCGTCGCCCTTCGAAATCTCGTTGCCGAGCTGTTCGGCCATCATGCCCTTCCAGATATCACCGGTGGCACCCTTGCCGTACACTTCTTCGCTGTCGTTCGGCAGCATGTTCTTGATGAAGTTCTGCAGGACCATGGCCTCGAACTTGCGGTAGGTTTCCGGCACCTCTTCTGTCTTGGTGCTGCGGTTTTTGCTGTCGCTCAAACCGGTCTTGCCCGCGGCGCGATCGAGAATATCGACGGCCGAGGTAAAGCCGTTGCCGGCTTCGGCGAGACTGTTGGCGGCAAACGCCGCCTGGTTTGCCTTCAGTTTTTCCTGGGCTGCCTGCACCTCGAGCGGGTCGGCAGCTTTGACAACATCCAGGACCAGATCACTCGGAGGTGAAATAGCCAAGTCACAATCCTCTTGATTAAGATTGTGACGATTATGATTTTTGAAGCTTGCTGGAGGCTGGCGTACCGAATTTTTGATCGATGAGATCATAGACTGCGTTGTCGGCGGCTTCGCGGCGCTCGGCCTCGAGCGCCTCACGCATGCCGTCTTCCAGGCGATCGCCCTTGGCGCGTTCCTGAACAACGCGCATTTCGTGAATCTGCTGCATGCCGATCAGCTGCTTGTCCTTGATCCCCAATCGGTTGAAGCGATCCGCATAGCTTTGCGAGAAGGCATGATGGACCGGGTCCATGGAGCCGAGCGCCAGGATGACGCTGTCCATTTGCTCGTTGACTTCCGACCGCTGACGGCTCGTTTCGGCAAGGTCGAATTCAGCCATCTGCTCCAGATGACGTTGAACCGCCACGAGGCGTTTCAGTTTCTGTGAGCGCGTCTTGTCTACCATGTCGCTACCTGCCGATGAACACGCTGGCGAAGGATTGGCCGAACTGGCTGACCAGCGCCGCCACTGAGAAATAGAACAGGAACAGGCCGCCGAGAAGCAGATAGGGCGTCGAAATGAAATACACCGGAATCTGCGGCGCCAGCTTGTTGATGAAGCCGATCGCGATGTTGAACATCAGGCCGTAGATCAGGAAGGGGCTTGAGAGCCGCAGCATGATCATGAATGTCGATGACAGCGTGTCCGTGAACGATATCAGCGTGCTGCGCATCTGCAGGATGCCTCCGAAGGGCATCGACGTGTAGGAATCGACCAATGCCCGGAAGACGACGTGATGAAAGTCCATCATGAACAGGATCATCATACCGGCAAAGGTGATGAAGCCTGAAAGGCTGCTTTCCGGGGAATCTTCGAAGATATCGCCCGCGCTCGGTTGAGTGTAGCCGACCATCATCGCAATCACGCTGGCTGCGAACTGCAGGCCGAGCGTGTAAAGCCGAGCAAGCATGCCGTACATGACGCCAACCAGCGACTCGCTGAAAATGTAGCCAATATAGGTGGCGTTCGAGGTGTGGACGATCGGATAGACCGTTTCCCAGAGCACTGGAAGGATCGCAAGGGATAAGGCAGCTGCAATGAAAACCCGCAAGTGCGGTGCGACACGGGCAGACGAAAAGCCGGGCATCACCAGAACACAGCCGCCGATCCTGCAGAAGATCAGGAACAGCGCCAGGACGGTCCCTTGCGGGTCTGTTATCATGAAATGGAGCCCAGAATCTTTATCTCGATGCCCTTGGCCAGCTCGACATGCGACAGGACCGGGAGTGTTGCGAACAATCGTTCGATGATCATGCGCACATAGGAGCGTGTTTCCGGCGAGGTGACAAGGGCGAACGGCAGGCCGCGATCCATGAATTCACGGATAACTTTCGTCGCCTGCTCGCTGAACTCTTCCAGCATGCGCGGGTCGATGTCGAACTCGATGATCTCGCCCTTGTTGTCGCGCTTCAGCGCCTGATGGAAGGCGAGATCCCACTTGCTGCCGAGCCGCAGCACGCGAAGCACGCCGTTGTCCGCGAGATCGCCGCAAAGCTGCTGCGCCATGCGAACACGGACATGCTCGACAATCTGCTCGGTCTTGCGGACATGCGGTGCGAGTTCGGCGACGGCTTCCAGGATGAGGTGCAGGTTGCGGATCGACACACGCTCGGCGAGGAGCAATTTCAGCACGGCCTGCAGGCCGGAATAGGACATGTGCGACGAGCAGATCTCGTCCGCCAGCTTCTTGTATTCCGGATCGAGCCTGTCGATCAGGACCTTCACATCCTTGTACGACAGGAGCGCCGGCAGATTGTTGCGGATGACTTCGCTCATATGCGTCAGGACGACAGAAACGTTGTCGATCGGCTGGAAACCCTCGCGCTTCAGATCGTCGGCGAATGCTTCGAGTATGGAAACCGCCGGCATGCCGAAGGCTGGTTCGCGAATCTCGTCGCCCGGAATGCTTGGCTTGCGGCCGGAGCCGGTGACAACAAGAATTTCGCCAACGCGCAGCATGTTGGACGCGACCGTCGTGCCGTGGATTCGGATCTGATAGGACTTCTCGGCAATGCCGATATCGTCGGTGACCTTGATCTCCGGAACAACGAAACCGTACTGCGTCGCGAACTTCTTGCGCATTTTGCCGACGCGGAAGGCAAGCTCCTGGTGGGCACCGAGCAGGCGTGTCGACACCATCTTGCCAAGCGCAAGCTCGATTTCAGAGGTGCGCAGCACCGACTTGACGGAATCCTTTTCGAGTTCCTTGTTCTGGACGACCTTCTTTTCTTCCAGCTCGCGACGAGCCTTGTTCTCCGCCTCGACCTGGCGGGGAATGAACCAAGCACCAAAGGCTAGCAGACCGGACAGGAACATGAAGGGCACAAATGGCAGACCCGGCATCAGGCCGAGGATCGCCATCAGAACCGCCGAAACGGAAAGCGCGCGCGGATAACCGCTGAGCTGGTTGACGACTGCCTGTTCGGTGGAACCGACGGTGCCGCCGCGCGACACGAGAAGGCCGGCTGCGAGAGAAACGATGAGGGCCGGCATCTGCGAAACGAGACCGTCACCAACCGAGAGCTTGACGAAGACGTCGGCGGCTTCGGAGATCGGCATTCCATGGCGGAAGTAACCGATGATGATGCCGCCGAAGACGTTGATGCAAGTGATCAGCAAGCCGGCAATCGCGTCGCCGCGAACGAACTTGGACGCACCGTCCATGGCGCCGAAGAAGGAGCTTTCCTCTTCCAGCTCCTTGCGGCGGCGCTGTGCTTCCTTCTCGTCGATGATGCCGGCCGAAAGGTCGGCGTCGATCGACATCTGCTTGCCGGGGATCGCATCGAGGGTGAAGCGCGCGCCGACTTCCGCGATACGCGTAGCACCCTTGGTGATAACGATGAAGTTGATGGTGATCAGGATCAAAAAGACGATCAGACCGATCACGAAGTCGCCGGACATGACAAGGCTGGCAAAGCCCGCGATGACACCGCCGGCGGCATCATGACCCTCGTTGCCATGCGATAGGATGACGCGCGTCGTCGCGATGTTCAGCGCCAATCGCGTCATGGTCGCGATCAGAAGAATGGTCGGGAAGGACGAGAAATCGAGCGGCTTCTGGATCCACAGCGCCACCATCAGGATCAGCACCGAGAAGGCGATCGAGAAGGCCAGTCCCATATCGATCAAGAACGGCGGGATCGGCAGGAAGAGCACGCAGATAATAACGATGATGCCCATGGCAAAACCGATATCACGTACGCTAAGTCCGGCTTTCGGGAGGGGGAGTGCAGGAGGTTGCGCCATTTCGATTCCGTCTCTTCATGAGAGGTGCGGGCATGATGCCCACCAATTCGGAACGAGACTTAAATGGCGAAGCTTGCGCGAAAGTGGCTCAGAAACCTGACTGAATGCGCGAAAACACCAGATTGGTGAAAATCGAAATCTGCGATCCGACGAACGGAGCCGAGATGCCGATGGTGACGAGGACGGCCACGATCTTCGGAACGAAGGTGAGTGTCGCTTCTTGAACCTGCGTCAGCGCCTGGAACAGCGCGATGATCAGACCGACGATCATGGCCGCTGCGACCGCCGGGCCGGCGGAAACAAGAACGGTCCAGATCGCTGCCTGGAATAGGTCAAGTGCATCAGCTTCATTCATTGCAGGCAACCTCATATCGCCTTGCGGTCCGTCCGGTGTGGCCGAACCGCCTTGTCATTTCAACTAGCTCGAAGACGATGTGTCGGTCGTCGTCGGAGCCTTGTCGGCCAGGGTGATTCCCGCCTGAACGAGAATACTACCGCCATCCGTCGTCGTCGCAATGATGCCGTCGGAATAAACCTTCACCGACGCAACCGTGCCCTTCACGCTGCCGTCAGCGCTGGTCATGTACTTGCCGATGTAGCTGCCAGCCTGCGTCAGGCTGGAGCTCGCCAGCAGCGTGTCCAGCTTGCTGTTCGTCTGGATCGTCTGCTCGACCTGCGAGAAGCTCGCCAGCTGCGACATCTGTTCGCTCGCGTCCACCGGATCCGTCGGATCCTGGTTTTTCATCTGCGCGATGAGGAGCTGCAGGAAGTTGTCGTAGTTGAGCGTCGCCTTCTGTTGCGCGCTCGAGGTGCTCGACGACGAAGAACTATTGACGTTTGAGACGCCGTCTACCGCCATGGTGCGATCTCCTTGCGAATCTGCTCGACCATCGTCGGGTGCATTTCTTGGTTGTTGAGAATGCTATCCTCGATCGGATAGAGACCGCGGATCGCCTTCAGGGCGTCGAAGGCGCGGCCGGTCGAAACGAGACCGTCAACGCGCTTCAGTTCGGCGAGGACTTCCTCGTTCTTGAAGCAGGTCAGCAGCATCGTGATCGACTTGCGGAACATCGCGGTCGACTGATCCTTGCCTTCCGGATTGATGAGGATCATCTGCGCGATGAAATAGAGCTGGCGCAGAGGCGTCGTCGCGTCTTCCGGCTGGAGGACGTGGTTTTCGAGAAGGAATGTTACATCATTCAGGAATTCCAGCGCGACCTTGCGATCGACGCGCAGGACCGCACCGTTGATGAAGATCTTTTCCCCGGCTTTTAGCGAGATACGAAGTGTGCTTTTCATTTTAGTCCATCCCTGATGATGGTGGTAACGTCGATAATGCCTTGGTAGTTTGTCGATTGCCGGCGCCTGATCCGATCGCACTCCTTCAAGATCCAGATCGCGATGGAGATGAGGTTGGCCCGCAATTGGATTTCAAGCTGGTTGTCCGGATGCTTGAGATCCTCGATAAAACTTACCCAAACGCGCCGGGTGTAGAACAATGCATCAATGGCTTCCCGGCTGTATTTCTCTTTGTCTCGCGCAATCGACAGCAGCTCTATGGACCGGTCGAGAACTTGACGCTCCCGCTCCTTCGCATCGGCCACCGAGTCCTCCATGATCTCGGAGTAAGAGAACTGATACATTCATGCATCCTTCTTTGTCTTTCGTACCTTTGATCATCAAAGGTAATTCACGAGACTCAACTGCTGGATTTTCGATACGATGGTGTAGGCGGTCTCCAGCTGAGTCTGGAGGGTATTGACCAGCGTCGACGCTTCCGACGTATCCACGCCCTGAAGATCGACGAGCTTGTTCTGAAGAATGCTCGACTGTGCATCGAGAGCGTCATTGGCCTTCTCGACGCGCTCCTGCGAAAGGCCGAGTTGGCTCGCCTGGGTCACGATGCCGGTCGTGGCCTGCGCGGCATAGCCGATCGCCGTGGAGGTGACCTTGCTCAGTGCGTCGGCGCCCAGATTTTGGCTGGCCAGCGCCGACACTGTGATCGAAGCCAGCGCGAAGTAGCGCATGCCGTCCGAGTTGGAATTGGTCGACGACGTGACGACTTCAGAGTTGCTGATGCGGCTCGTCATGTTCTGGTTCGAAGCAGCCGACCAATCGCTCCAGGCCGGCGGCGTGACGTAGGCCGCGGGTGCAACCGGGGTCGGTGCGCCGGGCGGCGGGAATGCAACCGGTGTGGAGGTGCCGTTGAAGGTGTCCTGGGAGAACATCGGCTCAACGAAGTTCGTGATGAAGGTGCCCATCTCGGCGCCGGTCAAAGAGCTGACCGGCTTGCCCAGGCCGCTCGCGTAGGCTTCGAGGTTCGTCTGAATGGCGGTCGTTGCAGCATTCTGTTGGTTGGTGAGCGGCTGCACATCGGTGTTGATACCCGAGAACAGGTACTCGCCGTTGAGCATCGAATTGCCCGTGTCCATCAGCTGCGAAAGCGCGTCGCCGGCAGATTGCATGGCCACCGCGATGCTGGTCTTGTCCTGGCTTCCCTGAAGCGCGGTCAGCTTGGAGACCAGTGCGTCGCCGGCCGTCTTCATACTGTTGAGGCCGAGCTGCGAAGCTTCGAGACGCGCCGATACGATGGAATTGCTGCCCTTGAGGGCCTTGATGCGGCTGACCTCAGCTGTGAAATTCACGCTCTTGGCTGCACCAGAGCCCAGGGAGGCGCCGATGTCGGCGTAAACGCCCGTCGTCGCCTCGAGAGACGCGGTTACCAATTGCTTCTGCGACTGGCGGATCGTCAATCGCATTGCGTTCTGAATGGCCGAACTAGAAATAAATGAACTTTTCATGGCTTAACTCGCTATGTCTAGCAATGACTTCAACATTTCATCGACAGCGTTTAGGATCTTGGTGGCCGCCTTGTAGGACTGCTCGATGTCGAGGAGCAGGGTCAGTTCTTCGTCGAGATTGACGCCGGTCTCGTTGGAATAAGCTTCCGTCGAACGCGAGAGCGCCGCTGCCGTATTCTCGGACGCAGTCGTCGCATCGCTTCGATACTGCTCGAGCCATCCGATCGAATTGGAGGCGTAGTCCATGATGTTCACGTTGGACGAGATGCCGGCGGTCGACGAGAAGGTCTGGGCCGCGCCCATCGCCGTGTAGAGCGCATCGAGATTGTCGGAGAAACCGCTGCTGCCCGTCGGATTGAGATTCGTGAGGCCGGTGATCGTGCCGTCACGCAATTTCATCGGGTCGCCGCCCTGGTTGGTGATGACGGCGGCATTGACCGCAATCGTACCCGCGATGCCATCGATCACGCCTGTGGTCGTCGGTGTGCCGCCAGTTGCTCCGGTCGCCGTCTTCCAGACGAAAAGACCTGGCTGTGTCGTAGTGGGAGTGCCGCCGGTCTCCGAGAACATCGTCACGAGAGACTTTGCGATCTCATCGAGCTGCGACTGGAACGTCGTTGCGATGTCATCGCGCACTTGTAGCAGTGACTGCAGGCTTCCCTGCGCCGTCGTTGTCGACCCTTTGCCACTGCCGAGCAGCACGCCGTCGATGTAGACGCCGTTGCCCTTTGTCTGGGCGGTGTAAGTGTCCTGCGCGACGAAAGTAACCGTTCGCGGAATGGTGTCGAACACGACGGTTCCGTCCGTCGTATAGAGCGCCATGTCGCCGTTTTGACGGTCGACGGCGTTGACACCGACAATCGAAGAAATCTGCTTCAGCAGCTTGTCGCGTTCGTCCAGCGCATCGGCAGGGTTACCACCGGTTGCCGTTTCGCTCTTGACGGCATCGTTCGCCGTCTTGAACTGCGCGAGCAGCGTATTGAGCGTCGAAACCTGCGTTGCAATTTCCTTGTCGGCGCCCAGGCGTACCGCCTGCACGGATTTCGTCGCGTTGTTCAGCGAATTGGCGACGTCCTGCGCAGCCGTGACTGCGCTTTGCGCGGCAATGGTGCTGCTTGGCGATGTGCGGAAAGCCTGCAGCTTTTCGCGGAACGTCGCCAGGTAGTTGGCCGGCGACGTCTCGTAGTCGTTGCCGCCCATGATCGATTTCAGGTCGGTCAGACCACCAAGCAGCGTCTGCTGGCCACTGTCTTGCGCACTCGCCTTCAGCCACTGACGCATTAGCGCGTCTTCTTGCGCGCGGCTGATCTTCACAACCTGCGCTCCATTCAGCGACGTGGTGATCATCGCCTGCCGGCGCACGTAGTCGCTGTTGCTGGAGTTCGAGATATTGTTCGACACCACACTGCTTTGAGTGCCGGTGTTGCTGAATATGCTCTGCGCGGTATTCAGTGCGGAAGTGAGCGACATGGCTTATCCGAACCCTACTTATCTCTTGAGGTTGACGAGGACGTCCATGATGTCGGACCCCGTCTGGAACACCTTGGAATTGGCAGTGTAGCTGCGCTGCGACTCGATCATTTCGGTCAGTTCGCCGGCGAGGTCGACGTTCGAGCTTTCAAGTGCTCCCGCCTGGATCGTGCCGAAACCGTTGGTCTGCGGGAAGCCGGTGACCGTCACGCCGGACTGGCCGTTTGCGCTATAAACGTTGCCGCTCATCAGCGTCATGTTGTCCGGGCTGGCGACGGTCGCTAGCGGAATGCGGTAGAGCGGCTTCGACGTGCCATCCGCATACTTGGCATATACCGTGCCGTCCTTATCGATCGTGACATCCTTGACCGGGCTGGCGGCCTGGCCGTTCGGCGTGCCGCTACCTGCAAAATCAGCGGCGAGCTGCGTGAAACCGCTGAGGTCCATGGCGATCGAACCGGTGGTGACGGGATCGGCGATGGTGAGGGCGCCAGTGCTTACCATCTTGCCGTTGGCATCGAACGTCAAATTTGTCGAGCCAACGAGAGCCGGACCCGGCGTCGAAGTGTACGGAAATGATGAGGTTCCACCTGTTGCCGCATCGTCATGACGGAAGACTGCAACCTCCCACGTGCTCGCAACACCCGGAGCTGCCGGCGGGGGCGTCGTCACGGCCGTCTTGGTGAAGTAGAAATCGTACTGAACCGTGTTGCCGAGCTTGTCGTAACCAACCATCGACATCTGCTTCGTGTCAGCTGTGATCGGCGCCGTGTTGGAAGACGGAAGGTTGCCAGTTGCGACGTTGGCATTGGAGTTCAAGTTGCCGGTAAAGGTACCGGTCGTCGAAGCGATGGCCGTCAAGCCGGACTGGTTGACGTTGATCGGCACGAGTCCCGAGAAACCGTTGACGACGACGGCCGGCGCGCCAGCGTCGTAAGAATAACCCATCAGCTTGAAGCCGGCGGAATTGACCAGGTTGCCTTCGGGGTCTTTGGTGAAATCGCCGGCGCGGGTCAGAACCGGAACGCCGTCCGGGCTCTGAACGATGAAGAAGCCGTCGCCCGAGATCGCCAGGTCGTAGCCTGATGTCGTGTAGGAGATGTCGCCCTGTTCCGAAACCGACTGGCGAACGGATGTCTGGACGCCGCCCGAATTATAGTTACCCGAGGTCGATGGCAGGACCAGCGACGAGAAAGCGGTCGAAACGGACTTGTAGCCCGTCGTGTTTGCGTTCGCGATGTTATCGGCGACGGTGCTGAGGCGGTTTGCCTGGGCGTTCATGCCGGACACGGCCGTCTTCATGCTGCCAAAAATGCTCATCTGAAAACCTCGATTCCCTTAGTAGGCTTGAGAGTATTTGGTGGGCCTTGCGTGAGGCTGTCTGGCGTTGAACCAATGTCGCGAGAATGCAGCGACCAGGTTCAGGCAACGCGGCCCGTTCTGAAAAAATCAGTTCCAGTCAATGCAATAGCCAAGGAAGCGCTTCGAATCGACCGGATCGAAGCCCAGCTTCTTCCGGAGCTTCTTGCGCAGCTTGGAAATATGGCTTTCAACCACGTTTTCTTCGACTTCGTCGTCGAAAATCCCGTAGATCGCGTTGAAGATCTGCGTCTTGGTGACACGACGACCGCGGTTTGCAATCAAGTACTCAAGGATGCGACGCTCGCGACGGGGGAGCGCAAAAACCTCACCGTGAATTTCCGGATCGCGGCCGTCGGAGAACACGCGGATCGCACCGATATCCGTGTGGCTGGAAATCGCTTTCAGTCGGCGCCGAATGGCGGCGGCTCTTGCCAGGATCTCGCGGGGATGCACAGGCTTGCGCACGACGTCATCGACGCCACAATCAAAAAGTGCAAGGGTGTTTTCCAGCGACGGCTGATCGCTGACTGCGATAACCGGCGCCATGGTACGGTCACGGATCGCGCGCGGCAGCTCGAAAGTCTGCTGCCCCTGGCCGATCAGGAACGCCTCGACGGCCGCGACATCAGCGTCCGCCGCCGTCTGAACCCATTCGCCAAATTCACGTGGATCAAACCCTGTGGAAGGAATGCCTTCCCGCCCAAAAAGTGAAGTGTAACCATCTTTCACGAGCTCACGCTCATCAACCACTACGATCATTCGTCCGCCTCCGAATCACTTGTGGTACCTCGATGCTCTATGGGTACGAATCGCGCGATTCCGGGACAAGCTGTAGGAACTTACTGGCAGGAATTAATAGTTGATTAAGAATTGAGGCGCGATTTGATCTAGATGTAGTAGCGGTCCGAAATTATGCACACAAAAATTTCGTGGAAAAGTTAACAAGGTCTAAAATGTGACTTGCCTTGCCATATTGAGACAGATTCTCGCCACAATATGACACATTTCTGTTTTGTTCTGTTTTCTGCTAGTTTTGATTGAATCAATTTTGACAGAAGGTGCTCGCATTGCGAGTCCATTTGCCGTAGCCGGTGGCGACCAGATTGGCGATGACCCGGCAGACATACTGCTTCTGGGCAGGGTCATTGTTGGGGCCGGCGTGATAGCGGGCCACTGCCATCGTCCAGGTTTCGTGTCGGTCGTGGAGATTGCGCAGGAACCTTGCCGCGTATTCCACGTTGCGGCGGGGGTCGAACATCTCCTCCGCGGACCGGAAATTCTCACCATGGTAGTATTGGTTGATCTGCATGCAGCCGATGTCGATGAGCTTCGCGCCCGATCGGCGCGCCACATCGACCTGCCTCAGAGCATCCTGCTCGGAGGGCGGAAAGAAGGCTTTGCCTTCGATGTTCAGCGCGTAAGGGTAGAGGGATCCCTTGCGCCCGGTTTCGGTCAGACCCACGGAATAGAGTATGCCTTCCGGAATACCGTATTTCAGTGCGGCGGCTTGAATCTCCACCTCGCAGGCGCTGTTCGACGCTTCAGCGCTAGAGGTAGACGTCGCCAGTGCGACTACTGCCAGCGGCGCCAGAAGAAGTGCTTTCAACACCGCTTTCGCCCGAGCCATTGAAGCCTCCGCCAGTTCGCTGTCCTGAGTGATTTTGGCGCTCACGCGCCTCCCCGCCTTGGCCTTGCTGGGCAAACGCCTGGCCCTGCTGCTGGCCCTGTGCGGTCGCTTGGTTGCCCGTGTCCGAACGGTCGACTGGCGCCATGCTGATCGTCACGTTGTCGATCGCGAAGCCCTGGCTGCGCAATGCCTCGATGATCTTCCCGTGGTCTTCCTTGAGCTGCCGGTAGGCAGCTGGTGTCTCGACCTTCAAATCGACGTTGAGCGCGTCGCCTTGCAGCCGCATCGTCGCCGTGACGAGACCGAGTTCGATCGGGTTCATCTGGATCTTGAGTGTATTCACCACCTTGCCGGTGCTCGTCCACTCAGCGGCGTTCGACAGCGAAGAACTCGCCTGCATGGCGTGCGCCCATTCCTGATCACCGGATATGGCGGCCGTCACGGCGGCAGAATTGGTGTTCTGCGCAAGGCCGATGAAGCGGCGCGAATCCAGGACAGAGACGCTCTCGATGTTAGCCTTGCCGCCGGACTCGGCGGCATCCTTGTCAATGCCAAGATGCATGTCCATGGACTGACCACGGCCGTCGGCACGGGTCAGCCGGAATGTCGTCGCGTCGAGACCGCCTTCGGCCTCAGTGCCGGGTAGCTGGACGTCCACGGTTGGATCGATGCCGGTCTGACCTGCGTCAACAGGCATCTCATCCTTGGCCTTGATGCTGGCAACGGACTTTTCTTTCGGTTCTGTCGATGCCTTGGCTTCCGGCTTCGCGGCGGCCATCGCAGCGAACGCTGCAGCCGCAGTTCCGTCCGTTGGGACTTGCTTGAGTAAGCTCAGGACATCAGACAGCGCGCTATCGTCCGGGGCGACCTTCTGGTCGTCCGCACCGTCAGCCTTCGTCTCCTTGGCGCCCTTTCGAACCGTTACAGCGTCATCATCCAGCTTATCCGAAAGATCCTGCAAATCGGCTTCATCAGCGTGCTTGCCCTTAGGCTTGCCGTGTTCCGTCGTCCTCGTTTCTTTGTCCGTCGAACCAGACGCTTTCTCTTTCATCCGCGCCTGCGCGGCGAGAGATGTGCTGACGAGATCGATCAATGGCTGAGTGCTTGGGCGGCGCGGCGCAGTGGATGTGCTGCCATCGGTGCCGTCGCCTGCCTGCTGGCCGGCCTTGGACTGTTCGGCGGCGTCATGCTTTCCGCCACTTGCGTTGTTCATGACATCGGAGAACCCGCCGGCATCCGCATCGCCACCGCTGCCCGCCTGGCGGCCAATGACAGAGGCAGCCCCTGCTCCGGATGCTCCCCCCAAAACACTGATGTCCATCATCTCAATTACTCTCTTTGTTCAAGAGGCCGTCGATCTCATCCAACTGCGATCGGCTTGACGTCACGAATGCGTTGAATGACGGGTCGGCGTCCTGCTGTCCCCCAACATCGGATGGCGGCCCCCCTGCCGCTTCTCCAACAACAGGACCTGGAACAGGGTTTGGTACCTCCCCCTGATCCGCTTCGGCCTGTTCAGAAGTAATTTCTTGGCCATTAGATTTAGGGGTCGTCGCTTGCGTCAAGCTTGCCGGTTCAGGCGGACGAAGCACTTGTTCCGCAATCGCTTTTGCCGCGGCCCTGAGGGCCTGGTCGCGCGGCGACAACTCCTTCTCCGGGATCGATTCGATGTTCTTCGTGGCCGCATCGATCTTGTCCGTGGGGATCGCCGCCATGCCGCCGTAGAAATCCGCCAGCGCTCCAAAGGCGTTATCAGAATCGCCTGCAAGCGTCTGGGCGCGTGCCGCGGCCATCCGTGCGAGGTCGCCCTTGCCGGCGATGGCGGCCGCGCGGGCGATACGGAGGTAGACCTCGCGCTGCCTGGCCTCGTCCATGAAGGACAGGATGTTAACAACGTCGTCCGGCTTCACCTCATGATCGTGATTGACCAGCAGGCTGACGAAAAGATCCGCGAACTGGCTGGCATATGGCGAATGCAGGAAACGACGCACATAGCGCTGCGAGTAGTCGAGGCCCTTATCCACCATCCCTGCCTCGACGCAGATAGACACGGAGCGGCGTAGCGCCGCCTCCTCGACGATCGTACCCGGCGCATAGAGGCGAGCCTGATCATAGAGCTTCAGCGCTTCCACTGGACTCTTGGCGATGGTGACGTTGCCGCCCACGAGTGCCAGATAGGGCCCGATTTTCTTGTCCTTGTATTCGTTTGCGGTCTCGACAAGGCTCTTTGCAACAAGGAGGCCTTTGCCGCTCAGGTATTTCCGCAGGACGTCGCTGACCCGGTTGTCGAAGTGACCGTTCACGTCGCGCGCGACGAGATATTCGAGGGTCTCCGGGTTGCCGCCGCTCATCGCGTAGATCAGCGCCGCATCGACATTGCGCTCATCATCGAAAACCGATGGATCTATCGTGCGTAGACGCTGATCGATCGTAGCGAGCATGAAGCGCTGCATCTCGGCGGCCGAGTGATCGCCGAGCACGACGGAATCCTGCACGAACTGCAGCGACCGCAGCATCTTGTAAGGGACAATGTCCTCCTGATCTTCCGCGTGCACGCCGGCAGCAGGGCTCACCGCAAGCACCAGAAGCAAAAGCAGAAGACGTTGGTGGTGACGGACCATGGATTATCCCTGATCCGCCTGCAGCAATATCTCGATGCGCCGGTTGGCAGCATTGAACGGATCGGCCGGCTCCTTCAGCTTGCGATCGGCAAAGCCCGAAACCTGCGAGACGCGTTTTTCGTCGAGCCCGCCGCGAACGACCATGTAGTAGGCCGCCTGGGCACGATCCATGGACAAGCGCCAGTTCTCGTTTTCACCCTTGTATTGACGGCCGTCCGTATGACCGCGGATGACGACCGCGCCCGGCTTGCCCTTCAGGATCTCGCCAATCTTTTCCATTGCGAGCACCATTTCCTTGCGCGGAACGGCCGACCCGATATTGAACATGGAATCGTCGCTCTGATCGGAAATGCTGACCAAGAGGCCGCCTTCCGACGCTGTAACCGTGAGGCCTTCGGCGAGTTTGCCGGCCACGCCGCTGATCTGCTGCGCGATTTCCTTTTGCAGGTCCTCAGCCTTCTTCAGCTCAACGGCTTTTTGCGCCTCGGTTTGCGGCTTGTTCTCTGCTGTCGCCGGGGCTTGTGCGTCCTGGCTCTCGCCGGCGTCCGCCGCTTTCGTCAGATCCGCCGGGTTCCCGGATTCGGCCTTCGCAACTTCCGTGGCGTCCGCTGCTTCATCAGCAGGAACATCTTTCGAGGCCGGCTGCCTTTTGTCGGCATGGGTAACTTCGACCTGCTTCGTCCAGAAGTCGGGATCGAACGGGTCACGATAAGCCTGGCCGCCGTCGGCTCCGGTTGCCGGACCGGAGTCGCTTGCGCCGCCCTCACCCTTGGCGCTGACGTTTGCCTGCTGGCCGACCTCCTGCGCAATTTCTGCCAGGACCGAATAGGGATTCTCGAAGAAGTCGGCTTCGGAGTAGTTCGTTTTGTCGCCGGATGTCGAGGTCTGGTCGTCGCCGTTTGCCGCCGCGGCGCCCTCGTTGGGCTTGTCCTCCTTTTCCTTCGACTTCTCCTGGTTCTTATCGCCATCCGCCTGATCGACAGGCTTCTTCAG
>Ga0102591_1001461_pt1 | contig 32186 bp, 29 predicted proteins | sample AraplaCol_mCL_r2_2_FD_76860 | JGI IMG/M metagenome (GOLD analysis project Ga0102591, IMG submission 76860) | Arabidopsis root microbial communities from North Carolina, USA - plate scrape MF_Col_mCL_r2 (SPADES assembly) (version 2) | ecosystem: Host-associated > Plants > Roots > Endosphere...
GCGCGCTGCCGGCAAGGCGCCAAAGCTCGCCATCACCGCCTGCATGCGAAAGCTCCTCACCATCATCAACGCAATCGTCCGATCAAACTCGCCATGGAGGGCCGCTTGACGACACAGTCGCTCTCCCTCCGGGAGAGGGTTCCCCGCGCTGTCCGCGTTTGCTGGAAATCGGAATAGAGGGTTACCGCCAGCGACCGAAGGCGTCCGCCAGCGTCTGGCTGCCGGAGATGCCCTTCTCGAAGGTGATGATGCCGCGCCGGCCCGAGGCGAAGCGCACGGGGATGTCGACCCAGGCCCGGTTCAGGATGAGGTCGATATTGCGCTCGACCTCGACCGGCACGTTCGACAGCGCCGCCACGAAGAGATTGTCGCCAAGCGCCGAGTTGATCGCCGAGAGCGGCGCGCCGCGCTCGCCTTCCTCGGTCTTGAACTGGGGCACGCCGATCTCCTTCACCGCCTGCGTCGACGCGTCGCCCGTGACGGTGAAGCGCAAGCCGATGATGTGCGAGGCCGGGAAGGCGGAATCGGTGTTGCGGCGGATGGTGAAGTCGAGGTTCAGGCCGGCGTCGGGGATTTCGACGGTCGCGCGCACGATGGTCTCGACGGGGCGGCCCTGGCCGCCGCTTTCGCTGTCGAGGCGCCAGAAGACGCGACCATTGACCGCACGCGGCTGCTGCGGGTTCTCCGGCACCTCCGTGTAGAGGATGGCGCGCTGTGCGACCGCGATCTCGCCGCCGGGCTGCGGCACCGGGATGCCGGGCGAGGCGTTTGTCGAGCTGCCGGGGCGATTCTGCGACGCGGCGCCGGCCTCGCCGAGACGCTCGGTGATCTTGCCGCTGCCATCGGGCTGGGCCGGGCCGGGCGCCTGCGCCGTCGTCTCGTTGTTCGGGCGTGTCGGCTCCTGCGGCCTCAGCTTGTGGACATAGATCGCGGTGCCGGCAATCGCGGCGACCGCGATCGCGACGACGACGCCGACCACGGCGGAGCGGATATGGTTCGGGTTGACGCGCGACTCGCGCGGCGGCAGCAGACGCGGCCGGGCAACCTGCGGCTCGGCCGGTTCAGGCAAAGGCTCGCCTTGGTCCTCGCCGGCCGCAGGCGGCAGCGGCGCGAATTCCGGGACTTGCGGCTCGGGCGTCCAGGCGGGCGGCGGCGCGGGTTCGGCCGGGCGGATCATCGGGCCGCCACCGGCGGCCGGTTGAGGCGCGGGCTCGTCCTCGTAATCCGCCTCGATCCGGGCAACAGCCTCGTCGAGCGCGAGGCGCTCGCGCATGATCTCGGCCTCGCTGAGCGGCGGGTCGAGGCCGCGCAGCTGGGCCAGCAGGGCGGCCTTCGCGCGCTCATAGATCGCGCGGCGCGCCTCGGGGGAGTTGTCGGACAGCCCGGCGACGGCGCGCGCCAGGATGGGATGGAAGTCGGCCATTGGCCTCACTTGTCGCTGATGGCGGCCTAGGTCAACCCTCGAAGCGCGGAGGGTGTCCGGCGAAGGGCGGCGTCATCCTTCGAAGGGGTTGTGGACGAGAATGGTGTCGTCGCGCTCGGGGCTGGTCGAGAGCACGGCCACGGTCGCGCCGATCAATTCCTCGATACGGCGGACATATTTGATGGCCTGCGCCGGCAGATCAGCCCAGGAGCGGGCGTTCGCCGTCGAGCCTTCCCAGCCCTCGATCGTCTCGTAGATCGGCTCGACGCGAGCCTGGTCGGCCTGGCCGGCGGGCAGGTGCTCGAGGATCTGGCCGTCGAGCTTGTAGCCGGTGCAGACCTTGATCTCCTTGAAGCCGTCGAGGATGTCTAGCTTGGTCAGCGCGATGCCGTCGATGCCGGAGGTCTTGACCGTCTGGCGCACGAGGCAGGCATCGAACCAGCCACAGCGGCGCTTGCGGCCGGTGACGACGCCGAATTCCTTGCCCTTGGTGCCGATCAGCTCGCCGATCTCGTCGAAGAGCTCGGTCGGGAAGGGACCTTCGCCGACGCGGGTCGTATAGGCCTTGGCGATGCCGAGCACATAGCCGACGGCCGAGGGGCCCATGCCGGAGCCGGTCGCGGCCTGGCCGGCGACGATGTTCGACGAGGTCACGAAGGGGTAGGTGCCGTGATCGACGTCGAGCAGCGCGCCCTGCGCGCCCTCGAAAAGGATGCGGCGGCCGGCGCGGCGCTCGGCATCGAGCAGCGCCCAGACCGTCGTTGCGTAGGGCAGCACTTCGGCCGCGATCGCCTTGAGCTGGCCGAGCAGCTCGCTCCCATCGACCTCGCCGATGCCGAGGCCGCGGCGCAGCGCATTGTGGTGGGCCAGCAGGCGCTCGATCTTGGCTTCGAGCAGGGCCGGGTCCTTGAGGTCGATGACGCGGATGGCGCGGCGGCCGACCTTGTCCTCATAGGCCGGGCCGATGCCGCGCTTGGTCGTGCCGATCTTCATGCCGGCATTCGAGGTCTCGCGGAAATGGTCGAGCTCGCGGTGCAGCGGCAGGATCAGCGTGGCGTTGTCGGCGATGCGCAGGTTGTCCGGCGTGATCGCGACACCCTGGGCGCGCAGCTTGTTGATCTCCTCGACGAGATGCCAGGGATCGACGACGACGCCATTGCCGATGACCGAGAGCTTGCCCGGGCGGACGATGCCGGAGGGCAGCAGCGAGAGCTTGTAGGTGACGCCGTCGATGACGAGGGTATGGCCGGCATTGTGCCCGCCCTGGAAGCGCACCACCACATCGGCCTGGCTGGAAAGCCAGTCGACGATCTTGCCTTTGCCCTCGTCGCCCCACTGGGCGCCGACCACCACAACATTCGCCATGAGCGAGGTGTCCCTGCTTGTTTCGCGTTTGGCGCAAGCGCCCGCGCAAATGCAAAACCCCGGCGCAAGGCCGGGGTTTCGGGGCAGGTCCTTGCACGCCCTCATGGGCCAATGCGCTCCGCAGGTCAAGTTTTCCGTAAGTAAGCAGGACAAAATGCGGGATAAACCCGAGGAGCATGGCCGCCCTGCAGGATCGCTGCAGTGATGCTGCCTCAATCGGCGTAAAGGGTAACAGGCGCTCGGCAAGGAACGTGCTCGCCGAGCCTCAACACCAAGGGGACTATACCGACCATGACGAAGCTCGACGCCTGGCTCGACCAGCACCATGCCGCGTTCACGGAGATCCGCCGCGACATCCATGCCCATCCCGAGCTGGGGCTGGAAGAGGTGCGCACCGCCAAGCTCGTCGCCGACAAGCTGCGCGAATGGGGCGTCGAGGTCACGGAGAATGTCGGCAAGACCGGCGTCGTCGGCGTCATCCGCGGCAACCAGCCGGGCGGTCGTTCGGTCGGCCTGCGTGCAGACATGGACTGCCTGGCGCTCGAGGAGACGACGAACCTTCCCTATTCCTCGAAGAACCCGGGCCGGATGCATGCCTGCGGCCATGACGGGCACACCACCATGCTGCTCGCGGCCGGGCGCTACCTCGCCGAGAACCGCGACTTCGCCGGCACCGTCAACCTGATCTTCCAGCCGGCCGAGGAAGGCCGCGGCGGCGCCAACGCCATGCTGGCCGACAAGCTGTTCGAGCGTTTCCCCTGCGACGCGATTTACGGGCTGCACAACACGCCCGGCATGCCGGAATCGAGCTTCGGCACCACGGTCGGTCCGTTCCTGGCGGCGGCTGACAGCTGGAAGGTCGCGTTCCATGGCGTCGGCGGCCATGGCGGCTCGCAGCCGCACCGCTCGACCGACATCACCTATGCCCAGGCGCATTTCGTGCTCGGGCTGCAGGGCATCGTCGGCCGCAACGTCGCTCCGCTCGACACGGCGGTGATCAGCGTCGGCTATATCCATGGTGGCGACGTGAACGCCTCCAACGTGATCCCCTCCGAGCTCGTCATCGGCGGCACGGCCCGCACCTATTCGCAGGAGGTGCGCGACACCGTCGAGCGGCGTATCGCCGAGCTCGCGGCGGCCACCGCCCAGGCGTGGGGCTGCCGGGCCGAGGCCCATTACCATCGCGGGACCAGCCCGCTGGTGAACGAGGCCGAGCAGGTTCGCGTCGCGGTCGCGGCGGCTTCCGCTGCCGTCGGCGCCGAGCATGTCAACGGGCAGCTGCGTCCGGGCACGGGCGGCGAGGACTTCGCCGAGATGATGCTGGTCCGGCCCGGCGCCTTCATGCGCATCGGCAACGGCGTCAATCCGGACGGCTCCTTCGCCGGCCTGCACACGCCGCTCTACGACTTCAACGATGCGATCATCCCGGACGGCGTGCGCTACTGGGTCGGCCTCGTCGACCAGGAGCTCGGCCACGGCCCGCGGGCGATCGCGGCGGAGTGAGGCAGGTCAGGCCGTCATTCTCGGGCGCCGCGAAGCGGCGACCCGGGAAGCTCAGGACCAGAGTGCTCTGGTTTCCGAGAGGCTCGGGTCAAGCCCGAGCATGACGACTGGCGGTTGGAACGGGAATCCATGAAGACGCTCTCCATCTCGACGCTGACGATCTGCGGCATCGCCGAGCTGCCGGGCAACAGCGCCCGTGAGGTCTCGCATGTGCTCTCGGTGCTCGATCCCGACTGGCCGGAGATCGAGGCCTTCGGCACCTATGGCGAGCACGAGCGGGTGACGCTGCGCTTCCACGACGTCATCGACCCGGCGCCGGACAGGATCAGGCCCGCGCCGGAGCATGTCGCTTCGATCCTGAGCTTCGGCGAGGGGCTGCGGGTCTCGGCGGCCGGGCGCAAGGCCGGCCATTTGCTGGTGCATTGCCACATGGGCATCTCGCGCTCGACCGCGGCGATGCTGGCGCTGATGGCGCAGGCCGACCCGCATGAGGATGCTGATGCGCTCTTCGCAAGGCTGCGCGAGATCCGGCCGCAGGCCTGGCCGAACTCCGTGATGGTCGGCTTCGCCGACGAGCAGCTCGGCCGAGGTGGCCGGCTGACCGAGGCACTTGGCCGGCATTACGGCCACCAGATCGCGGCGCAGCCGAAATACCGGACCTGGATGAACGATCTCGGCCGCAAGCGCGAGCTGGAGATGGCGCTGTGATTCAGCCGGTCGTCGCGCGGCGCATATAAGCGCGCGGTGAGGTGCCGAGGCGGCGGGTGAACATGGTGGTGAAGGCGGCGACGTTGTCGTAGCCCGCCAGCATCGCGATTTCCGTGACCGGAGCGCCATCAGCGAGCTTCGGCAGGCAGGCGAACAGGCTGGCCTGCTGCCGCCAGGTCGCAAAGCTGAGCCCGGTCTGACGCCGGAAGAAACGCGTGAATGTGCGCCGGCTCATCGCCAATTCGTCGGCCCAGTCGTCGACGCGGACATTCGCCGATGGTGCCTCCATGAAGGAGCGGCACAGCGTCGCGAGCCGGGCGTCGCGTGGGAAGGGCAGGGCGAGCGGCCGCGGCGTCAGTGTGGTGACCTCGTCGACGAGCAGGTCGAGAACCAACTGCGCTTTCCGGCCACCGATCCCGCCCTCGCGCAGGCGGATCGCCTCGACGACGAGGCTGCGGAAGAGATCGGTGACTTCGAGCACCTGCAGGCCGCGCCCGGCGAGTGCGCCGTCATCCGGGAGCAGATAGACCGAGCGCATGCTGGCATCGCTCATCATCTCGACGGAATGGGCAAGACGGTCCGGAATCAATAGCGCGTGGCCGGGCGGGATCATCCAGCCGCCGAGCTCGGTCACGACGAGTGCGGCACCCGCGAACATGCACAGCAACTGGACATGCCGATGGCAGTGCGGCGGCACGACATAGCCGGCGGGCTCGTCGGAGTGGTGCAGCAGGATGCGGTTATCGGGCTGGGAGACCCAGCCGACCTCCTGCACATAGGTCTCGTCCAGCGTCGCGATGATCGGTGACGGCACGTCGTTCATCGAAATGGCCCAATCGCGAAAGTTTTCGACCAGAACACGAATGCTGGTCACCAGCAAGCCTTGTAGAAGGGACGTGTTGGGAGCGCCCGCGGGGCGCAAGAGGGTTTTGCGATGGTTGCAGCAGTCGAAGAGGGAAAGCCCCGCGTGGAGAGGACGGCGATGCCGATCCTTCTCGCCGTGAGCTTCTGCCATCTGCTCAACGACGTGATGCAGTCGCTGTTGGCCTCGCTCTACCCGCTGTTCAAGGCGAGCTATTCGCTCGATTTCGTCCAGATCGGGCTGCTGACCATGGCCTTCCAGGTGACGGCGTCGCTGCTCCAGCCCGGCGTCGGCATCGTGACCGATCGCTGGCCGATGCCGTTCTCGCTGCCGGTGGCGATGGCCTCGACCTTTTGCGGTCTCGTGCTGCTTGGCAATGCCGGCAGCTTCGGGCTGCTGTTGGCGGCCGCCTGTCTGATCGGGCTGGGCTCGGCGATCTTCCATCCCGAAGCATCGCGCGTTGCGCGGCTGGCCTCGGGCGGCCGGCACGGCCTCGCCCAGTCGCTATTTCAGGTCGGCGGTAATATGGGTTCAGCGGCGGGGCCGCTGCTCGCTGCCTTCATCGTCCTGCCCTTCGGCCAGGGCAGCGTGGCCTGGCTTTCTTTGATCGCGATGATCGGCGTGGTCGTGCTGTGGCGTGTCGGTGCCTGGTATACGGATCATCGCGCGCGTCATGCCGGCAAGCCGGCAGTCAGCCGCGCCTTGCCTCTGCCGCAGGGCAAGGTGGCGATGGCTTTCGCGCTGCTCGTGCTGCTGACCGCGACCAAGAACGTCTATATCGCCAGCATATCGAGCTATTTCACCTTCTACCTGATCGAGCAGTTCGGCCTCGGCGTGCGCGACGCGCAGCTCATGCTGTTCCTGTTCCTCGGAGCGGCCGCGGCAGGCACCTTCCTCGGCGGGCCGATCGGGGACCGCTTCGGGACGCGCTTCGTGATCTGGTTCTCGATCCTCGGCGTCATTCCCTTCGCCCTGATGCTGCCCTACGCCAATCTGTTCTGGACCGGCGTGCTCAGCATCGCGATCGGCTTCGTCTTTTCCTCGGCGTTCTCGGCCATCGTCGTCTTCGCGCAGGATCTGGTTCCCGGGCGGGTCGGCATGATCGCAGGCGTGTTCTTCGGCCTCGCCTTCGGTGCGGGCGGGCTGGGCGCAGCACTGCTGGGCAGCTTTGCCGACAGCCACGGCATCGCCTTCGTCTACCGTGTCTGCTCCTATCTGCCGCTGCTTGGGCTGCTGACGATCCTGCTGCCCCGCATTCCCCGGCCGCACTGACACGCAGCCGGGGACGCGCCTTGCTCGCTCAGCGCGGCATTGGCAGCGGCATGGGGCCGGGCCCCGGCAGCGGCTGCTGCTCGAAGCTCAGCTCGCGGTCGCCGGGCCATTTGATGCGATAGGCCAGCTTGATTTCCTTCTCGGCGCTGGGCGCGAGGTCGAAGGTCCAGGTGGAGACGCCGCGCTTGTCGCCGAGCTGCTTCTCGGTCGGCGGCGTAGTCTGGGCCGCGATGGTCTCGACCGTGATCGCGCTGTTCTCCGAGAAGGGGGTGCGCTGCAGCACCGTGACCTTGACCGGCCGGGCATGCAGGCTCTTCACCACCGTGCGGAATTCGCGCAGATCGGTGCGGCTCTGGCCGAGCCAGCTCGGCTCGTTCTCGCGGCGCTTGACCGGCGCGAAGGTGACCTTGATCCGATCGTCGGCGCCGAAGCCGAGCTCGACCTTGTCGCCGGGCGCGACCAGCCCGAACTGGCCCATGCCGATATAGGTGCCGTCGCGATGCAGCGCGACGCGGCCGGGCAGGAGCGGAGCCTCCTCGTCATGGTTGAAGCCCGCCTCCAGATAGGCCTTCTGCTCCAGCTCCGGCACGGTGCGGGCCGCGAGCGTGGCTTCCAGCTTGCGCTGTGTCAGCACGACGGTCTTCGGTGAGCCGTCCTGCGGGATCGTGGCGCGGCCCGGCACCTGGAAATTCGCCTGATAGGCGCCGGCCTCGATCTGGGCGACCTGGACATCGGCGGTCTCGGGCCCCCCACGGCTGCCGCTGGAAAAGCGGAAACCTGGAGGGGAAGCGGGTGCGGGTGCCGGCGCCGCGGCGGCCTTGGCGCGGCTGGTCGCCTCGCGCTCGGCCTGCGCTGCGGCAGCGGCCCGGCTCTCATAGATGGAAGGCGGCTCGAAGAAGGCGACCTGCATCGGCGTGAGATCGGGCGCGCGGGTGCCACCGGCCGAGCGCGTGGTCGAAAGCGTCAGCGCCACCTCGTCCCAGGCCTCGCCCGTGCGCTGACGGATCTCGGCGCGGCGGGTCAGCGCGATCTCGGGCTTATCGCCGGTGGTGACGAGTCGGGCCTCGTAGTTCGGCGTCCAGTTCGCGCCGGAGACGCGGTAGCTCACGGTGAACTCGGCGGCGATGGCGCGCGGCGCTTCCACCGCGATGGCGACGTCGCGTTTCGGCGCGCCGGGGCGGCCGGGCTGCGGCTGGGCGCGCTCGAGTGCTGCGATCTCCGCCTCGACATCGGCGAGGCGGCCGCGCACGCCGCGCAGCTCGTCCTGCACCTTGACCAACGCGGTGCCGATCGCCTCGAACACCGCCGGCCAGTCGGCGACGGGCAGGGCCTTGCCGTCAGGGCCGAGCTTGTCGGGGCCGGTCTGGGCGAAGCGCTCGATGGTCGCGCGCTTGGCCTCGATCGCCGCGATGCCGCCTTCGAGCTTTTCCTTGTCCTCGCGCAGCGCCTTGAGCTTGGCTTCGATCGTGGCGTCGAGCACCGGCTTGGCGTCACCCGGCGTGGTGCGGACATCGACCGCGCCGACCGAGAAGGCGCCGTCGCCCTTGCCCTCGACGCGGATCGAGGAGGGGTCGATCGTCGCCGGCAGGCCGCGCAGCACGATCTGCGAGGCGCCCTGCAGCAGTTCCGCCTTGCCCAGCCGCGTCACCACGGCCCCATCGGGATAGACCGTGACGCGGTCGATGCGGCTCGCAAGCTCGGTCTCGGCCGCATAGGCAAAGCCCGGCGCCAGGATCAGGGCCGCAGCGGCAATATGGCTCTTCATCAAATCGTCCCCCTGAATGCGTCTACGAGCGGCGATAGGTGCTTCTGAATTCGGCTGGCCCATGGCGGAATTGGGCCGGAATGCGGATGTGTTGCGTCCTGCGTTCAGGGGAGGTTTCCTGGCACAGTCGCCACGTTCCTGACGAAGCCCGGCGCCAGAACCGGATAGCAGGGGTTAAGAAGCGGGAGGCGCTCATGTCCACCATCTTTTCCAGAGCCCTGATCAGCGCCGCGCCGCATGACGCGATTCCGCCGGGGCAGCGGATCTTCGAGCCCTTTATCGGCAGCTGGGATCTGGTGGTGAGCTGGTATGGGCCGGATGGTTCGCTCGAACGCCGGCTGGATGGCGAATGGCATTTCGAGCGGGTGCTGGAAGGGCGCGGCATCCAGGATGTCTGGATCGTGCCGCCACGCTCGCAGCGTCCAGCCGCCGGCGGCGACTACGAGTACGGCACGAGCCTGCGCTTCTACGATCCGACGATCGAGGCCTGGCGCTCGACCTGGATCGGCCCGCAGCACCATGTCGTCTACAGCTTCATGGCGCGGCGTGTCGGCGATCAGGTCCAGCTCGAGACCGTGCTGGATGGCCAGCGCATGCGCTGGCGCTTCCTCGACATCGCAGCCGATAGCTTCACCTGGCGCAACGAGCGCGAGGTCGATGGGGCGTGGGTGCTGACGCAGGATTTCGCGGCGCGGCGGCGGGGAGGGTAAGGGTTCGGCGTCCGCGGCGAGGGCGTCTTCGTCGAGCGGGACCATCGCGAAGCTTGCGACGATATAGGCCAGCGATGGCGCTCCGATCTACGCTGATCTTTGAGGCTCCGGTTTCGAGCGTCCGCCATGCGCTCAGCGCAGCAGAAGGACCGGCAGCGCGACACCCAACCCAATGCCAATAACGATCCCGGCCCTCAAAAGGACCCCCAAGACGCGCTCGCTGACGATCATTTGCAGCCTCCCAGCAACGCCAAACGCGGCACCTCGCCTCCGGTTCCAATCGGCAGCGTTGCTTTTTCCGCCCAGAGAGACGGGCGTCGGTTGCGCATGGTCAGCTTGTGCAGCGCAGCATGAGTGCCTAGTTTCGGCGGTGCCTACCAAGCTCCCTTCCCGAACTTTGAAAGGAGGCCAGATGCTGGACCGGCACGATGATTGCGCGCTCGAGAATGACGGCGCGCTCGATGATGAGATCGAAACCGAAACTGATCGCGGAGAAGTCGAAACCGAGGAGGTCATCTCGATCCGCGAATACCAAGCCGGATTTTGGAGTTAGTCTCCAACTGCGACAGAGGGCGTTCCAGCCCTCTGTCTGCCAAGGGCGAGCGCCGGCTGGCGCTAGGGCACCTGCCGCTCGGGCATGAGGAGCTGCCCAGCCAAGCAGAGCGGAGATGTCCGACGCGATTCGCCCATCAGGGATGGCATGCGCGACCCGGCCGCGCCAGCCTGCTCCGGAGAACGATGGCTTCGGCCTATTGCGGACGTTGAAATGGCACGTTTTCCGGCAAGCTGGCTTCAGCGAGCGTGTCTCTCGGGACGGCGCTCGCATCACCTGCGTAGACCCACTGCGTGACCGGAACATGCAGGCCTTGGCTCACGCTCGACGCCATCGCATTTTGGGTCGGGGCCAGACTTCCTTCCCAAAGTTCGGCGGCGAATGGAGCCGCCGAACTTTGGGACAGGTACCATTTCGAGGAATGGCCTTTCTCCACAAAGCCGGCGATCATCCGCAACGTCATGGTTCTCCGGCAGCCGGGCAGGCCGAGCAGGTAGACGATCTCGCCGCGACGCAGCTCCAGATCGATCGGCTCGACGCCGGCGCGTTCATAAGCCTTTGAGACGCCCCGCAGTTCGACGACATAGTCTTGTGCGCTCACCATCACCGACGCTCCGAACCTGCCAGCCTTTCGGAGGCGATCACTAGACACAATGTCGACATCACCACGAGCACCGAGACGGCGGCCAGGATGGGATCGTAGCAATTCTCGGTGCTCGCAAAGATCCGGACCGGCAGCGTCTCCAGCGCCTTGCGCCCCCCGGAATTCATGGCGCTCAATCGCGAAGCTCGCCGCGCCGCCGAGCATTGCGAGCTCCCGCCATACCGATCGTCGCGAAAATTCGAATGCCGGGAAAAGAAGCTTTGCGCTAGCCATACTGACGACCGAAGGGCGCCGGGAGACCATCGGTCGAGCTGACCACGGAGCAACTGAGGGAGGTGCTACTGGCCAGTGCCTTAGCCGATCGCCTGGCGGCGGCTGACGCATGAGGTGAGACGGCGAGGCAATCAGGGGGGGTGGGCCGGACGGCCGGTCCGGTCCACCGACAAGCCCATTGATTCGCGGTGAGCTCACCCGCGTGAGTAGCCTGATACCGCGCCGGCAGGGTGGGCTGGCCGGAAAATGGCGCGGGAGTGGCCCGGAACCGACGAGAGCGGGTCGGAACGCCCCGGCAGCGGCTGGCAGGGGAATGCACCGGAGGACATCATTAAGCCGGAAAGCTTTCTGGCCGGTTCGCTTTCAGAAGTCCAGCATCCGCAGCAGGCTCGGACAGGATGCGGCGAAAGATGCCGAGGCTCGCGTCGATATCGGCCGCTGTGACCCCGATATGCGTCACCGCCCGGATGCGATGCGCGCCGAAGGCGCCCATGCTGACACCGGCCGCCTTCAGCGCCCGGACCAGTGCCTCGGCGGTGACACCGGTTCCGGCGATGTCGAAATAGAGGATGTTCGTCTCGATGCGTTCGTGTTCGAGGCGGATGCCCGGAATCGCGGCGAGCCCGACGCCGAGCCGGCGCGCGTTGTCATGGTCCTCGGCCAGTCTCTCGACATGATGGTCGAGGGCATAGAGTCCGGCGGCTGCGAGGATGCCAGACTGGCGCATCGCTCCGCCCCAGCGCTGCTTCAGGCGCCAGGCTTCCCGGATGAAGTCACGAGATCCGGCCAGCACCGCTCCGACCGGGCAGCCCAACCCCTTGGTCAGGTCGAGCCAGGTGGAGTCGAAGGGGCGGGCATAGGCGGCCGCCGGCACCTTGCTCTCCACTGCGGCGTTGAGCAGCCTCGCGCCGTCGAGATGGAGAAAGAGGCCCGCCTGTCGGGCGACCTGCGCGACCTCCTGAATGACGGCCAGCGGCCAGATTGCGCCGCCGCCGAGATTGGCAGTCTGCTCGATGCAGACGAGGCGCGAGCGCGGCGCGTAGCGGCTCTCCGGGCGGATGGCTTGGCGCAGTGCGTCGGCCGTGAAGATGCCGCGTTCGCCGTTGAGCATGCGGATCATCACGCCGGAGAGCGCGCTGGGGCCGCCCGTCTCGAAATTCACGATATGGGCGGTGGCGTCGCAGATCACCTCCTCGCCGGGGCGGCAATGCACAGCGATCGCGATCTCGTTGCACATCGTGCCCGAGGGCAGGAAGACGGCGGCCTCCTGGCCGAGCATCGCGGCGACGCGCTCGCACAAGGCAAGCGTGGTCGTGTCCTCGTCCTTCTGCTCGTCACCGACCGGCGCCGCCATCATGAAGCGGCGCATCGCCTCGGTCGGGAGCGATTTGGTGTCGCTGTAGAGCTCGATGAAGCGATGGCCGGTCATGGTGATCTCCGGAGGCGGAGGGAGGACACGAGGCGGGCGAAGAGCGACGATAGCCGGGGACGGGCGGGCCGTCAGGCGGTCACGGCGAAGCCCGCCGCCTCGCGTCCGGCGATGCGGCCGCTGAAGCAGCTCGGCCCGACCATCATGCCCTCGAGCGGTTTGATGCCGCCGATATGGCCGCCGGCCATGCCTGCTACTTCACCGGCCGCATAGAGGCCTGGCAGAATATCGCCCGTTTCCAGCAGGACGCGGCAGTGCTCGTCGGTCTGCACGCCGCCCATCGCCTTGCGGCCGATCGGTACGAAGCGAACGGCATAGAAGGGCGGTTTGGCCATTGGCGAGAGACCGGCGAGGGCGCGGTCGGTGACGGGATCGTGCGCCAATCCGCCGGCGAGCCAGCCATTCCATTGCGCGATGGTGCGCGCTGCGCCTTCCCCGTCGATGCCGGCGCGGCGGAAGAGCTCGTCGAGCGTGTCAGCCCGGATGACCCAGGGCGAATGGGCGAGATGGCGCCTGGCGGCCTCGTTGGTGGTTTCCGAGCCCGGCGGGACGTGGTGATCGTCGACGCCGATGTCAGCGACCATGGCCTCGTCGAAGATCGCCCAACCCGTTGCATCGGGCTGCGCGAGCAGGCGCGGAACCGCGAGATTACCGCTGGTCGACTGGCTTTCGTCATGGAAGCGCTCGCCGTTGCGGTTGAGCCAGAGCCAGCCGGTCTTGCCGCGGAAGACGATGCCGCGCTCGCCGGTCGGATCGCGATAGTCGGGCACGCCGGTGGCGTAGCAATAGAGGTCGTCGAGAAAGCCGAAGCGTACGTCATGGCGCTGCAGGATCGCGATAGCTTCGCCCTTGGCGCCCGGGCCGCCGCCCGCCAGAACCTGCGGCACGCCTTCGAGCCGGCGGGCATGGCGGCGGATCATCTCCAAGCTGCCGGCGAAGCCGCCGATGGCGATCACCACGGCCGGGGCACGCAGCCGCTGTTCGTGGCCCTCAGTGTCGCGGCAGATGACGCCGGCGACCTTGCCGTCCTCGACGATGAGATCGGTGAGCCGCCAGCCGAAACGCCAGGCCGATTGCAGGCCGCGTTCCCTGAAGCGCTCCCAGAGGACCGCCATCAAGCCGGCGCCGCCATTCAGCGGGCGATGGAAGCGTGGGACGCTCTCGCCCTCGAAATGCCTGATGTCGGGGAAGGTGACGCCGAGGCCGGTGAGCCAGTCGATCAGATCGGCGTGGCCGCGCTCGAAATAGGTGCGGGCCCAGTCACGGTCGAAATCATGCCCGCCGGCCGCCAGATCGGCGAAGGCGAGCTCGGCTGAATCGGTGATGCCGCGCTCGGCCTGAAGGCCTGTGCCCGGTACGCACATGCCGCCGCCGGCGAGCCGGGCCGTCCCGCCGAAGCCCTCGGCTGCGTCGAGGCCGATGACCCGGGCTCCTGCCGTCGCGGCCTCAAGGAAGGCACAGGCACCCGCCGCGCCAGCGCCGACGACGATGACGTAGGCATCCCTCTTATGCTCCATGCTTCGTCTCCGTCCGGGCCGGGGCGATCAAATCCGGCGTCAATTCGGTCACGCTGCGGCAGCCGGTCAGCGCCATGGTGCGGTCGAGCTCGGATTGCAGCAGGCTCAGCACGTGATAGGCGCCGGCCTCGCCTCCCGCCGCGACGCCGTAGAGCGGGGCGCGGCCAGCCAGCACGGCATGGGCGCCGAGCGCGAGCGCCTTGGCGATGTCGCTGCCGCGGCGGATGCCGCTGTCGAGCAAAACCTGACCCTTGCCGCCTGCGGTCGCGACGATGCGGGGCAGGGTGTCGAGCGTGCTGGCCGCGCTGTCGAGGTTGCGGCCGCCATGGTTCGAGACGACGACGCCGTCGCAGCCAAGCGCGAAGGCGCGCTCAGCCTCCTCCTCGCGCATGATACCTTTCAGCAGCAGCTTGCCGGGCCAGCGCTCGCGCAATTGGGCGATGTCGTCCCAGGTGACGGATTGGCAGAGGGAGGTGCGCGAGGCGATCTCCTCGGCGCTGAGGCCCTGGCCCGGTTGCGGGATGTTGACGACGTGCGGCAGTCCGCCCGTCGCGAGATAGCGCAGGGCGACGCCGGCCAGCCATTGCGGGTGCAGCAGCATCTCAGCGCAGGCGGCGAGAGACGGCCCCCAGGGCGGGATCAGCCGGTCGCGCTGGAGATATTCGCGCTGGCCGAGCACGGCGGTGTCGACCGTGACGACGAGCACGCCGAAGCCGAGTTCGCGCGCGCGATCGACGATCTGGTAGGTGAGCGCGCGATCCTTCCAGAAATAGAGCTGCTGCCAGATGGCCGCGCCAGTCTCGGCGATGTCGGCCATGGTCGTGGTCGAATAGGTCGAGAGGGTGAAGGGCACGTTGGCGCGCGCCGCAGCCTTCGCCAGCTCCAGCTCGCCGCGATACCAGAACAGGCCCGCTGGCCCTGCTGGCGCTACAGCGAGCGGCATGGCGTGGCGCTTGCCGAACAGCTCGGCTTCGGTCGAGCGTTCGGCGACATCGACAAGCGTGCGCGGCAGGAAGGTCAGATCATGGAAGGCCTGACGATTGCGGTCGCGCGCCAAGTCGTCCTCGGTCGCACGATCGACGAAATTGAACAGGCCCTTGGGAAGGCGGCGCGCCGCAACGCGCCGCACATCCTCGATATTGAAGCAGCGCGAGAGCGCCATGGCCTCAGGCCTTGGACATCGCCGTTTCCTGCGCCGTGATGAATTCGAGCAGGACCGGCTGGCCTTCCTTGGTCTTGGCGATGCCGCGCTCGATCGCGCCGCGGATCTCAGCCGGATCGGTGATGCGTTCGGCATAGGCGCCGAAGGCGCGGGCCATGTCGCAATAATTCCCGGTGATCCGGTGGGCATCGTAGAGCCGGATGGCGTTGGGCATGTTGTTCAGCTCGGTGGCCATGCCGCCATTGTTGAACAGGATCGTCAGGATCGGAATCCCCTCGCGCGCCGCGGTCTCGATATCCATGCCGGTGAAGCCGATCGCCGCATCGCCCCAGACATTGATGCAGAGCTTGTCCGGGCAGGCGAGCTTGGCGCCCATGGCGATGCCGAGCCCATAACCGAGCTGGGTGGTCTTGCCCCAGCCGATGAAGCTCAGCGGCTCGCGCGAGACCCAGAACGGGGTGAGCTGGTCACGCGGGCGGCCGGCATCGTTGGTGATGATCGTCGGCTCGTCGCGCGTGATGTCCATCAGCTCCCAGACGACGCGGTAGGGGTTGATCGGCGTTTCCGCCGAGGTGAGCTTGGGCATCCATTGGGCCAGCCAGGCCTCGCGCGCGCTGCGTATACGTGCAGCGACGGCTTCGCCCTTGTCCGAGCGCAGGCCCCGTCGTTCGAGCTCTGCGATGAGCGCTTGGAGCGAGAGCTTCGCGTCGCCGAGGACACCGACCTCGGCCTCGACGTCCTTGTTCAGATGGGCCGGGTCCAGCGTCATGTGGATGATGCGCTTCTTCTTCGGCACCGGCACGGCGAAGAGCGTCTCGGTGAAGCTGCAGCCGATGCCGAGGATGACGTCGGCCTCGTCGAGGAACGCCTTGACCGGCATCGGATAGGTCAGGCCGCCCGAGCCGAGCGAGAGTGGATGATCCTCCGGGAATGAGCTCTTGCCGGGCAGGGTAGTGACGACCGGGCAAGCGAGGCGCTCCGCCAGCGCGCGCAGCTCGCCCCAGGCCTTGGCATAGTGCACGCCCTGGCCCGCATGGATGACGAGGTTGCGGGCGGATGCAATCAGGTCGGCGGCGCGGGCGATGTCGTCCGGGTCCGGCGCGGTGCGATGGCTGCGGACCGGGACATACTCCTCCGGCTGCGCCAGCTCGGCGGTCCAGAGATCGTTGGGGACCTCGACGAGAACCGGGCCGCCACGACCGTTGCGGAGCTGGCTCAGCGCGCGGCGCATCACGTTGACAACCTCGCCCGGCACGTTCAGCGCTTCGGCCGATTTGGTGATGTCGCGCATGCTCTGGGCGGCGCTGAAGTTCGGCTTGATGCCGGCGACGCGCTGCGGATAGCCCTGCGGCACCACCAGCACCGGCACGGAATCGGCATAGGCCTGCGCGACGGAGCCGTAGGAATTCTCGATGCCCGGCCCGTGCTGCATGGCGAAGACGCCGAACTTGTGCCCGGAGGACAGGCGCGAATAGGCATCGGCCATATGCATGCCGGTGCGTTCCTGGCGCACGACCACGGGCCGGATCCCGATCATGGCGGCTTCGTCGATGAGCTTGTTCGACGGATAGCAGAACAGCAGCTCGACCCCTTCCTTCTTCAGGATCGAGGCCATGGCCTGGGCGACGTTCATGATGCGGCAACTCCGGTTCTCAGGCCCGACCGCCGCGTCGCCCGGGGAGCCGCAGCGCCATCGGCAGTGGCCGGCGACGCGACAGGTCGAAAGGCGAGGCGACATCGCGTCTCGGTTTTGTGTATTTTATTTCAATACACTTTATTATGAGAACTTGGGCGCTTCGATCTTGTCAAGCGGAATGCGTGCCGCCTCGCCGGAAAGGCACGAGCGAGGCGCGGCTGCTCGTGATGCTCAGGTCGGGATGGATCGCGCCGCTTCCATGACGAGAGGAGCGTGCTTCCGAACCGCTTCCTCTGCCGTCGTGCGTGCGCTGGAGAGGGCGACCGAGACGGCGGCGACGGGCTGGCCGCGTGCGTCGCGAACGGCGGCGCCGATGCAGATGTCGTTGAAATACTCCTTGTCGGCGACCGAATAGCCCTGCTGGGCCGTTTGATCGAGCTTCTCCAGCAGCTCCGGGAGATGCCAGGTCGTCATCGGCGTGTGGGACACGAGGTCGGAGCGTTCGAGGATGCTGCGCGCCTCGTTCCGATCCATGCTGGCCAGGATCGCGAGACCCGCCGCCGTACAGAAAGCCGGCAGGCGCGTGCCTATCACGACGTTCGAGTTGAAGACGTGGCGGCTGACGATGCGCTGCACATAGACGATATCGGTGCCGTCGAGGATGGCGAGGTTGACGGTTTCGTCGGTCAGCGTGTTGAGGTGGGTCAGATAGGTCGAGGCCCCGCGCACGATCGGGTTCGACCGCAGATAGTTGTGCCCGAGATCGAGGGTCTTCACCGTCAGCTGCAGGGCCTTGGTGACGGGATCCTTGCGCAGATAGCCCAGCTCGGTAAGCGTGAAGACGAAGCGCTGGGCCTCGCTTTTGTCGACGCCGAGGTAATTGGCGAGCTGCGTCAGGCCCATGACAGGCTGCGCCGGGCTGAAGGCGTCGAGGACGCGAAACGCCTTCTCGACCGAGCGCACGCGCAGCGGATTGGCTGGCTTCTCAGTCGAATCCGACACGACCTCCAACGGTTTCTTCATCTGCTTCAACGGCGCCATGCGATGCGTTCCTCGATGCCGGCTCTGTTCGGCCGGTTGACAAGTCCAGACTCCAGTCACAGACTTAATACGCTGTATTGTATATCAATACAATAGTACTCACGCCGCAACTGCGCCCCGGAGGTGCGGACCGGCGGGTGACCGCAATCTGGATAACAAGGGGAACCGAGACATGACCAGCAAAGATCGCTTTCTCGTTTCGCGCCGCCGATTGCTGCAGGCAGGCGGCGCGGCCGCGGCCACCGGCGTGCTCGCACCGGCCGTCTGGACCTCCGCCAATGCCCAGGCGCGCCAGCTTGTCATCCGTGATCCGGGTGGGCCGTTCTCGAACGCCTTCAAGGTCGCGCTCTACGACCCTTTCAAGAAGGAGACCGGCATCGAGGTGGTCGGCGTCACCTCGGCCAATGAGCCGATCAGCCAGATGAAGAGCATCGTCGATTCCAAGGCCAATACCTGGGATATCGCGGGCGGTGTGACCATGGCGTCGATCCGCCAGCTGGTTCTGGACGGCAACTATGTCGAGAAGCACGGGCTCGACAACGACCCGACGGTGATGGAGATCCCGGCGGAATACCGCAACGAGTATTGCATCGGCGTCGAGGTCTACACGACCGCGCTCGGCTATCGCACCGACAAGTACAAGGACAAGGCTCCGAAGACCTGGGCCGATTTCTTCAATGTGAAGGATTTCCCGGGCCGACGCGCGATGCGCAAGAGCCCGGCCGACACGCTCGAGGTGGCGCTGTTCGCCGATGGCGTGACGCGCGACAAGATTTATCCGATCGATGTCGACCGCGCCTTCAAGAAGCTCGATGCGATCAAGCCGCACATCACGGCTTGGTGGAGCTCCGGCGCCCAGGCGACGCAGATGGCCGCCACCGGCGAGGTCGACATGATCGCAACCTGGTCCTCGCGCTCGACGGAAGCCGCGGTGCAGGGCGCGCCCTTCGCGGTGTCCTATGACAACAACATCTGGGGCACGGACGTCTGGGCGATCCTGAAGGGCACGCCGAAGCTGGAAGCCTGTCGGGAGTTCATCAAGTTCGCCAGCGACGCCAAGCGTCAGGCGGCCTTCTCACCCTTCATCGTCAACGGGCCGACCAATCCGAACGCCTACAAGCACATCGATCCGGAGCGGGCCAAGCAGCTCTCGACCAACCCGCCCTATCGCGCCACGAGCCTGCAGATCAACGATGATTTCTGGGCGACCAATCGCGACAAGATCTCGGAACGCTTCAACGCCTGGCTCCTGAGCTGAGGGGCCTGTCGTCGCTCGTCGCGGCTGCCCGGCGCATGGCCGGCAGCCGCGTCTGCCCGCGGTCGCTTGCGGCCGCGGCCATCGATCCCGTTCCGAGAGAGCTCCGACAGCCTTGTCCATGACCGAAACCACCGCCCCGTTGCCGGCCGCGGCCGAGAAGCTCAGCGTCGTCGGGCTGAGCAAGCGCTACGGCGATTTCGTGGCCCTGCATCCGACCGACCTCGTGGTGCGGCCAGGCGAATTCCTGACGCTGCTCGGCCCCTCCGGCTCGGGCAAGACGACCCTGCTGATGATGATCGCGGGCCTCCTCCAGTCGGATGGCGGGAAGCTGCTGATCGACGGACGCAACGCGACCTATGCGCCGCCCTGGGAGCGCGGCATCGGCATGGTCTTCCAGAACTACGCGCTCTTCCCGCATCTCACCGTCTTCGAGAACATCGCCTTCCCCCTGCGGATGCGCCGCGTGCCGGAGGCCGAGATCGCGCGGGCCGTGGCGCGCGCGCTCGATACGGTGCAGCTGCCGCATGTCGCGGACCGGCTGCCGCGTGCGCTCTCGGGCGGGCAGCAGCAGCGTATCGCACTGGCGCGCTGCATCGTCTTCCAGCCGAGCTTGATCCTGATGGACGAACCGCTGGGGGCGCTCGACAAGAAGCTGCGTGACCAGCTTCAGATCGAGATCAAGCACCTCCATTCCAAGCTCGGCACAACGATCATCTATGTCACGCATGACCAGCAGGAGGCGCTGACAATGTCGGACCGCGTCTGCCTGATGAACGGCGGGCGCATCGAGCAGCTCGGCACGCCGGCCGAGCTGTATTTCCGGCCCTGCAGCTTCTTCGCCGCGGATTTCCTCGGCGAGTCCAATTTTCTGCCGGTCACGGTGGAGAGCATCGCGGGCGGCGAGGCGAGCCTGTCGGTGGCCGGTCGGCCGGATCGTCTGCTTGCGCCTGCCGGGACACCGGCGGCCGGCATGAAGGCGTCGCTGATGATCCGGCCCGAGAGCCTGAAGGTCGGACGCGGGGCGCCACAGAGCGGCAATGTGCTTGCCGGCACGCTGGCCGAGACCATCTTCGTCGGCGGGACGACCCGGCGCTATGTCGCGCTCGACGGGCTCGATACGGTCTTCGCGCTGGAATTGACCCGGCCGGGAGCCGCGCGGATCGAGCGGGGCGAGACGGTCTTCGTCAGTTGGGAGTCGGATCGCAGCGTGCTGCTGCCGGGCTCGGAGCCGCGCGCATGAGTCCCGGCACCCAAGCCACGCGCGACTGGAGCCGGCCCTCGCTGCTCGCGGGCAGCCTTGGGCGCTGGCTCAAGGTGCTGCCGATCATCCTCTTCCTGGCCGCGCTGATGTTCCTGCCGGTCGGCCAGCTGCTGTCGCTGAGCTTCCTGGCGCGCGACGGCAGCTGGACGCTGGCGCATTACGCGCGGCTGTTCACGGCCGATGTCTATGTCAACGTCATGCTGGTGACGCTGAAGATTGCGGCCTGGACGACGCTCGCGACGGTCGTCATCAGCTACCCGGTCGCCTATCTCATCGCGACGCGCTCGCAGCGGGCCAAGTCGGGCCTCTTGTTCTGGGTGATGCTGGCCTTCTGGACGAGCTTCCTGGTCAGGACCTTCGGCTGGCTCGTCCTGCTCGGCCGGCAAGGCATGATCAACCAGCTGCTCCAGGCGCTGCATCTGGTCGACGCGCCGGTCGGCCTCCTCTACACGCTGCCGAGTGTCGTCGTCGGCATGAGCCACGCCATGGTGCCCCTGTGCATCCTGACGATGGTCTCGGTAATGGACACCATCGACCACAACAGCCTGAGGGCCGGGATGACGCTCGGCGCGCGGCCGGGCAGCGCCTTCTGGCGAATCTATTTCCCGCTCTCGCTGCCGGGCGTGGCGGCGGGCGGACTGCTCGTCTTCATCTCCTCGCTCGGCTTCTTCATCACGCCCGCGTTCCTCGGCGGGCGCTTCGAGACGATGATCACGCAGGTCATCATCGAGCAGATCCAGGAGATGCTGAACTGGTCCTTCGCCGGGGCGCTGGCGATGCTGCTTCTGGTCGCGGCGCTGCTGATCTTCCTCGTCTATGACCGCCTGCTCGGGCTTTCGACGCTGGCCGGGGAGGCGGGGCGCTCCGGCTCGGGCCGCCCGTCGCGCCTCTCGGCTCTGCTGTCGCGCGCGGGGCTGAAGATCTGCGCGGGCTTAGGCCATGTCACCGATGCCGTGCTGTTCCCGGCCTTCCTCGCGCGCGGAGCCGAGCGCGAGCGGCCGCGCCGCTCCTTCGGTCCGGTCGTGCAGTGGATCGTCGTGCTGGCGATCCTGCTCTTCCTCTGCCTGCCGGCCTTCATCATGGTGCCGGTCTCGTTCACCGGCGGCAGCACGATCGACTGGCCGCCGCGCGGTTTCAGCCTGCAATGGTGGCAGAGCCTAGTGAACTCGCCGCTCTGGAGCCAGGCCGCCTTGCGCTCGCTCGTCGTCGCGCTGGGCACGGCCTGCCTCTCGATGCTACTCGGCGTGCCGGCGGCCTTCCTGCTGGCGCGCGAGACCATGCGCGGCAAGACGGCGCTGCTCGCCCTGATTTTGTCGCCGCTGATCGTGCCGCGGATGATCATCGCGGTCGCGCTGTTCTACGTCTATGCGCGGATCGGGCTCGTCGGGAGTTATCTCGGTTTGATCCTCGGGCACACGGTGATCGCCATTCCCTATGTCGTCATCACCGTGATGGCGGTGCTGAAGAACTACGACCAGCGCTATGATCAGGCGGCCTGGAATCTCGGCGCGCCGCGGCTGACCACGCTGATGCGGATCACGCTGCCGCAGATCAAGGCTGGGCTGCTGTCGGCCTTCCTGTTCGCCTTCATCACCTCCTTCGACGAGCTGACGCTGGCGCTTTTCGTCACCGGCGGCCTGACGACGACCCTGCCCAAGCAGATGTGGGACGACGCGCTGTTGCGCGTGAATCCGACGCTAGCGGCCGCCTCGACGCTGTTGCTGCTGCTGGTCTCGGTGGTGGTGCTGATCATCAGTGCGATCGACCGGCGGGCTAAGGCGCTGCATTGAGGCCGGGGATTTCGAGATCGGGCGGTGCGAAAGCCGGGCCGCCCGGTCGGCTCACGAAGTGGCGAGGCGCAGATCGGCGAGCGTGGGGGCTCCGAGCATCCCCATGGTGATCCTCAGCTCGTTGGCGAGGATGTCGAGGATGCGGCGCGCGCCCTCGGCTCCGCCGATGGCGACGCCATAGAGCGGGGCACGGCCGACGAGCACGCCCTGTGCGCCCAGCGCCAGGAAGCGGGCGATGTCGGCGCCGCGGCGCACGCCGCTATCGGCAAGGATTTCGAGGCGCCCGGCGACGGCCTCGGCAATGGCCGGCAGGATTTGGGTCGGGCCCGGCGCGCAGTCGAGATTGCGAGCGCCATGATTCGACACGACGATCGCGTCGCAGCCATGGGTCAGCGCCGTCAGTGCATCCTCCACCCGCAGCACGCCCTTGAGCACGAGCTTGCCGCGCCAGTGCCGGCGCAGCAGCTTCACATCCTCCCAGGTCACATCCGTTGCCAGGCTGACCTCGTCGGAGAGGGAGGTGCGGCCGAGCTTGGTGCGAAATTCGTCGGGGTAATGCGCATAGGTCGGCACGCCGCCGGTCGCCAGCGCACGCAGCAGGACCGAGGCCATCCAGCGCGGATGGAGCGCGACATCGAGCCCGGCCTGCCAGGACGCTCTGAGCGGGATGCCGAAGCCGTTGCGCAGATTGTATTCGCGATTGGGACCGACGGCGGTGTCGACAGTCAGGACAAGCGTCTCGGCGCCTGCCGCCCAGGCGCGGTCGAGCAAAGCGAGCATGCGCTGCCGGTTCTTCCAGACATAGAGCTGGAACCAGAGCCGCGCGCCCGATTCCGCCGCGATGCGTTCGACGGCGGTGATCGACTGGGTCGAGACGCAGAAGGGGATGCCGGCCGCCTTCGCCGCCTTGGCGATGGCGATCTCGCCATCGTGCCAGACGAGGCCGGCGACCGCGGTCGGCGCGACCACCAGCGGAAGCGGCTGGCGATGGCCGAGGATCTCGACCTCGGTCGAACGCTTCGAGACGTCGACCAGAACCGCCGGCGAGAGCTTGATTGCGTCGAGCTCGCTGCGGTTGGTGCGGATGGAGACTTCGTCCTCGCTGCCGCGATCGACATATTCGAAGAGGCCGCGCGGCAGTCGCCGTGCCGCGGCCCGGCGGGCATCGGCGACGTTGAGGATATGGGCGAAGGCGGTCATCGCGGCAGCGTCACCGTGGCAGGTCGATGCCGATGCCCTGCTCACGGGCGCGGCCGACGACGAGATGGGCAAGAGCCAGATCGGCGAGGGCAAAGCCACGGAAGCAGAAGAAGGAGCGGGCGCCCGGCGCTGTCGGATGAGCGGCGTTCGCCAGTTCGACGAGGTCGTGGCCGAAGCGAACCGTGGTCACCGGGTTGCCGTCGATGTCGTAGGGCGCCTTCGACTGTTCGAGGCTGTCCGTCGCCAGCACGTCGAAGGCCGGCAGGTTCTCGGGAATCCAGCTGCGGCCGATATCGACGGCAGCGGCGAAAGCGTTCGGCTTCATCTGCCTTGCGTCGAGGAAGGGCTTCAGGCCCGGCGCGCCGGGCACCATCGAGATGACGATGTCGCTGCGGGCGAGCAGCGTGCCGGCATCTTCGACGATCTCGGTCGCAAGCCCGCGCTCGGAGGCGACCTGTCCGAGACGTTCCGCCGAGGAGCGGCTGCGGCTCAGCATCAGGGCGGTCGTCAGGCCGGGATAGAGATCGAGGAAGGCGGCGAGATGGGCATGGGCCTGCAGGCCGCAGCCGACAAAGCCGATGGTCTTGGGCGCGGGCGGCGCCATGCGCGCGGCGGCGGCGGCCGAGAGCGCTGCGGTGCGGATCAGCGTGATCTCGTCGCCATCGAGCACGGCGAGCGGCGCGCCGCTGGCATAGTCGCTGACGCAGATCAGGGCGTTGATGCCGGGCACCGTCGAGTCCGGAGCGACAGGGGCCATCGAGACCCATTTCAGTGTGGCGATCCCGTCGGCTTCAGAAGCCGCCGTCATCGCCTGGAAGCCATGGCCAGGGCCGAGCCCGAGCGCGCTCTTGGGCAGGCTGCGGTTGAGGCCGGCGGCGTGATCGCGAAACGCCTGGAGCACGGCTTCGCGCGCTTCGCCGGGAGCGATGGCGAGGCTCTTCACGTCGTCGCGCGAGAGGTAGAGTAGGCGCTCGCTCATCAGGCGAATCTCCGTGCGGAATAGGGCGCCGGATCGAAGGGCGGCGTGCGCCCGTCGATCAGGGCGGCGACGAGCTTGCCCGTCGCCGGCCCCTGGCTGAGCCCGGTATGGGCATGGCCGAAAGCATGCACGATATCGTTCGAGCCGGAAGCGAAGCCGATGCAGGGCAGGCCGTCCGGCGTCGAGGGGCGGTTGCCCATCCAGCGATCGATCTCAGCCACGTCGAAGCGCTCGGCCTGTCCGGGAAACATCTTGCGGGCATAGCCCAGCAGGATCTCGGCGCGGCGCCAGTCGGGCGCGGCGTCGGGATTGGCCAGCTCGACCTGCCCGGCGAGCCGCAGCCCTTGCGGGGTCGAGACGACGCCCATCTGTCCGTCCGACGGCATCAGCCCCGCGCCGAGCTCAAGGCCGGGTTCGGGAATGACGACATGGTAGCCGCGCTCGGAAATCAGGGGCACGCGGTCGCCGGCGAGCTTCGCCAGATTGCCCGAACCGATGCCGGCGGCGATCACGGCGCGATGGCAGGCGAGCGGGGACTTGTCTGTCTTGACGGCTTTCAGCCTGCCGCCGTCGATGATGAAACCGGTGGCGCGCGCCGCGACGTGCTGCCCTCCGCGCGCCACCAGCAGGCGGGCCAGCGCGGCGCAATAGGCGCCGGGATCGGCGATCTGGCCGGCATCGTCGAGCCGGGCGCCGAAGCGGTAGGTCGGCGACAATTCCGGCTGCAGGCGGCGCAACTCGGCTTCCTCGACCTCGCTGAAGCGAACGCCGAACTCACGGCGCATCGACCAGATCCGGCTTTCGGCGACGAAGCCGGAGCGATCCGGATAGACATAGATGAGCCCTTGCTGCCGGATCAGGTGGTCGACGCCCGCTTCGGCCGCATAGGATTTATGGTCGGTCACCGTGTCCTTGCAGAGCGGGTAGCGCAGGCGCGCGCAGGCTTCGATCTTCTCCCAATCGCTGCCGGCCGCGAGGAAGCGCAGGAGCCAGCCGGCATGCCGGGGCAGGTCGCGCCAGCGCACCGTGAACGGTCCCGTCCGGTCGAGCAGGAAGCCCGGTACCTTGCGCCAGAGCCCCGGCATGGAAATCGGGGCGATGGCTCCGGGGTTGATCCAGGTCGCGTTGCCGTAGGAGGCGGCCTGTCGGCCGCCGGGCTCGCCTGGCTCGACGAGGAGGACATGATGGCCGGTGCGCTGGATTTCGAGCGCCGTGCACAGGCCGACGATTCCGGCGCCGATCACAGCGACGGTGAGAGGCACATCCTGCGACATCGATCTGCTCAGCCGCGATTGTGGAAATGGCTGAGGAAGGTTCGCGTCGCTTCCTGCTTCGGCTGGCCGATCACCTCGCGTGCCGGGCCTTCCTCGACGATCACGCCGTCGCGCATGAAGACGACGCGGTCGGCGACCTCGCGGGCGAAGCCGATCTCATGGGTGACGATGATCATCGTCATGCCTTCGGCGGCGAGATCGCGCATGACGCCGAGCACCTCGCCGACGAGTTCCGGATCGAGCGCCGAAGTCGCCTCGTCGAAGAGCATCACCTCGGGCTCCATGGCGAGCGCACGCGCGATGGCGACGCGCTGCTTCTGGCCGCCGGAGAGCTTGTTGGGGAAGACGTCGACCTTGTCGCTCAGGCCCACCTTGGCGAGCAGCTTACGGGCAAGCTCTGCGGCCTGCGGCTTTGGCATCGCCTTCACCGAGATTGGCCCCTCCATGACGTTCTGGAGCACCGTCATGTGCGGGAACAGGTTGAAGTGCTGGAAGACCATGCCGGTGTTGGAGCGGAAGCGTGCCTGCTCGCGGGTGGCGGGCAGCTTCGAGCCGTCACCGAAGGAGAAGCTGTCAGCGCCGATGCGGACCTGGCCGCCTTCGGGCATGACCAGCAGGTTGAGGCAGCGCAGCAGCGTCGACTTGCCGGAGCCGGAGGGACCTATCAGCGCGACGACCTGGCCGGCCTCGACCTTGAGGTTGATGTCGCGGAGCACGGTGAGCGAGCCGAAGCTCTTGCGCAGGCCTGAGACCTCGATTTTGTAATTCATCGCGGCGCCCTCAATTGCTCTGCGCCAGCCGTTTTTCGGCCTGCTTGACGATCGCGGTGAGCGGCAGCAGCACGATCACGTAAATCACTGCGACCACGGTGTAGACCTCGAGCGCGCGATAGGTGTCCATCGCCGCGACCTGGCCCTGGTAGAGCAGGTCCGGCACGGCGAGCACCGAGACGAGCGAGGTGTTCTTGAACTGGATGATCGACTGATTCATCAGCGGCGGGATCATCCGCTTGATCGCCTGCGGCAGCACGATGCGGCGCATCACCCGTGTTGGGGTCATGCCGAGCGCGAGGCCGGCTTCGCTCTGTCCGGGATCGATCGAGACGATGCCGCCGCGGATGACCTCCGCATAGAAGGAGCCGCCATAGAGGGTCAGCGTCACGATCGAGGCGGTGATGGCATCGAGCTTGATGCCGGTCAGGATCGGCAGGGCATAGTAGAACCAGAGCAGCAGCACGAGCAGCGGCGTCAGCCGGAACATCTCGATATAGGCCCAGGACAGCCAGCGCAGCACCGGGGAGCGCGAGAGCTGCGCGATGCCGGCGATGAGGCCGACGATCAGTCCGAGCACCACGACTGCGATCGTGATGCCGATCGTCACGCCGGTTCCGGTCAGGAAGATCCAGCGGTAGCCCCAGACGATGTCGAAGTGCCAAGTATAGGACATGCCCAACCCTGTCCGCGCTTAAGCGCGGCCTTGCGGACCAAAGCCGTTTTGCAAGATGGATACTTGCAAGAATGAATCCGGCTTCCCGCGGGTGAGCGCGGGAAGCCGGGAATGCCTTAGAGGGTGATCCCGGCCGGGATGTCCTCGGGCTTGACGCCGACCTGCTCCAGGCTTTCGACCACCGCGCTGCGGACGAGGCCGAGGCCGCGTGCATAGCCGATCCAGGTGTTGACGAAGAAGAGCCACGTCTTGTCCACCTCGCGCCGGACCGCGGCATTCGAGGTCGAACCGAAGAAGGGCTGGGGCACGACGACCTTGCCGAGGCTCGGATCGGCTTTCACGGCGCGCACGCCGCCCATCCAGAAGATGCACTGCGCATCGACGCGGCCGCTGCGCAGCGCCAGCATCGCTTCGTTGATGGTCTTGAAGCGCGTGATCTGAGCCTTTGGGCAGAGCAGGGTGGCGATCTGGTCGTGGGCCGAGCCGACGTCCACCGAGATCTTGACCTCCGGCTTGTTCATGTCGGCCCAGCTCTTCGGCTCGAAGCCCGGCTTGGCGATCACGACCAGCGCGCTGTCATAGGCGCCGACCGAAAAATCGACCGCCATGGCGCGCTTCGGTGTCGGATTGAGGCCGAACATGATGTCGATCTTGTCGGCCTGGAGATCGAGCACCGCGTTGCCCCAGGTCGTCTCGACGAGCTCGAGCTCGACATCCATGTCCTTCGCGAGCGCCGAGCCGATCGTGTAGAAATGCCCGCTCCACTTGCCCGAGGCCGGGTCCTTGATGAACCAGGGCGCGCTCGAGGTCACGGCGCCCAGCCGCAACTTCTTGTTCGCGACGATGCGGTCGAAGGTGTTCTGCCCCGCGGCTTGCGCGCGCGCTCCGTTCGAGGCCAGCGCCACTGCGCCGGCTGCAACTGCGCCTGCGCCGATGAGTCCAGCCAGATCCCTGCGTGTCGTCATTTTCATTCTCCCGGCGTTATGAGGCGAACCCCGTTATGTCTGGTGAGGCAGGCTCCCGCTTCCCCTGCGGGCTTCCGTGACCTTCCGCCCCTCACCGAAGGCGGCAGCGGATTTTTCGTCGTCTTCAGGCTGTCTTCGGCGCCAGCAGGACTCCCGGATTCATCAGGTTCTGCGGGTCGAACAGCGTCTTGACCTTGTTCATCAGTTCGTAGCGTAGCGGATCGGCGAGGCGTTCCAGCTCTTCCGTCAGCTTGCGGCCGACGCCGTGCTCAGCGCTGAAGGTGCCGCCGAAGCGCGCGGCGGCGTCATGGATCGCGCGCTCCACTTCGAGCGCGAAGGCATCCTGATCCGGTAGCGAGGCCCAGAACTCGCGTTGGAACATCAGGATATAGTGCACATTGCCGTCGCCAAGATGGCAGACGACCTGCGTCACCGCCTGTGGGTAGCGCTCGGCCGCGACCTTGTCGGCTGCCGCGATGAACGGCGCGACGTCGGAGGACCGTACGGCGACGTCATGGACGATGCCGATACCTTCCTTTTTGTTGGCCTCGGAGACCGAGTGGCGGATGTGCCAGAACTCGGCCGCCTGCTGCTCGGAGGTCGCGACGACGGCGTCCAGAGCCTCGCCAGTTTCGAGTGCGGCGCCGACGACGTCCTCGAGGATGGCCTGCAGATCCGTGCTCGTATCCTCGCTGCCCAGCTCGATCAGGGCCGACCAGGCCGGGATTTCCGGGAACGGGAAGCGCATGCGCTCGACATGCCGGCGCACCAGCTCGAACTGCGAGGCGGAAGCCAGCTCGAAGGCCTGGATATAGGAGCCGGCGCGATCTTGCAGCGCGGCCAGCAAGGCGATCGCGGCCGCCGGATCGGCGGCGGAGACCCAGGCATGGGCGGTGTTCGGCGTCTGCGGGTGCAGGCGCAGTGCTGCGCCCGTGATGATGCCGAGCGAACCCTCCGCGCCGATGAAGAGATGGCGCAGCATGTAGCCGGTGTTGTCCTTGCGCAGGGCCGCGAGATCCGCCAGCACGCGCCCATCCGGCAGCACCACCTCCAGCCCGGCGACGAGATCGCGCATCGGTCCGTAGCGGACGACGCCGGTGCCGCCGGCATTGGTCGAGATCAGCCCGCCGATCTGGGCGCTGCCCTCGCTGCCGAGATGCAACGGGAACTGCCGCCCTGCTTCGGCGGCGGCGCTATGCAGATCGCCGAGCACGACGCCGGCATCGACCGTCGCGATGCCGGTCGCACGGTCGATCGCGCGGATGCGGTTCATCCGGCGCAGCGACAGCACGATCCCGGGCTTATCGTTCCTGTCGCTCTCAGGCACGGCGCCGAAGCACAGGCCCGTATTGCCGCCAACCGGGAAAACCGGCTGCCCTTCAGCCGCACAGAGCGCGACCACCGCGGAGACTTCCTGCGTCGATGCCGGTTGCACGACAGCGAGCGCGTGGCCGCGCCGGCGCTGGCGCCAGTCGGTGAGCCAGGGCTCCATCTCAGCGGGATCGGTGATCAGCCCCTTGTCGCCGACGATGCCGCGAAGCGTCTCGATCACGACCCGATCTCCGCTCAGGCGAGGCTGACGGCTTTGGCCCGCTCAGCGGCGACCTTGAGCTTGGCCAGCGTTTCCGGGGTCGGCCCCAACAGCGGCAGGCGGACGCCGCCGACCGGCCTGCCGGCCAGCGCCATGTATTCCTTGAGCGGCCCGGGATTGGTCTCGACATAGATGGCGTCGACCACCGGATCGATCTTGTCCTGCAGCTTGAGGGCATCCTTCAGCTTGCCCTGGCGGGCGAGCTCAAAGATCTCGATCCAGATCTTCGGATAAATCGTCGCCGAAGCCAGAACGCCGCCGCGCGCGCCGAGCGCGACATGGGTGGCGAAGAGCGGCTCTTCACCGGAGAGGATCGCGATCTTGTCGCCGGCGAGCTTCACCGTGCGGATGAAGTCCGGCATGTCGTAGGAGGAGTACTTCATGCCGATGATCGAGCCGTCCTCGGCCATGGCCTGAACGGTCTCGGCGAAGGCGGAAACCGTGGTGCGGCGCGGAATCTGGTAGAGCATGACCGGCAGATCGAGCGCCTCGCGATAGCGGGCGAACCAGGCGCGCATGCCTTCCTGGGTGCCGGGCGCGTAATAGGGTGTCACGGTCATCACGGCCGCGGCACCGGCCTTGGCGAAGTCGCGGCCGGCCTCCAGCGCGTCCTCATAGCCGGTCGAGAGCACGCCCGGGATCACCGGCTTGCCGTCAGCCACATCGACGCAGGCGGCGACGATGTCGCGGCGCTCGGCTCGCGAGAAGACCGGATATTCGCCCGTGCCACCGATCGGCACGATGCCGGCGGCGCCAGCATCGAGCTGGAAGCGCACGAGCGCCTGGAGCCCCTTGATATCGACCGCCCCATCGGCGGTCAGCGGCGTGACGATCGCGGTGTAAAGGCCACCAAGCTTGTCGTGCGTAAGCGTCATGTGAAGCATCCCCGACGTGATGCTGCCGGTGTCGCGTGCCGGCCCCTCGCCGGTCGCGCCCAGTTCATTGCCGGCGCATCGTTGGCATCAAGCCTGTTTCAGGCCCGCGGTGCTGTCAACATCAAAATACAAAAATGTCGGATACGAAAATTATTGGAGCATAGGCGACGTCGTTCTCTTTCCCTTCCCGTTACCAGAGATTATGACAGGGACGCTCCAATCAGGCGGAACGAGGAGAATCGGCATGCCGGAAATCTCGCTGGCGGAACGCGGCGACAGCTCCGAGCCGCCTGAGGGCTGGCAGGACGGCGAGGAGGCTCGCGGTGTTGTCGATATCGGCGCGCGGCTGCTCAAGCTGCGCAAGAGCCGGGGGCTGACTCTTCAGGACGTCAGTGCGATGACGGGGGTTTCGGCCTCTGCCTTCTCAAAGATCGAGCGCAACGAGCTGTCGCCGACGATCTCGACGATGCAGCGCATCGCCCATGGGCTGGATGTCGAGCTGGTGACGCTGCTGTCGAGCGGCCAGGACAACAGCATGCTGAGCTTCGCCGGGCGCCGGAGCATCACCCGCGCCGGGGGCGGTAGCAAGCATGCGACCGGCACCTGCAACAACGTGCTGCTCTGCGCCGATCTCAAGAACAAGCGCGCCACGCCGATCCTGACCACCGTGACGGCCCGTTCGCCGGACGAGTACCCGGCCTGGGCCAAATCCGAGGCGGAGATCTTCGTCATGGTGCTCGAAGGCACGCTGGTCGTGCACAGCCGGCTCTATGAGCCGCTTGAGCTCAACAAGGGCGATTCCGTCTATTACGACGCCACCACCGAGCACACCTGGACCTCGAAGGGGGCTAGCAACGCCGTCGTGCTGTGGGTTCTCGTCGATGTTTAGTGCCCCTGCCGCTTGCTCAACGTCTCTCGCGAGATGGTCAGCCGGCGCCGTTTCGAGGGTTTCTGCGCCTCTCGCGTCGGCCCAAAAGCCGAAAGCTCGCCCGGATCAGTGGCGATACTGAGTCTTTCACCTACTGGACATGCGCTAGGCGTGTTTGTTCTTGAGAGCGTTGATCCGGTCGGAGCGCCTGGCGTCGCGTAGCGCCCATCGCCGCCGCCGTCATCGTCAATCGCCCCGCCTTGACCGCCGACAACACCTCAGCGCGGCGCAACTCTTGCTCGGTCATCTCGCACAGCCCATGCCAGACTCCCATGCTCGACGCCGAGGGGCGGTGTGACATTCCTCTTTTGCCGCGGTGAGACGTTCTAACTTTGCGTTTAAAAGATCGTTCGCAAATAGTGCAGTTTCGGATTCGGTTCCGGTGCTGAGCGAGCGAGTGATTGACATTACGAGCCAGAATTTGCGCTTCTTCCGCTAGAAGAGCGATTTCGTCGTTGCGATGCAAAATTTCGCCCGCTTATTGCACACGTGCAAGCGTCATTCGCAACGTAGCCCTTGTTGCTGTTCGGGGCTCGTGTGCATTGCACTGTTGCGATTCAGAGGGGGAGGCTCGAAGCATCAGACTGTGAAGGGCGGTAGTAAAAGCGGTGCAAGACTTAAATCGAAGCGCCGCGTCCATGTTCAGTCGTTGATGGAGCAAGCCGCTGTTGGCCCTTTTGTATGGACCGGCTGCGTTTCACAACGGGTTCGGCGCGGTGACGGAAGTCGCTCATATGTATCCGGCCTACTGATCGGCTCGCGGGCCGTGGCCTTGATGGGAATACGCGCGCACCTT
>Ga0102591_1001463_pt1 | contig 32137 bp, 25 predicted proteins | sample AraplaCol_mCL_r2_2_FD_76860 | JGI IMG/M metagenome (GOLD analysis project Ga0102591, IMG submission 76860) | Arabidopsis root microbial communities from North Carolina, USA - plate scrape MF_Col_mCL_r2 (SPADES assembly) (version 2) | ecosystem: Host-associated > Plants > Roots > Endosphere...
TCTCTCCGGAGATGATGCTGTAAACAAGAAAGTCAGTTTTGTCCCCATCGTCTAGAGGCCTAGGACATTACCCTTTCACGGTAGCGACCGGGGTTCGAATCCCCGTGGGGACGCCAAATAGTGAAACGCATCAGGGCTCCGGAAACGGGGCCCTGATGCGTTTTGGGCGTTGGAAAAATCGTATCCCGCCGCTGGAGCGTTTACCGTTCGTCCGAGTGGCGTTACGACACCTTGCCCCGTCGTTTTGGCCGTCTCGCCTTGCGAGAATCACCGGGGCATCATGGAGCACACAAGGAACGTGCCCCGAGGGCGCATGGCCGTATTCTCCGATCGCTTCACAAGTGCTATCGATTGCACTTGCGCCGCACATGCGGCTCACGCGCACAAGAGCGCACCGATTCCCGATCCCAACCTCGACCTCTTCAGCCAGCCAGGCATTCCAGGCTTCGATCGGATCCGTTCGATCGTCTCGCATACGAGCCGTCTGGCCAGGCCCGCCATTCCAGACCGTCACGAGAATCCGCGATGACAATCAAGGAAAGCCTTCAGTCGCAGCGGCGTGTCCTGCTCGATCTCACCTATCGAAACAGGCTCCTCAATCTCCCGAAGAAGCCGTCGAGCCGGTCGATCATCGTCCACGATGAGGTGAGCGAACAGATCGTCCAGCTTCTTCTGAACAAGAAGAGCCTCAGCTTCACTCCCATGGCTGGAAATGCCGAGGGTGAGGAGCTGAGTACCGAGGAACTGGTGCAGGACGAAGACGAAGCGGTCCTCATCCAGCCCGAGAACGATGAACTGGACGAGCATGGCATCCCCGTCCGGCACACGGACACCCGGCTGCAGACCCGGCTGAAATCCGAGCACCTCCAGAAGCGCCTGCTGGAGATCTACTACGAGTCCCGGATGATGCTGGAGGAGCAGGGCGTCAATGTGCTCTACCTCGCACTTGGGCAGCTGCACTTCCGTGAACGTGCCGGGTCCAGCGAGTTCCGCAATGCACCGCTGGTTCTGATCCCGGTCACACTGGAACGAAAGAGCGCGAAAGATCGCTTCTTCCTGAAGTGGAATGAAGAAGATCCGCAGGAGAACCTGTCGTTGCGCGAGAAGATGCGCGTCGACTTCGGCATCGACCTGCCCGAGTTTCCCGAAGCGGATGGTTTCGCTCTTCGTGCCTACCTTGATGCCGTTCGGAACACGATTACCGGCCAAGAGGGTTGGGCAGTCAATGACGACGCAATCCAGCTCGGTTTCTTCTCATTCGCCAAGCTCCTGATGTTTCTCGACCTTGACCCGGCCAAGTGGCCGGAAGGCAAGGCCATCGACGAGAACGGCCTGGTGTCTGGCCTGCTTGGTGAAGGGTTCGATGAGGTGGACGTCGGTCTGGCAGGTAACGCGGCCGCACTCGACGAACTGATTCCGGTTTCCGAACTGAAGCACATCGTGGATTGCGACAGCTCGCAGGCGATGGCCATCGAGGCGGTGCGCCGAGGCCAGAATCTGGTCATCCAGGGGCCGCCCGGTACGGGCAAGTCCCAGACTATCGCCAACCTGATCGCCACAGCCGTCGCTGACGGCAAGAAGGTCCTGTTCGTCGCCGAGAAGATGGCGGCGTTGGAGGTTGTCAAACGCCGTCTCGAGAACGTGCAGCTGGGACCGTTGTGTCTGGAGTTGCACAGTAACAAGGCCAATAAGAAGGTCGTGCTTGAAGAGCTGGGGCGCACCCTTCAGATCGGGCGCCCCGCCAGTGTCGATATCGCGGGCTCGAATGAGCGGCTGGAGCAGCTCCGGAATCAGCTCAACGAGCATGCGCGAAAGATGCACGCTCCTGTCGGGGCGGCGCAGTTGGCGCCGTTCCGCATCGTCGGGATGCTCTCAAGGCTGTTGCCGCGACTCGGGCGTCCGGCCTACCGCCTCCCGAACGCTACCCAATGGACGATGCGCGATGCGGAGCAACGCGCCGCGACACTTCGTGAGCTGTGCGAGCTCCTTCCGCAGATTGGAGATCCCGCGACCCATTCGTGGAGAGGCGTCAATCATCCACCCGTGATGCGCCATCAGGCCGAGGACCTGGTCGCCGGAACCGCGCCATTCAAGAGCTCGCTCGATCGCCTCGCCACAGACGCTTCAGCGCTGTCGCAGGAACTCGGCTTGCCCCCGTCGGCCACGCTGGAACAGCTCAGACGGCATTGCGCCATCGGCGAAAAGCTCGCCGAAGCGCCTCAGTTCGATCGCGCAACCATCAGTTCAGGTGTGTGGTCCGCGGGTGTCGATGCTCTGAGGGAAGCGATTACGAGCGGACGCATCCTCAGCGACGTGCACGGACGTCGCGATGCGCAGGTGGCAGACGTTGCGTGGGACACCGACTGGCTACCGCAGCGGCATACCATCGCCGCGCATGGCCGCAGCCTGTTCCGATGGCTCAACGGGCCCTACCGACAGGCGCTCCATCAACTTCGCAGTGTGATGAAGGTGCCCCTACCCAAGGAGTATGGCCAGCGCCTGGCGCTGCTGGATGACCTGATTGCTGCGCACAAGGCACAGCGCATCGTGACCGGCGCGGCATCGACGGCCAAATCGGCCTTTGGTTCCGTCTGGCGGGAACGAAACACCGACTGGGACCTCGCCGATTCCATCCTGGCGTGGGTGGAGCAGCAGTCCAATGCAGTACCCGGCGTGGATCTGCGCCAACTGGCATCGGCGATCGAGAACCGCAGCTCGTTGACGGAGCTCGCGGCGCGCGCTCGTACGGCGCTTCAGACATGTGTCGACGAATTCGCCAAGATTTCCGCGTTGTTGCGGATCGACGCGGCTGTCGTCTTCGACGGTACGACATTGGCGCAGATGGGCCTGGAGGCGCTGGGCGAACGCGCCGTGCGATGGACGGAGAATGTCGACAGCTTCATGTCGTGGCTGTCGTACGCCGAGGTTATGCGTCGTGCTGCGTCTCTGGGACTCAACGATGCCGTTGCGTCTTTGACTGGAGACGTGGCGGCACACTCGGCCGCTGTGGACACCTTCTGGACGGCCTTCTATCTGCAGGCCCTCGACGAGGCGGCGAAGGAATACCCGGAACTGGCCAGGTTCGACGGCCGCAGGCATGAGGAGCTTGTGCGGCAATTCCGTGAATGGGATCGCCGTCGACTCTCGGTAGCACAGGTTGAAGCGGCGCAGGCGCATTACCAGGGTATGCCCAGTTCCACCGGGACGGTGGGCAAGCTGGGCATGCTACGAAGCGAGATCGCGCGCAAACGTGGACATATGGCGCTGCGCAAGCTGTTCAAGTCGTGCGGATCGCCCATCCAGGCGATCAAACCCGTCTTCATGATGAGCCCGCTGTCGGTAGCGCAGTTTCTTGAGCCGGGCGCGATCGAGTTCGACCTGCTCGTCATCGATGAGGCGAGCCAGGTCGAGCCTGTGGATTCTCTGGGTGCCATCGCCCGTTGCCGCCAGATCGTCGTCGTCGGTGACGACAAGCAGCTTCCGCCCACGTCCTTCTTCTCCCGGATCGTTGGCGGGGATGACCTGGACGAGCAGGAAGAGGGCGCGCAGGCAAAGGACCTGGAAAGTGTGCTCTCGCTATGCGCCGCCAAGGGATTGCCGCAGCGAATGCTGAAGTGGCACTACCGGAGTCGCCATGAATCCTTGATCGCGGTTTCCAACAAGGAGTTCTACGACGGCAATCTGTTCATCGTTCCCAGTCCTGACCGGGAACGGAGCCAGTCCGGCTTGCGCTTTCATCATCTGTCGGAAGGGCGCTTCGATCGCGGAAACTCCTACAAGAACCATGTGGAAGCCGCAGCCATCGCCCAGGCGGTCGTTGAGCACGCGCGTACCCGCCCAGAACTCACGCTCGGCGTAGGCGCCATGTCCGTTCGGCAACGGCAAGCCATCACCGATGAAATCGAACTGGCGCGCAGGCAGCATCCGGAGCTGGAACACTTCATCGTTCGCCACCCTCATGAGCCCTTCTTCGTCAAGAACCTGGAGAACATCCAGGGCGACGAACGCGATGTCATCTTCATTTCGATCGGTTATGGCCGGTCGAAGGGCGATGACAAGATGTACCAGAACTTCGGCCCTCTGAATGCGGACGGCGGACACCGCCGTTTGAATGTGCTCATCACGCGCGCGCGCGAACGCTGCGAGGTGTTCTCCAGCATCGTCGCGGACGACATCAGGGTGGACGAACGCAGCAAGCTCGGCGTCGTCGCGCTCAAAACGTTCCTGAAATACGCTGAATCCGGCGACCTTGGCATCGCACAGATGACGGGGCGCGGCGCCGAATCGCCCTTCGAGGAAGCCGTTCACGACGTGTTGGTCAAGCACGGTTACAAGGTCGACAGCCAGGTGGGCGTGGCCGGCTTCTTCATCGACCTGGCCGTCATCGATCCCGACAGGCCCGGACGTTACCTGCTCGGTTTGGAGTGCGACGGCGCGACGTATCACTCCGCTCCTTCCGCGCGCGATCGGGATCGGCTTCGTCAGGAGATCCTGGAGGCGCATGGCTGGTCGATTCACCGCATCTGGAGCACCGACTGGTTCCAGCGCCTTCCAGGCGAAACAGAGCGTCTGCTCGATGCCGTTGCTGCCGCGAAGTCTGCTCGAGCAGGATCTGCCCGGAACGTAACGCCCGGCCTGCAGGAAGCGACGTTGTCATCGCCGGCTGTCCGAAGGGAAGCGCCAAAGCGTCACGTCGAGTCTGAGGTGTCCAGCGAACCCTATAAGCAAGCCAGCTTCGTACCCGGGAACGCGAGCATGCCGCCTCACGAGGTCCCGTTGGGCAGCATGGCGCACACCGTCGCACGCATTATCGAGATCGAGGGACCCATCCACGAGGAGGAGATCGTTGCGCGTGTGCGCGATCTATGGAACCTGGGACGGGCCGGTTCGCGCGTGCAGAGCGCTGTCCAGGACGCTCTGCGCCATGCAGTGCGCAAGGACTCCTTGCTGATCGAAGACCATTGCTACCTGCTTGCAGGGTCCATGGTGAAAGTGCGGGACCGTTCGGAAGCTGAATCACGTACGTTGAGAAAGCCGGAGCTTTTGCCACCTCAGGAGATCCGTGAGGCGATCATCCAACTGGTGCGAGACGCCCATGGCGCGCGGCGAACCGAAGTGGCCACGGCGGTAGCGCGGATGTTCGGCTTCCAGGCTACCAGCCAGCAGCTACGAGACCGGATCGAGCAAGCGACGGATGCACTCGTGAAGGGGCAGCGACTGACGGTGGAAGGCGATGCGTTGACAGTTTCAGACTCGGAGATCGAGAAGACCGCGAAAGCCGACTGATGCCGGAGTACATGCGGGCGGACGTTTCGGCACGTGGGGTTGCATGCTTCGAGGGCAGGGCGTGGCGCGCTTGTGCAGACCTCACCGCATCCGCCTCACGCGCCGCCGCTCGAACGCGTCGTCGAATGAAGCCGCCTCATCGCGCGCATCGTCACTCGACGGGATCGACAAGCTGCCGCCCTGAAGCGGAGGCGCGTTCGCCAGATCCTCCAGGATCGGACACTCCGGCCGGTCGTCTCCATGGCACCGACGCGCGAGGTCCTGCAACGTGCGCTGCATGGACTGCATCTCGGCGATCTTTTCCGCCAGTTCGTCCACGTGCGATTGCGCGAGACGCTTCACTTCGGCACTCGCGCGCGAGCGGTCGTCCCACAGGCCCAGCAGCGCTTCGATCTGTCTGATCGAAAACCCCAGGCCGCGCGCGCGACGGATGAAGCCCAGGCGATGAACGTCGGCATCGGTGTAGAGGCGGTAGCCGGCGAAGGTGCGACTGGGCGGCGGGATCAGGTCGATGCTCTCGTAGTGCCGGATCATCTTCGCGCTGACGCCGCTCTGCCGCGCGGCTTCACCGATGTTGTGCAGGCCCTGCTGTCGGGCGTCGGCGAGTTCGGGTCGTGGCATGCGGGGCATGGTCGGCTCCTCAGGATTCGATGGCGTGCGAAGTGCGCTGCGGACGCCAGCGGCGCAGCAGCAATGCGTTGGTGACGACGGAGACCGACGAGAACGCCATCGCGGCGCCGGCGATCACCGGATCGAGCAGTCCGAACGCCGCCAGCGCGATGCCGGCGACGTTGTAGATGAAGGCCCAGAACAGGTTCTGGTGGATCTTCCGCGTCGTGCGGCGCGAGATCTCGATCGCATCGGCGACCAGCGCAGGCTCCGCGCGCATCAGCGTCACGCCGGCCGCGTGCATCGCGACATCGGTGCCGCTACCCATCGCGATGCCAACGTCGGCTGCGGCCAGGGCGGGCGCATCGTTCACGCCGTCGCCGACCATCGCCACCACGCCGCCTTGGCGCAGTTGCTGGATCGCCGCGGCCTTCTCTTCGGGCAGTACGTTGGCGCGAACATGGTCGATGCCCAGCTGCGTCGCGACCGCACGCGCGGCGCCTTCGTGGTCGCCCGACACCATCACCGTGCGCAGGCCGAGCGCATGCAACCGCGCGATCGCCTCGCGTGCGCCGGCGCGCGGCGTGTCGCGGAAGGCGAGCAGGCCGAGCAGGCGAGGGCGTTCGCCCCTTTCGGATGCCGCGACCCACGACACCGTATGTCCGCTGGCGAACAGTGCCTCGGCGCGCGACGACAGCAATGACAGGTCGACACCTGCATCGCGCATCATCCGCTCGCTGCCGATGCAGACCTCATTCGCGCCGATGTGGCCGCGCACGCCACGACCGGGCACCGCGCGGATTCCGGTGGCGATGATGTCGCGGGAGATCGGGAAAAGCGACGCGGCTTCCAGCACGGCGCTCGCGAGCGGATGTTCGCTTCCACGCTGCACGGCGGCGGCGTGCGACAGCAGCGACGACGTATCGCCATCGAGCGCAATGGCCTCCGTCAGTGCCGGCTTGCCCTGCGTGAGCGTGCCGGTCTTGTCGAAGGCGACGATGCGGATGCGTTGTGCGGTTTCGAGCGCTTCGGCGTCCTTGATCAGGATGCCCGCGCGCGCGGCGACGCCGGTGCCGGCCATGATCGCTGTCGGCGTGGCCAGTCCCAGCGCGCAGGGGCACGCGATGACGAGCACCGCCACGGCGTTGAGCAACGCCTGGTTCCAGTCGCCGGTCGTCAAACCCCAGCCAAGCAGCGTGAGCAGCGCGATGCCGATCACCACCGGCACGAACACCGCGCTGACGCGGTCGACGATGCGCTGGATCGGCGCCTTCTTCGCCTGCGCGTCCTCGACCAGGCGGATGATGCGCGCCAGCGCGCTTTCGGCGCCGGTCGCGGTGGTTTCGACCACGATGCGGCCTTCGCCATTGACCGCGCCGCCGGTGACGCGATCGCCTTCGGCGCGCGCGACCGGCAGCGATTCGCCGGTCAGCATCGATTCGTCGGCGTGGGTGCGGCCTTCCAGGATGCGGCCATCGACGGGAATGCGTTCGCCGGGACGCACGACGACTTCATCGCCGACGCGGACCTGCGCGAGCGGAATGTCGGTTTCGTCATGGCCGCGACGCATGCGCGCGGTCGCGGGACGCAGCGCCTGCAACGCGTGGATCGCGGCGGTGGTCTGCCGGCGTGCGCGCGTTTCCAGGCGCTTGCCGACGAGCACCAGGGCGATGACGACCGCCGACGCTTCGAAATACAGCGGCGCGTGATGCCCGCCCGCGAGCAGGTGCCACACGCTGAGTCCGTAACCGGCGCTCGTGCCCAATGCGACAAGCAGGTCCATGTTGCCGCTGCGCGCCTTCAGCGCGTGCCAGCCGGCCCGGTAGAAGCGCGCGCCGAGCCAGAACTGCACCGGCGTCGCCAGCGCGAATTGCACCCAGCCCGGCAGCATCGCGTGCACGCCGAACGGAATCGCGAGCATCGGCAACACCAGCGGCAACGAGAGCGCGAGGGCGAGCCACAGATGGCGACGTTCGCGCGCGTCGGCCGCGTCGGCTTCCTGGTCGGGCGCGTTCGCGGGCGCGCCGGCCGAGTCGGCCACCGGAACGCTCGCGCGATAACCGGCCGCTTCCACGGCGGCGATCAGCGCTGCGACGTCGACCTGCGACGACAGCCGCACGTGCGCGCGCTCGGTCGCGAGGTTCACGCTCGCGTCGATCACGCCTGGCACCGCACGCAGTGCTTTCTCGATGCGACCGGCGCACGACGCGCAGGTCATGCCGGCGATCGCCAGGTCGAACGTGCGTTCGGGAACGCGATAGCCGCTGCGCGTGACGGCATCGGCCAGGGCCGGTGTCGCGACGCTGCCATCGGTGGCGATGTCGGCGGTCGCGGTCGCGAGGTTCACGTTCGCGCGCAACACGCCCGGCACCGCGGCGAGCGCGCGCTCGATGCGGCCGGCGCAGGACGCGCAGGTCATGCCGGCGATCGGTAGCCGCAGCGTGGTGGTGGATGCTGCGGCGGCAGTGGCGACGGCCGTGACGGTATTCATGCGTGCTCCATCGGAAGTCCGGATGGACGCAGCCTGGGGCTTCCCATGGTGGGAAGGTCAACGCACCGCCGCCCGCCGCCGCACCGGGTGCGGAGGAGGGTGGGCCGGCGGTGCGTCGTGGCGCGCATGACCGTCAGAACCAGAGCCGCAGGCCGGCGACGAGGCGCGTGTCCTCGACGGATTCGCCTTCGACGCGGCGATGGTCGGCCGTGCCGCCGTAGGCGCGTTCCCACGCGACGCCCACGTAAGGCGCGAATCGCCGCGTGAACTCGTAGCGCAGGCGCAATCCGGCTTCGGCGGTGGACAGCCCGGAACCCGTACCGCGCGCCGGATCGTCCTTGCCGAACGCCTCGATCTCCACGCGCGGTTGCAGGATCAGACGGTTGGTCAGCAGCACCTCGTACTCGGCTTCGACCGTGGCCGCCGTCGCGCCGCTTTCGCCGACGTAGGCGGTGGCGCTGAACTCGAACTTGTACGGCGCCAGCCCCTGCACGCCGATCGCCGCCCAGTCGCGCGAATCGCCCGGCTTGAAGTCGTGCTTCACGCCGGCCACCACGTCCCACCACGGCGAAACGCTGCGGCCGTAGAGCACTTCCAGGTCCGCCGCTTCGGTGCGCCCGTGCTCGCGTTCGCCTTCGCTGCGCAGCCACAGGCGATTGAGGTCCGAGCCGAACCACGCCTGCGCTTCCCAGGCCTGGCCGCTGCCATGCTCCACATCGACGGCTTCGAGTCGATCGAACATCACGAAGCTGTTGCGCTCCGGCGCGTGGTGCATGCCGTGCGCGAGTTCTGGAAACGCGGCGGCGCGGTCGGCGTCGGTGAGGGGCGGGATCGGCTCGCGCGGTTCGTCGCCGGCGGATGTGTGTCCCATCGCTGCGTGGTCGACGGGCGGCGCGTGCGTGCCGTGATCCATCGCCGCGTGGTCCATCGTTGAGTGATCCATCGCCGGGTGATCGTGCGCCGGTTTCGTCGCAGGCTCGGCGGCCGGCGTCGGGTGGTGCGAATGGTCCTGCGCCCACGACGGCGCGAACGCCAGCGACAACGCGACGGCGAGCAGGGAACGTGCAGTGTTCATGCGCGCTCCTCCACGCGCACTTCGCGCATCATCCCGGCTTCCATGTGGTAGAGCAGGTGGCAGTGGTACGCCCAGCGGCCGAGCGCGTCGGCGCGCACGCGATAGCCGCGCTTCGTGCCCGGCGGCATGTCGACGGTGTGCTTGCGCAGGTGGAACTCGCCGCTTTCGTTTTCGACGTCGCTCCACATCCCGTGCAGGTGGATCGGGTGCGTCATCATCGTGTCGTTGACCAGCACGATGCGCATGCGCTCGCCGTAGTTCAGGCGCAGCGGTTCGGCGTCCATGAATTTCAGGCCGTCGAACGACCAGGCGAATTTCTCCATGTGCCCGGTGAGGTGAAGTTCGACGGTGCGTTCGGGTTCGCGGCCATCGGGGTCCTCGAACAGGCTGCGCATCGCGCCGTAGGTGAGCACGGTGCGGCCGTTGTCGCGCAGGCCTATGCCGGGATCGTCGAGCTTCGGTGTCGGCGACATGGTCTGCATGTCGATCAGCGGATTGCCGCGTTCGCTCGCCGGATGCGATTGCATTCCGCCGCCGTGGTCCATGCCGGCCATGTCGTGGCCCATGTTCGCGCCGCAGCCGCCTTCCATGCCCTTCATGCCCATGCTGGCGCCGCAGCTGCCTTCCGTCGCCTTGCCGCCATGGTTCATGCCGGCGTGGTCCATCCCGCCGTGGCCCATGTCGTCCATCGTCAGGATCGGCCGCGGATCCTGCACCGGCACCGGCGCTTCCAATCCCTCGCGCACCGCCAGCGTGCCGCGCGCGTAGCCGGTGCGGCCCATGTCCTGGGCGAAGATCGCGTAGGCGTCCTGGCCGGAGGGTTCGACGATCACGTCGAAGGTTTCCGCCACCGCGATGCGGAACTCGTCGACGGTGACCGGATGGATGTACTGGCCGTCGGCGGCGACGACCGTCATCTTCAGGCCCGGAATGCGCACGTCGAAATACGTCATCGCCGAGCCGTTGATGAAGCGCAGCAGCACCTTCTCGCCGCGACGGAACAGCCCCGTCCAGTTGCCCGACGGCGCATTGCCGTTGAGCAGGTAGGTGTAGGTGTTGGCGTTGATGTCCGACAGGTCGGTGGGCGTCATGCGCATGCGCCCCCACTGACCACGATCGGCCAGCGTCGCCGACAGCCCGTCGCGCGAGACATCGTCGAAGAAATCGCCGACGGTGCGCTTATGGAAGTTGTCGTAGCCGGCCATCTTCTTCATGCGCCGGAACAGCGATGCCGGCGCGAGGTCGGTCCAGTCCGACAGCAGCACGACGTGTTCGCGATCGAACGAATAGGGCGCCGGTTCGCGCGGGTCGATGACGATCGCGCCGTAGAGGCCGGCCTGTTCCTGGAACAGCGAATGGCTGTGATACCAGTACGTGCCGGACTGGCGGATGTCGAAGCGGTAGGTGAAGGTTTCGCCCGGATGGATGCCGTCGAAGCTCAGGCCCGGCACGCCGTCCATGTTCGCCGGCAGAAGGATGCCGTGCCAATGCACGGAGCTTTCCACGGGCAGGCGATTGGCCACGCGCAGGGTGACGGTGTCGCCTTCGCGCCAGCGCAGCACCGGCGCGGGCAGCGAGCCGTTGACGGTCACCGCCGGGCGCGTGCGGCCGGTGAAATTGACCGGCGCGGCGTCGATCGAAAGATCGAACTGCGTGCCGGTGAGAACGGTGGGGATGTTGGCGCGCCCGGCGGAAGCCGAGGCGGGCAGGTGCCACAGGCCCGCGCCCGTGGCGACGCCGCCGGCCGCCAGGCCGGTGACGAAACGTCGTCGCGATGGCGATGCCACGCGACGGCCGGAAACATCGGATGTCATGTACTGCTCCGTGCAGATCATCGGAATGCGGCGCGACGGCCGTCATCACGGTCTTTTCGCGCGCGCGTCGGATCGGCGCGCCAATGCGCGCCCGGAGTCAGCAGATGGGAGGTCGGAGCAGGTTCGGCAGCGGCGGCGCGACGCGGTGCGCAACGCGCGGTTGGGCGATGTCGGCACTTTGCGGTGCATCGGCCGGAACGGCGATGACCGACATCGCGGCGGTCAGGTGCTGCAGGCAGTAGTCGCAGCTGCACTTGGACGACTGGCAGCAGGGCGGCACGTCGGAGCCGGCCTGATGCGTCGCTTGCGTCATATGCGACGCGGATTCCGTTGCCATCTCATGGCAGGGCGGGTTCGATTCGGCTTCCTGGGCGGCGAGCGCGACCGCCATGTGCGCCAGGTCCATCTGCGTGGCCGCCACGGCGTAGCCCGTCCCGTTCAGGACGAGCATGAGGCATAGCAGCAGGCGAAACGCTAGGTGGCGCATATGGAAACAGTCTAGCCTGATTGGCGAAAGGCGGAATCACGATGCCTGAACGGGCGGGTATATACTCACGCCGAATGCGAGGGCCGGCAGCGGCCACCACCGGAACCGCCGCTCAAGGGCGTCTCCTGCGGGTGAAGCCGCGTTGCGATCGAAGCTGAGGAGCCCGCTTGGTTTTCCATATCGTTCTCGCCGATGACCACCCGATCGTCTCCAGCGGCGTGCGTGCGCTGCTGGAGCAGAGCCCGGGTTTTCGCGTCGTTGCCGAGGCGACGTCGCCGGACGAACTACTGCGCGTACTCGATGGCACCGCCTGCCAGCTGGTCGTCACCGACTTCAACATGCCTGGCGAACAGGCTGCCGACGGCCTGAGCCTGTTGCAGCTCATCGGCCGGCGCTGGCCGGACCTGCCGGTCGTGGTGCTCACTCAGCTGGCCAACCCAGGCGTGCTCAACAACATCGCCCGCCTCGGCAACGTACGTGGCGTGGTCAGCAAGTCCGACGCGATGAAGGAGCTTCCGACGGCCGTTACCGCCGCGACCGCCGGCCGCAGTTACCTCAGCTCCACGGTGCGCAAGCAGGTCGAATCCGCGCAGGGCGAGAGCGCGGATTCCACGACCGCCCTCTCCAGGCGCGAGGCCGAAGTGATGCGCCTGTTCGCGCTGGGCCACACGGTTTCGGAAATCGCCCGCCAGCTCAACCGCAGCGTCAAGACGGTGAGCAGCCAGAAGGTGGAAGCGATGCGCAAGCTCGGGGTGAAGAGCGACCTGGAGTTCTACGCATACGCGCGGGAGCATGGGCTCGGTTCCTGACCCGAAACCGCTTCGCTGATGAAAGAACGGCCGGTTCCCCGGCCGTTTTTCTTTTACCGTGCTGCGCAGCGGACTCAATGCCGCTTCAGCATCTGGTCGCGCGCCTGTTCCGCACGCGAAGCGCCGATCGCGGTTTCCACCTGCTTGACCTCTTCCGGCGGCGGCAGCACGGCAGGGAAACCCAGCGACTGGATCCACAGCTCACGAGCCCAACCCTTCGTGTGATAGAGGTGGTGGTCTTCGTCCTTTTCCACCGCCTGGTAAGCCTGCTTGAGGACGTCGGCATAGTCGGCCTTCGCCTTCAATGCGACCTGGCCGATCAGCTCCCAGTTCGAATGATCCTTGGTTTCGGCGAGCACCACGCACTCGGCGGCGACGAGTTCGGCCGCAGCGGGATCGGCGTTCTTCATCGCCATCTCGATCGCTGCGACCAGCGACTTGCCAAGATGCGCGACGACCATGCGGCCCGGGCTCTGTTCCTCGGTATCCATGCCCAGCTGCTCGAACACGCGCGTGAGGATTTCCTCATGCGTGGTGGTTTCCTCCAGGTACTCCTTGAACTCCTTCTTGAGATCCGGGTTCTGTGCGGCCTTGATCGCCGTGGTGTAGATCTGGATGCCGCCGCGCTCGGTTTCCAGCGCCTGCAGCAGCAATTCGTGGACCTGTGCCTGATCGAACTTCGAAGTGCGTGCCATTGGACGTATTCCTGTCGTGTTGGAAGCGTGTAGTCGTTATAGGAATCCACGCAGCGGCATCACGTGAAAAATCACGCAGGCGATCGTTGAACCGTGCGGGGCGTCGCGCACGGATCGCATCGTGCATGCGACGTGAAGGCGGTCGCAGTGCGTGGCAACGCTGAACGCGTTGAAGCCCGCCGCGCGAATTGCTGCGCATCGGCGGAAGGTTTTTCGTGCGAGGACCAACGTCGAGCCCGCCACGGCGCGCCGCCGCTCTGGCACGACACTTGCGGTGATCAGGCTGAGGCAATGCGCACGACGCGTTGCGGTCGCGAACATTCGCGGGAGGACGGAATGGCCACCACCAGGATGATCAGCTACAGCCAACTGGTGTCTGTCATAGGCGAGGGCGCTCGCGAAATCTACGGCGCCGACTGGACCGCGGCCGAACGGGCCGCCGCCGTGTTGTGGAAATCGTATGAGCAGGCCACTGGACTGTCGTGGGAAGAGGTCGAACCCGACGTCCATGCCGCGTGGGAACGCGCGAGCCTGTACCACCGCATGGACGGTTCGCTTCGCCTGCATTGATCGCCCGTATCCGCGCCTGGAACCAGGAGGACACCGAAATGAACCGTGCATTGAAACTTTCGATCGCGATTGCGATGACGTTGTCGGCGATCACCGGATGCAAACGCAACGACGACGAAAAGGCCGCCGCTGAAGTCGCCCGCACCGAAGCGCCGGCCACGCCCACGACGCCGCCGGCCGAGACCACCACGGCAACGGAAGCGCCCGCTCCGGCGCCTTCCACTCCCCCCGCCGCAGCCGCGCTGACGCAGGCGCAGGCCGTCACGCTGGTCGGCGCCGTCGACAAACACGAGATCCAGGCGGCCGAACAGGCGCGCAGCAAGAAGGTCAGGCGCGACGTGCTCGACTTCGCCAACCTGCTGCATGCCGAACATTCGAAGAACCTGGAAGCCGGACAGAAACTCGGTGCGACCGAAACCAGCACCGAGCTGACGGCGATGGAGGAAAAGGGGCGCGCGGGCCTTGCCGAACTCGACACGAAGACCGGCACGGCTTATGAGAAGGCCTACGTCGACGCGATGGTGAAAGGTCACGAGGAAGCGCTGTCGATGATCGACACGAAGTTGCTACCCGCCGCGACGGACGACAACGTGCGCACCTTCCTCACGAACTCACGCGAACACGTCGCGATGCATCTGGAGAAGGGCAAGGCCTTGCAGGCGAAGATGGGCGCGCCGTGATGCGAAGACGCGCGGCGGCCTAGAGCCATTTTCTCCACCACGCCAGCGCGAATCCCGACAGCGCCATCGCCAGCATCACGCCCACGGCGATCAGGAATCCGCCCAGCCCCGTCTTGAAGAACGGGGCTTCGAAATTCATGCCGAGGATGCCCGCGACCACGGCCAGCCCGCCCATCAGCGCGGTGAGGATCGTCAGCACGCGCATGATCGCGTTGGTCCGCAGCGCGGTCTGGTTGCTGAACAGTTCGAACGAACCGATCACCACTTCGCGCGCGTTCTCCACCGCTTCCATCGCACGCTGGTAGTGCGTGTCCACGGTCTGGAAGTGGCGGTTCGCCTCGCCGTCGACGCCGGGTCGGAAATCGGGGCGCGCGATCGCGGAGAACACCGGCCGATGCGCGGACAACATCCGGCGCAGACGCGAGGCCGCCTTGCGCAGCCCGCGCAGGCTGTTCAGGCAATGGCCGTGGCGGTCGTCGAGGATGTCGGTTTCCAGGCGCTCGTCGGCGCTTTCGAAATCAGCCACCGCTTCGAAATACGAATTGAGGTGCCAGTCCAGCAGCGAGGCGGTGAAACTGTCCGCGCTCAACATGCCAAGGCCGGGGTCGTCGGATTCGCGTTCGCGCAATTGGGTGAGGAAGTCCACCGGCTCCTGGTGCGCGGTGACGACGAAGTTGTGTCCGGCGAGAATCGCCAGCACCGTGCCGGTATAGGTCAACTCGCCTTCGTTTCGCACCGCCACCACGCGCACGAAGAAGGTGCCGTTGTGCACGCGCAGCTCCGGTTTCGCGCTTCGATCGCAGAACGCGTGCGCGATGTCGCTGGTGAGCGAGAGCCTATCCAGGACCTCGCCGATCGACACGTCGCCGCCGCCTTCGAGATCGATCCAGAGCAGCTGGTGCTCCTCGAGCGCCTCCGGTCGAGCGGTGTCCAGTTCGATGTTCTCGACGTTCCCCTTGCTGTCGAACAGGCGGATCTCAAGCGTGCCGGGGGAATCGGGCATAGCGGGCGAGGGCAGTGACGTCGCCCCCGAATCTGCTGCCCGCGATGTCGCCCCCGCGTGATCGGCAGGAAGGCGGCATGGTCTGCGTTCAGCGTCGGGATCGCGCCGGATCGTCGATGGCGCGCGAATGCCGGTCGAACACGCTCTGGGGCCGGGGACGCAGGTTCGAGCGCGTCTGGTCCTGGGCCAATGCGCACACGACCTGGCCGGAAATCATGTTCGACCGCAGCCACCAGGTGCTGCTGATGCCGTTGGGCGCGATCAGGCGCAGCCTGCAACGTCCATCCGCGGTCGGCGGCTCGGCGTAGATACGCCAGCCTTTCGGCAATTCCCCTTCGTGCATGCGTGCGCCCCTGTGGTGATGATCGCGACCTTCGCGAAGGGTGACGCAAGGGGCATGCCAGACAACCGGACGCATGAATATATGGCGCGAGACGCGTTACGCGCGGCGGATGGGGACGGTTCTGGTGCGCGTCGGATGAATCGCGGAAGAAAGTGCAACGCCACCGGAAACAATGGGATGCCCCTTGGCCGCGTCTGCTTGAAGTCCAACGGACCTGCGTTGGCGCGTGCTTGTCGAACATGAACATCCCCGCCATTCGCGTTACGGAATGTCGACCTGCATGAAGCCAAGCTGCATGCAGGTCAGGTGGCACTGCTCGTTCTCCTGTCCGCACCCGATCCGTTCCCAGGAGACGCCCCATGGCCAGCCGCAAGAAGCCAGCATCGACCAAAGCCCCCGCACGCAAGTCGGCAGCGAAGAAGATTCCGGCCCGCCAGGCACGGACCGACCGCGGCCCGTCGAAGGTGCCCGCATCGACGAAGGGCGACCCGCTCGCGCAGCAGGCGCTCGACACGCAGGCAATCGCGGCGGCTTTCGACCACAACCCGACGAAAGCCGCCGAGTACGGCCGCGACAACGCACTCGCGCCACCGCAGGGCGCCCACGCAACGCCGACGCCGCTCGCCGGCGCGAGCACGCTCAGCGAATCGCAGACGTCGGACAAGACCGGTTCGAGCGCCGCGTCGGGCGTCAACCCCACCGCCGCGCCGCTCGACCGCGTACGCGTGGATTCCGGCGGGCAGGTGCTTACGACGAACCAGGGCGTGCCGATAGCCCAGAACCAGGACTCGCTGAAAGCCGGGCTGCGTGGGCCCGCGCTGCTCAAGGATTTCATCCTGCGCGAGAAGATCACGCACTTCGACCACGAGCGCATTCCCGAGCGTATCGTGCACGCGCGCGGCTCCGGCGCGCACGGCTATTTCGAGTGCTACCGCTCCCTGCGTCGCATGACGCGTGCCGCGCCGTTCCAGGAGGACGGCAAGATCACGCCGGTCTTCGTGCGCTTCTCCACCGTGGCCGGCGAGCGCGGGTCGAAGGACACCGCGCGCGATGCCCGCGGCTTCGCAGTGAAGTTCTATACCGACGAAGGCAACTGGGACCTGGTGGGCAACAACATTCCGGTGTTTTTCATCCAGGATGCGATGAAGTTCCCCGACCTCGTCCACGCGCTCAAACCCGAACCGCACCACGCGATGCCGCAGGCCGCGTCCGCGCACGACACGTTCTGGGATTTCGTATCGCTGATGCCCGAGTCCACGCACATGCTGATGTGGGCGATGAGCGACCGCGCGATCCCGCGCAGCTTCCGCATGATGCAGGGCTTCGGCGTGCACACCTTCCGCTTCGTCAACGAAGCCGGCGATTCGCGCCTGGTCAAGTTCCACTGGACGCCCCGCCTGGGCACGCACTCGTTGGCATGGGACGAGGCAGTGAAGATCTCCGGCGCCGATCCGGATTTCCATCGTCGCGATCTGTGGGAAGCCATCGAAGCCGGCGAGTTCCCCGAGTACGAACTGGGCGTGCAGGTATTCACCGAGGAACAGGCGAACAAGTTCAGTTTCGACGTACTCGACGCGACCAAGATCGTCCCCGAGGAACTGGTGCCGGTGGAACCGATCGGCCGGCTGGTGCTCAACCGGAATCCCGACAACTTCTTCGCCGAGACCGAGCAGGTCGCGTTCTGCGCCGCGCATGTGGTGCCCGGGATCGACTTCACCAACGATCCGCTGCTCGCCGGGCGCATCCATTCCTATGTCGATACGCAGCTGATCCGGCTGGGCGGGCCGAACTTCCACGAGATCCCGATCAACGCGCCCGTCGCGCAGGTGCACAACAACCAGCGCGACGGCTTCCACCGACAGGCGATCCATCGCGGCCGCGTCGCGTACGAACCGAACAGTCTTGCCGGCGGCTGCCCGTTCCAGGCGGGCGCGGCAGGGTTCGTGTCGTTCCCCGAGCCCGTGCGCGCCGAGGAACTGCGTGGCCGTCCGGAGAAGTTCGCCGAACACTACAACCAGGCGACATTATTCTTCGAAAGCCAGAGCGACGCCGAAAAGGCGCACATCATCGCCGCGTTCCGTTTCGAACTGAGCAAGGTAACGGTGCCGGCGGTGCGCGAGCGCATGGTCGCCAACCTCATGAATGTGTCGCGCGAACTGGCCACGTCCGTCGCGGCGGGCCTGGGAATGGGGCCGGTGGAGCCATCGCCGCGTGCGATCGCGCGCGTGCCGCGCGCGGAAGTGCGGCAGTCGGCGGCGTTGTCGCTGCTGGCGCATCCGGGCGATGGCGGGATCCGTTCGCGCAAGGTCGCATTGCTGGTGTGCGATGGCATCGCGGGCGGGTCGCTCGCGGCGGTGCAGGAGGCGTTGCTGGAGGCCGGTGCGGTGCCGCGCCTCGTTGGCCCGCGCATCGGCCCGTTCGTCACCGCCGAAGGCCGGACCCTGCAGGCCGATGCCTCGCTGGAGAACGAGCCGGGACCGCTGTTCGATGCGCTCGTGCTGCCGGACGGCGAGCGCGCGGTGAAGAAGCTGGCCGTCGACGGCCGTGCAGGCGAGTTCGTCAAGGAACAGTATCGGCACTGCAAGCCGATCCTCGCGCTGGGCGCCTCGTCGTCGCTGCTGGAAGGTGCGGGCGCTTCGACCAGGCTGCCCGATGGCAGCGAGGATCCTGGTGTCCTGCAAGGCGAGGACGATGTGGACGAAGCGATCGCGGCCTTCATCGACGCGCTTTCGCAGCATCGGCATTGGGTGCGCGAGACGGATCCGCCGATGGTGTGACGTCGCCGGATGGGTTTGGCTGCGCTTACCCATCCTGCGACGCGGAATCCCCTCTCACATGCGATCTGCGTCGATCACCGCCTGCGCGAAGGCGCGCGGCGCTTCCTGCGGCGGGTTGTGGCCGATGCCGCCGGTGAGCAGGCGGTGTTCGTACTTGCCCGTGTAGCGCTTCGCGTAGCTTTCGGGCGACGGATGCGGCGCGCCGTTCGCATCGCCTTCCAGCGTGATCGTCGGCACGCCGATCGACGGGAACGTCGCCAGCGTCTTCTCGATCGCGTCGTACTTCGACTCGCCCTGTGCCAGGCCCAGGCGCCAGCGGTAGTTGTGGATGACGATCTCGACGTGGTCCTCGTTCTGCAACGCCGCGGCGCTGCGGTCGAAGGTGGCGTCGTCGAAGGCCCACTTCGGCGAGGCGAGCTTCCAGATGAGCTTCGCGAAATCGTGGCGATTGGCGGCATAGCCGGCGCGGCCGCGATCGGTGGCGAAGTAGAACTGGTACCACCACTGCAGCTCCGCTTCCGGCGGCAACGGCGCCTGCGCGGCCTGCTGGCTGCCGATGAGATAGCCGCTCACCGCGACCAGCGCCTTGACGCGCTCCGGGTGCAGCGCGGCGACGATATCGGCCGAACGCCCGCCCCAGTCGTAACCGGCGATGACGGCGTGCGGGATCTCCAGCGCATCCATCAGCTGGATGACGTCGTCGGCAAGCGCGGCGGGCTGACCGTTGCGCGGCGTGTCGGATGAGAGAAAACGCGTGGTGCCATAACCGCGCAGGTGCGGGACGATCACGCGATAACCGGCGGCGGTAAGCAGCGGCACGACGTCGGCGTAGCTGTGGATGTCGTACGGCCAGCCGTGCAGCAGGATCACCGGCTTGCCCTCGGCGGGACCGGCATCGACGTAGCCGATGTCGAGGACGCCAGCGCGGATCTGCTTCAGGTTGCCGAACATGTGGGTGCTCCGGGGGGTGGGGGCGTTCGGCGAACGCGGTGCGGCGCTGGCGCCGGTGGCAACCAGGCCGAACGAGGCGGCGGCCAGGCCGGCGGCAGCGATGCCGAAGAAGCGGCGGCGGGTCGGGTCGATGCGATCGGGGGCGAGCGTATCCATGTTCGGGCTCCGGTGAGGTGGATGCGGCGGCGGTGGCCGGCGGAACACAGGTTCCGGGACCCGCGTATCGCGGTTGTGTTCGGGGGCGGGGGGATTTGTATCGGTATGTAGCGGCCCGGTCGTTCAGCGGCCGGGTCAACCCGCATCGATCCCATCCGGCGCGACCCGGTCCGGATCCCAGCGCAGCCGACGCTTCGCCCATGTCTCGGCCGTCTGCGGCTTGACGAACAGCGCCGTGACATCCGGATGCGTGCGCTGCACCGCGCGCTCGATGCGCAGCACGCAGGCTTCGATCTGCGGCGTGGTCAGCGCATCGTGGAAGTCGGCGCTGAGCGCCGCGATGATGCTTTCCGGGCCCAGCTGCTGCGTCAGCACGCCGTTCGCGCATCGCACGTCCGGGTCGCTGCCGGCGATGCGCAGGATGTCGTCCACGACCTGCCGCTGCGCGAGCTCGCCCAGCAGCAGCCCCTTGGTTTCGCGCGCGAGCAGGATCGCCGTGATCGCCAGCACCGCGCCGATGCCGAGGGAGGCGTAACCGTCGTAACGCGGATCGCCGGTGACCTGCGTCGCGACGATGCCCACCAGCGCGATCAGCAGGCCGAGCATCGCCGCGGTGTCCTCGAACAGCACGGTGAAGGTGCTGGCGTCCTTGCTGTCGCGGAACGCCTGGATCCAGCCGCGTCGGCCTTTCGCCGCGTGGAAGGAACGCAGTGCGATCGTCCATGTCACGCCTTCGAACAGCAGCGAGGCGCCGAGCACGATGTAGTTCACCAGCGGATTGGCCATCTCGCGCGGATGGCGCAGATGCGCGAGGCCTTCGTAGAACGAGATGCCTGCGCCGAGCGCGAACACCATCAGCGCGACGATGAACGCCCAGAAATACAGCTCGCGCCCGTAACCGAACGGATGCTTGGGATCCGGCGGTCGCGCCGCGCGCCGGATGCCGTGCAGCATCAGCACCTGGTTGGCGGTGTCCACCAGCGAGTGCACGCCTTCGCTGAGCATCGCCGAGGAACCGGTGAAGGCCGCCGCGACGAACTTGGTGGCCGCCACGGCCGCATTGCCCAGCAACGCGGCGATCACCACCATGCGGCCGCTACCGGCCATCGCGAAACTCCGTTCGTGTCGTTACGCGATGGTCGGTGGAGCGGGGTAAATCCTTCGTGCACGCGATGTGGGCGCGGTGTGGATGACGTCCTGTAGCCCGGGTGCGCGAAGTGCACCCGGACCGGTCAACGCGTCCGAGCCAGCGGCGCTCCGAGCTCGAACGTCATCGCCTCGAAATCCAGCGTCCACGATTCGAACTGGTCGAGCACGTCGCCCCCCATCAGCCCGAAGTTCTGCGCCTGCACGTCGTCGCCGTCCTGCGTGACGATCGTCAGTTCCGGCAGCGTCGCGTGCGTGCCGGCGAGATCGAGCGTCGCATCGGAAATGCGCGCCACGCGGCGCGTCGTCGCGCCGCCGGCCCCGGCCATGCGTTCGTCCTGCTGCGGCAGACCGTCGGCGAAATGCGGATGGCGCCCGGCGAAACGCGAGGAGAGGAACGAACGCGGGCCGCCCGTGTCCAGATGCAGCGCGACCGGCACGTCCCTCAGGCTCGCTTCCACATACAGCGCGCTCGCGACGATGCGCAGGTTTTCCGTCGAAGGCTGCGCCGGCTTCACGGCTTCGGCCACCAGCGCACCGCCGCGTTCGAAGCGTAGCCGCTTGAACTCGCGAAGCACCGGAAAGCCGATGATCGCCTCGATCGTGTAACCGCCCGGGACGGGCAGCTCGAGTTGTGGGTCGTCGAGCACGAGGAAGGCGACGTTGCGCAGCTCCAGGCCGGCGAACGCGAACCGGTCGGCCACGCCGATGCGCGTGGGCACCGCGTCGCGGCTGGCGCTGTCGATGGTCGCGGCGGCGTCGAGGATGCGCAGGCCCAGTCGCGTGGCCGTGCTTTGCGATACGACCGACAACCCGGCGCCGGTATCGAGCACGGCTTCCTGCACGCGGCCGTTCACCGTGGCGTCCGCGCGGGAGAGGCCGACCTTGTCGCGACGCGTCGCGGCCCTCGTTGGCGTCAGCGATTCGACCGCCTGCGCCGGTGCGTTCGAAAGCGCGCGGGCCAATACGCCCAGGCGCTGCGCGTCGTCGCGTTCCTTCTGCGGTGCCTTGTTCTGTTCCAGCGCGGTCATCCAGCCGTCGACGGCCGCAGCCGCGTCCGCGTAATCGCCCGCGGTGAAGGCCGCATCGGCGAGCACCGACCACGCCCGCGCACGGTGCGCGGGCGGCGTGCCGGCATCGCGCGCGATGGGGCCGGCGAGGGCCACGGCCTGGTCCGCACGCAGTCGGGCAGCGGCGATGCGCGCCTTCGCGATCGCGCTCATGCGCGCATCCGCGCTGGCCGTGCCGAGGCGTTCGAGGGCGAAGACGTCACCGGCGTCGGCATCGTCGAGCGCCTGTTCGAAGCTCGACGAGATCGGAACGGCTGGCGCTTGCGTGGGTGTGCCGGCCGCCACGCAGACGCCATGGGCGAGGAGAAGCGAAAACGCCCACGGTGCGAGCCGGGGCAGGGAAGCGGGACTGCGACTGTGCATGGTAGTATTTGCCGATCAGTTATTAATTATCGTAAAACAGAAATTAATATGCAGAAGACGGCAATGTCAATCAGCCTGGCGCGGCATGCGCGCATGTTGCGGTTCGCCGCGCTGGCCGCCGGCGGGCTTTATGTCGTGGCGACCCTCGGCGCGTTGGCGTCGCTGCGCGGCTGGGGCGGGCAGTTCGTCGCGGCAACGCTGGACACCGGCGGCATGCCGCTGGCCTGGGGCGCGTGCGCGGCGGTGGTCATCGCCTTGCTGATCGGCGCGGCGCTGTTCGAACTGGCGCGCATGCTGGCGAAGCTGGGAGACGATCGCGTGTTCTCGCCCGGGGCGACGCGGCATTTCCGCCGCTTCGCGCTGTTATTCCTGTTCGCGTCGCTGGTGCGCGTGGCGATGCCGGCGCTGGTCGGCGCCGCGCAGTCCGGCAACGGCGAACTGCGCATGAGCTTCGATGTCGGCGACCTGGTGACGCTGCTGGTCGCGGCGCTGTTCTGGCTGGTCGCACGGCTCTTCGATGAAGCCGCGCGACTGGAAGACGACAGCCGTTCGATCGTCTAGGAGACGGACATGGGAATCGTCGTGCGCCTGGACGTCATGCTCGCCCTGCGCAAGGTCCGCTCGAAGGACCTCGCGCAGCACATCGGCATCACCGAATCCAACCTGTCCCTGCTCAAGTCGGGGAAGGTGCGGGGAATCCGCTGGGAGACGCTGTCGGCGATCTGCCGCTACCTGGAATGCCAGCCGGGCGACATCCTGGTGTTCGATCCGGACGTCGAGGACGGTTGAGGCTTACTTCCCCGTGGCCTTGAACGCATCCCAGCCCACTTCGCTCGCACCGGCCGGCGGCGTGAAGGTGAACGTCGAATCGGGCAGCGTCGTGCGTTCGACCCAGGTCAGCTCCGCGTCGTAACCGGGCAGGTTGGTGTCGCGGGTATCGACGAAGGCCAGCTTGCACGGCAGGTGCTGCGCATCGGCGAAGACCTCCCACGCGATGCCCGCCTTCTTGTACGAGTAGTGCGCGCAGCTGCGCCCGCCGACCAGCGCCTCGCCGGAATAGCTCGCGCGTTCGGCGCCCTGCAGCAGCTTCGCCTGGTCGTCCCAGGTGAACAGCTGCGCCAGCACCATGCGGAATCCCGTGCGCTGTTCGACCGTGGACACCAGCGTGGACAGCGTGCCGGGCGCATCTATGCGCGCGTAGTGGTTCTGCGTCGGCGAGAAGACGGTGATGGTGCGTCCGTCGAACACGATGTCGCGGTCGAAGCCGATCCCGCGCGTGGCCGCGTGCAGGTGGTCCGGTGCGCGTACCTGGTACTTCGCGGTGCCGCGGAAATCCTTGTACTGGCCCGATGCCATCGGCGCGCGCGTCTTCACGTCGGCCGACACGGTGTACTCGCGCAGGCTGCGCAGCTTCTCGCCGATCTGCGCCAGCGCCTTGATCGCCTTCGGATCGACTGCCGCCGCCTGCTGCGCGCTGGCCGGCGCCATGCCCGCGAGCGCGACGGCGAACGCGAAGGCGAGGGCAGGGGTCTTCATCGCGATCTCCATCTGCGTGTACTCGGGCGCATCATTCCGGCTTCGTCGCCGCGGTCTTGGTGTCCTTCACCTCGACCCAGCTGCTGTCCGGATCGAACTTCGTCATCAGCCTCGCTTCCTGGTCGCTGTCCGGGCCGAGGTCCTTCTCGAACACCTCGCCTTCGTGGCTGATCATGAAGCTCATCACGCCGCTTTCGCCGTACTCGGCGGGCCATGCGACCAGCGCGAAGCCGCGGCTCATCGCATTGCCCAGCTTGTAGTCGTAGGCGCCGCCGGGCGCGGACGGGCCCTGCGCGGTGAGGATGCGGTAGCGGTAGCCGTGCCAGATGCCCTGCGGCGTGTCGTCGCCGAACAGGGGGCCCAGCGGGCTTTCCTCGCCGCCGTCGTCGTCGGTCCAGTACAGGCCGTCGTGCATTCCATCGGTGCTGACGAACTTCTGCGCGTACTCGAGGATGCCGTTGCCGTTGCGGTCCTCGCTGGCGTAGTCGATCTGCGCGTCGTGGTAGGCCAGCACGGCCTGTTCGGCCTCGCGCTCGTTGCGGCCGATGCGGCGCGCGCGGATTTCCGGCTCGCCGGCCTTGATGTCGAACGTCCAGCCGCCCGCGCCTTTCACCAGCGGAAGCGGCAGCGTCCACGCGTCGTTGCCGACGGCGAGCACCTGGTGCGTGGCGTCCTTCTTCTGGAAGACGTGCTTCTCGCGATATCGCGCGAGGAACGCATCGACGTCTTCGCGATCGACGCTGCCACGCGGCACGACCTGCTCCCAGGTCGGGCCGAGGATTGCGGTGAGGCGCGCCTCGTCGGCGGCCTTGGTGCCCAGCGCCTGGACGAACGCGTCGGCGGCGGCATCGGGCGTGGTGAAGGACTCCTGCGCCAGCGCCGGCGTGGCCAGCAGCGCGGCGAGGGCGAGCGGGAGAAAGCGGAGGCAGACGCTCATGGGATTCTCCTGCTCAACGACGACGACCGCCGCCGCCGCGCGAAGGCGGCCGCGAAGGACGGCTCATCTGGTGACCGCCGCCACGCGAGGCGGCCGGCCGCTGCGATTGCTGCATGCTGCGCTGGCCGCGTCCGGCATCGCTGCGCGACATGCCCGGATTGCCCGCGCCGGAGAACGCGTTGCCCTGTGAGCCACGGTTCATCCCCGCGCTGTCGCGTGCGCCCTGGCGCGCCTGCGCGTTGTTCTGCCCGCCGCGCTGCTGGAATGCGCCCTGGTTTCCGGCGGCTCGGTTCTGGCCTGCGCCGCCGGAGCGATCGAAGTCGCGCGAGGCCTGCCCGGCGCGCTGCTGCGCTTCGCGGTTGCTCGCCGCCGGCGCTTCGAAGCCGCGCTGCTGCATCGATTGCCGCGCGCGATCGCGTTCGGCATTGCGTGCCGGATCGCGTCCACGCGCCGCGTCGCGCTGGCCGGCGCCATCGAGCTGGCGGCCGTACTGCTCGCGGCTCTTGCCGTCGCGGTACGGCACGCCGTCGCGGTTGGCGGCGTTGTGCTGCCACTTGCCGTCGCGGCCGATCTGGTCGCCGCGGGTGCCGTCACGGTTGACGTTGCGTTCGCGATTGGTGTTGCGGTTGAACTCGTTGTAGCGGTTCACGTCGATGTCGATATCGCCGTGGCCCCAGTCCAGGTCGCCCCACAACGCGCCGCCCACGGCCACGCCGATGCCGAAGCTCAGCAGCGCGCCGCCGGGGTAGTAGTACGCCGGCGGCGGGTAGTAGTACGGCGGATAGGACGGATACGCCCAGGCGCCGTAGACGACGCTCGGGTTGTAGCTGGGCACGTACACCACGTCGGGTTCGGCCGACTCGATCACGATCGTCTGCGTGCCGGCGGGCACGGTGGTCGTGGTCGAACCCGCGGGCGCCGCCGCCTGCTTGGTGACCTTCTGCTGTTCGTTCGATTTCAGGTTGCCGGCCGCATCGGCCTGCCGTCGCAGACGCTGCACCGATTCCATCACCGCATCGGGCTGCGCCAGGAACGCATCGCCCATCTTCTGCACCCAGTTCGGATCCTGCCCGAGCACCGCCAGCAGCTGCGGGAACGCCACCAGCGACTGCACGCTGGGGTCCCACGTCTGGTTGGCCACCTGCTTCACGGCGTCCTCGCCCTTGGCGTCCTTGTGCGCCTTGGACCAGGCGACCGCGTCGGCGACGTCGCCGGGGTAGGTCGACGCCATCAGGACCTGCGCGAGCAGCGCGTCCGGATACAGCGCGACCGGCGCCATCATCTGGTCGAGTTCTTCGCGGGTGAAGGTGCCGGACGAGGCCGTGTTCGAAGATGCCGACGGCGTCGACGGCGCCTGCATGGGCGCGGCCGCGACATCGAGCGTCGCCAGCAGCAAAGCGGCGGTGACCGCCTGGAACATCAGGATGCGCATGGAATCCTCCACTCGCGCGATGGCAGGCCGTGGGAGGGCGACCTGCCATCGCATCCGCTGCGTTTACTTCCCGGCTTGCACGCCCTTGTCGACGATGAGCTTCACCACGACCTTGCGCGCACCGGCATTGCTGCCGGCGCCGGCGTCGCTGGCCACGCCCATGCCGTCGCCCGCGCGCACGCGGCCCGGTTGCAGGCCGGCGTGCTGCTGCAGGTAGTTGGCGACCGCGTTCGCGCGGCGCGTGCTCAGGCGCTGGTTGGCGGCCGCGTCACCGGTGGAATCGGTGAAGCCCTGCAACACCACCTGGTAGTCCTGCGTTTCCTTCGCCTTCGCGGCGAAGGCGTCGAGGTCGGACTTGCCGGCGGCGTTGATCGTCGCGCTGCCCGAATCGAACATCACCTCGGCCTGCGCCAGCGATTCGTACTTGCCGAACTCGTTCATGCGCGCGGTGGTCGGCGCCAGGCCGGCTTCGACCTGCTGGGCGGTCTTGAAGTCTTCGGACTTGAACGAGACTTCGGTGGCGTTGAAGCCGCTGCCGGCGGCGACCGCATCGACGGTGACCGGCAGGCCCGGCATCAGCGCGCTCTGCTCGACCTTGTCGTGCACGACGCCGGTGAGGCCCTTGGTCTTCTTGTAGGTGGTGGTCGGCGAAAGCGTGATCGTCTGCTGGACGTTGTTGGCATCCTTGACCACGATCGTGTCGCCCTGCACCGAGGTGATCAGGCCCTTGATCTTGCTCTTGTCGCCATCGGCCGCGGAGGCGGACGAGGCGGCGAGCACGGCGGCCAGTGCGGCGGCGAGCGACAGCGACTTCAACAGCGTCGGCTTGTTCATCGAAAGCTCCTCGTGAGGTGGGGCGGGGCGTGCCCGTCCCGTGCAGCCACTTTTCTACGCCGTTCCACCGGCAGCTCAATTGGCCCTTGGCCCAACGTGGGGGCCGTCGCGGCGCCGGCATCTTTCGTGCCTGCCGCGCTGAACCGTTCAGGCCATGACCATCACCATCACCGTGCCCCAGGTCGTGAGGAACAGATGGGCCACCGCGACCGCGCCGGTGTAGCCGATCACCGCGACGGGGCTGCCGGATTTCTCCTGCACGGCGGCCAGCGCGGCGGTGAAGGTCTGCGCGCCGGAAATCGCGCCGAGCAGCAGCAGCGGATCGATCTTCAGCACCTTCCGGCCGAACCAGAGCCCGAGCAGCAGCGGCGTCATCGTCACCAGCAGGCCGCCGAAGAACAGGCCGAGGCCCGATTCACGCAGCGCCACGATGAAGTGCGGCCCGGCGCCGATGCCGATCATCGCCACGAACGCGGCCAGCCCGAAGGACTGCATCAGCTTCACCGCCGCATCCGGGACGCGCCCGAACAGCGGCCGCCGCCCGCGTATGTGCCCCACGGCCAGCCCCGCGAGCAGCGCGCCGATGCTGGTGCCCACGCTCACCGTGATGCCGCCGACGGTCACCGAGGCGACGATGCCGAACAGCGCGCCGAGGAAGATCGCGAAACCGACCACGACGAAGTCGGTGGTGTCGCTGGCGTGCACGATCGAGCCCAGCGCCTGCGCCGCGCGCAGCACGGCCGGCTCGGGGCCGACGAGCGTCAGCACGTCGCCGCGTTCGATGGTGGTGCGCGTGCCGATGGGCATGTCCTGGCTGCCGCGACGGATGCGCCGCAGGAACACCGCGCGCACCTCGTCGCTGGTCGCGATCTCCTCCAGCGTGCGCCCGGCCCAGCGCGATCTGCCGACGAACACCTCGTGCGAGGCCATCGGAATGTCGAGCAGCGCGGGATCGTCGATCTCGGCCCCGCGACCGCCGACGACGTCGACCAGCACGGCGCGGCGTCCACCGATCGCGATCGAATCGCCGGCATGGATCGTCGTATCGGGCTCGACGTCGACCAGCGCGCCATCGTGGCGGATGCGGTGAACGAACAGGCGCGCGCCTTCGATCAGCCGTTCGGCGGCGGCGACGGTGAGCCCGGCGATCGGCGCGCCGGCCGGCACGCGGTACGCGCGCGTTTCGAACGGCTGCCACGCGGGCGCCACGCCATGGCGCTGGCGCTTGATCCCGTAGCGCGCTTCCACTTCCAGCGCGTGCGCGGCGAGGTCCAGTCGAAGCAGCTTCGGCCCGATCACGGTGCAGGTGAGGATCACGCCCAGCGCGCCGGAGACGTAGCACAGCGCATCGCCGACGCCGATGTGGGCCAGGTAGCGCTCGCGCGTGACCGCGTCGATCGGCAACGCCTGGATGGCTTCGGCGGCGGTGCCCATCGCGGGCGATTCGGTGAGCGCGCCGGACATCATGCCGGCGGCCAGGCCGGGATTGAGGTCGAGCATCTTCGCGACGAACACCGCCACGACCAGGCCCACCACCGGCATGAACATGCCCAGCACCGCGAAGCGCCAGCCGTCGCCCTTCATCGCCGAAAGGAAGCGCGGGCCGACCTCGTAACCGATGCCGAACAGGAACAGCAGGAACACCAGCGATTTCGCCGTGGCCGCCACCGGCACCGCGAACAGCCATCCCAGCAGCATGCCCGCCAGCAGCGATCCGGTGACGCCGCCCAGCGTGAAGCCGCGCACGCGGATCGCGCCGATCCAGTAGCCGATGCCGAGCGCCAGGTAGACCGCGAGTTCCGGATACCGCGACAGGACCGATGCGAACCACTGCATGCGCGTCGCCTCCGCAACGAGAGGTGGCTCAGAAGTTCGGCGGGTCGTAGTAGACCATCAGGCGGAAGTCGTCCAGGGTCGTTTCCACCGGTCCCTGCTGGCGCACGTGCGCGTAGCGCATGCGGAACAGCAGGCCCTTCAGGAACCCGTCCGGCACCGCCCACTGCGCGTTGACGTCGTACTCGTCCTTCGCGTACTCGGTGGGCGATTGTGGATCCGAACCGTCCACGTACAGCGCGTACACGCTCGCGCCCTTGATCCAGGGGAACGTGTAGCCGGCGCGCAGCATCCACGCCGATTCGCCGTCGCGGTTGAAGTCCTCCACCTGCACGCTGGTGAAACCGGGATAGCCGCTCCACGGGTTCTGCATGTTGGTATCGCCGCCGGCATCGGTGTAGGCGGCGGTGAACATCGCGCCACCGTGCGCGAGTTCGGCCTTCGCGCCCCACTGGTCGGAGGAGAAGTCCGTGCCGCGCAGCAGTTCGTCGCCGACGCTGGTCTGGTCGGAGTACTGCAGCGCGAAGGTGAGCTTGGTCTTCTCGCCCATCGGGATGCCGTACTTACCTTCGGCGTAGAAGATGTTGATGATGTCGTTGCTGTAGTAGTTGATCGCACCGAACGAGAAGTCGCCGGACTTGTAGTTGGCACCCAGCGCGTACACGCCGCGCTCGGTGCCGTCCGGCGCGCCGGCGTCCTTGGCCATCGACACGAAATCCTCGGAGTTGCGCTCCTTGATCTTGTCGAAGTAGCCGCCGCCCACGCGCCATTCCGGCCGTCCTTCGTCGCCGCCGTAAAGGCCCTGGAACAGGACGGCCTGGAAGGTGTTCGGCGTCATGCGCGCGTCGTTGCGGTTGATGTACGGCGTGTCGATGCCCTTGCGGCCCAGCGTCAGGCGCGAATCCTCGTTGATGAGGAATTCGCCGTAGACCTCGCCCAGCACGGTGTAGCCTTCCTGGCCTGGCGCGAGCAGCAGCGTGCCGTCGCGGTCTTCGGGCCCGTAGAGTTCCTGCGAGGTATAGCCCGTCGCACCGAAGGCGAAGCGGTCGCGGAAGTAGCCGGTCTTGAAGCCGAGCGAACCGCCCAGCGCCCAGGCTTCGCTCCCGCTGCCGTCGTACTTCTCGCGATCCAGGTAGAACGACCGCACCTGGATGTCCCACTTGGTGTCCTCGAACGCCTTGCGCCGCGTGTCGCGGATCCATTGCCTGCGATCGCTCGGCGCGAACGACTCGCCCATGCGCGTGGCGCCCTGTTCGGTCGAACTGGGCGCGGTCGGGACGTAGACGTCATCCTCTGTCGCCTTCGGGGGCGTGTCGCCGGTATCGGTCTGCGCGGGAGGGGCGGCCTGCGCGGCAGGCGCGCCCTGCGCGTGCGCGGGGGAACCCAGCGCGCACGCCATGCATGCGATCGCGACCGTCCATTCCAACCTGCGTTCGTCACGCTTCGTCTTCACGTCGCTCTCCCTCGCGGATTACTGCGAAAGCACCATCGCGAAATAGCCGAACACCGTGTAGAGCACGCCGGAAATCGCGTAGCCCACCGGGAAGCCGACCCATGGCACGGTGCTGTCGATTTCCTTCGCGGCCTCGCGTGCCGGACCGGAGTGCGAGCGCGAACCCGCCACGCCGCCCATCAGAACAGCCGGATTGATCTTGAAGAAGTGGTAGCCGATGGCCCATGTGACGAAGGGCGGAATCGTGCTGGCCACGAAGCCTGCGATGAAGATCTTCAGCGCGATCGAACCGGTCAGCTGTTCCAGCAGCGTCGCGCCGGCGTTGATGCCGACGATGGCGATGAAGGTCACCAGGCCCAGGTCTTCCAGGATGTTGCGTGCGGCGTTCGGCGTGCTGCCGAAGTAACGCAGGCGCGACACCAGCGACGACACCAGGATGCCCGACAACAGCAGGCCGCCCGCGTTGCCCAGACCCACCGAGAAGTCGCCCACCGGCACGTTGATCTTGCCGATCAGCAGGCCCAGCACCATGCCGGCCGACAGGGTGAGCAGGTCGGTGGAGGTGCTCGGACGCGCGACCTTGCCCAGCAGGCCGGCAGCCTTGTCCACGGCGCTCTTGAGGCCGGTGACGAACAGCACGTCGAGCCGCTTGATCTCCGTTTCCGAACCGACCGGAATCGGCTCGCCCGAACGCTCCAGGCGCGTCACCTGCAGCTGGCCGGCGAAATCCTCGGTCGCCAGCGTCTTCAGCGGCTTGCCGACCAGTTCCTTCGACGTCACCAGGATTTCCGCCTGGTCAAGCGGAACGTTCAGCGCCTTGGGATCATCGACTTCCGAACCCAGCAGGCCGAGGTTGCTCGTCAGGTCGCCCAGCTGGCCGCCCAGCGCGACCACGTCGCCATGCAGCAGCACGACGTCGGGCGCGGCGCCGATCGATTCCTCGCCGCGACGCACGTTGACGATGCGGTACTGCGGGAACTTCGCGCGGAACTGCGCGATGGTCTGGCCGGCGGTCTCGACGTTCTCCAGCCGGTAGGCACGCAGGCCGCCACCGCGATAGCCGGTCAGCGCCGCGTCGTCGACGTTGCGCACGCCGTGGGCCTGCTCGTATTCCTTCGCGGCCTTGCGCGCGTCGACGCCCCACCAGCGCGGCAGGTATTTGCAGATCAGGATGATGCCGACCGTGCCCCAGATGTAGGTCACGCCGTAACCCAGCGCGATCATGCCCGACACCTGCTCGGCCGTGGTCCCCGGAGGCAGCTTGTACGCGCCCTGCGCGACAGCCATTTCGGCCGTGCCGATGGCAGCGGACATGGTCTGCGAACCCGACAGCACGCCACCGGCCGCACCCGCCGGCAATGCCAGCCACTTCGACATCAACACCACCAGCCCCAGGCCGAGGAACGAGCAGATCACGGCCAGGATGGTGAAGGTGATGCCGTCCTTCTTCAGTGCATTGAAGAACGCCGGACCCACGCGCAGGCCCACGCCATACATGAAGAGGTAGTAGAAGAGCGACTTGGCGAAGTTGTCGAGCTGCAGCTTCACGCCGTAGGTCGAAGCCCACGTGGCGAGCGCCGCGCCGACGACCACCGCCGCCGCGACCATGCCCAGGCCATAACCCTTCACCGCGAACTTGCCGACCAGGACCGCCATGCCCACGGTGAAGAACAGCAGGATGTACGGATTCTCGGAAAGGAACTGGAAGAAACCTTGCATGACGGCGTGCTCCGAAGTGGATGGACCGACTGGTGCCGTGAAGTTCCGTGCGATGCCTACATCGACGA
>Ga0102591_1001465_pt1 | contig 32129 bp, 28 predicted proteins | sample AraplaCol_mCL_r2_2_FD_76860 | JGI IMG/M metagenome (GOLD analysis project Ga0102591, IMG submission 76860) | Arabidopsis root microbial communities from North Carolina, USA - plate scrape MF_Col_mCL_r2 (SPADES assembly) (version 2) | ecosystem: Host-associated > Plants > Roots > Endosphere...
GCGCATCGGTGAGATTGAAATGCAGCCACAGCCGGCCGTCATGGTTGAACTCGATCGGCTGGTCGACCGGCAGCGGCTCGGCGCTGCCGTCGCCGTGCAGGCGGAACGCCCACACCAGACCCGGAATCGCAGGCACAGCTTCCGATATCGCGCTGACAAGCTTCGCCGGCTCAGCCATGGCCCAATCCCAATCGTCAACAATGCCCCGTATCCGGAAAGATGGCTGACGGCATCCCCCGGAGCCCACGCGGGTACTCAATTACGCCAGTGTTACAGCTTGATGATGGCGCCCTATCCTGAGGCCGATCATCGATGACGGAGCAAGTTGACATGTCTCGATCATCAATTCGCCTTCAGATCGGCAGACACGTCTTCGCGTTCTCGCGGCTCATTCCGCCCGAGCTTTGCTCTCTTCGTTGCTCCCTTTTGTGAGAAAGGGCGCAGGGAAGGCCGGATGCCGGCTGGCACCCGCGGTCCCGTGTGCGAACAAGACGCGCACGGGGTGGACTACAGGTGACGCCGGACAACCGGCCTTCCCTGCGCGGATGGTTTTACGGCTTATGTCGCGCTCTCCTCGGGGAGCGATGCGCTATTGCCCCCGTCGCCTTGCGGATGGCTGATGTGCCGACCCGGTTGGGCCGCCGCATCACCGCAACACTTGACGCACAGACCCCGGGCGTCAGGACCACACGATTTTGCCGTCCGCGCACATCCCCGCCCCTCATTCCCGACGGCTGGCGTGCGCTCACCACCGGGACTGAACGAGGACGCTGTCAGCGCCGTGTCGTATCGCGCGTGCTGCTGCTCACGGGGATTCCGCCCTGCAGCCTGCCCAGCGCGCCGACGCCGTCGCGGCCACCGCCTCCCGGCCCGCGTCTCGTGACGATCGCGAAACGCCCCTTGCGGCGAGCGGGATGCGCGAAACATACGGTATATCCGAATTCTTGTAAAGCGAATTTTGAGCCGTTGGCTTTCCCTCGCCAACAGAAACGCGAGAACAACCCCATGCACAGTAGCCGGGGCATTGAAGATCAGCGACTTACGGGGCCCAGCCGTCTCCCGGACTTTTCCCGGGAGAGGCTTACCTCGCATCCTTGTTCAATTCGATCGCGACCTCCGCCATCCAGGAGCCCGGCGCCTCCATCAGAAAGGATTGATGGCTGCTCCTGGTCTGGATCGTCACCAGCGCGGCCACTGTGTTTCCCTCTATTCGCGCCTCGATCAGCCCGTCCTTGTTCGTGCCGTAGACCTTGCCGCCCTGCCGGTACTCGCTCTCGAACCAATTGCCGGAAAGTTCCGTCCCGCTCTGCTCGATATTCGCGGACAGCACCATCTTGTACGCATCGCTTGCGCAGCGCAGGTCGAGCGTCAACGACCGACCCGGCCTGGTGACGTTGTACGCCACCTTGCAGCGGACCTTCTCGCGCGGACCGTCGGACGGCTTCATCGTGCCGATGCCCGACCATGCGCCCGCCAGACTGTCGAACACCGGCTCCGCACATGACGGGCTGACGCCGACCAGCACGAGGCAGGCTGCGCCGATACCCGTGCGCACCGCCGAAATCTTCAGTCGCATTCTGCCAATCCTGATTCGTAGAGACCGTGCGCGTCCTACGCCCGAACAGCCGCAGGATGTTGACGAAGATGTTTAGAAATGTTGCGGAGATTGCCTGAACGTTGCCGGGACCAGGCGCACCTATCGGGATGAATCCGATAGCACCGCGGCAAATTCACGTCGGTCCCGTACGGCCGCAACTCCCCCGCGGGGACGTAGAGCAATCGCATGCGGCATTTTCCGCCATCCGAGCGCGCGCCTCATCCTGCGAGACGACCGCGGCGCCTGTCATCGGGCCGCTTTACGCGGCGGGCGTCTCGAAGGATGGCCACGGCGAGCGTCGCCGGAGCCGAACCCGGCCTCATCCCGGACCGGGCATGTTGCCCGCGAACTGCGGATAACATTCGCGCAGCTCCTCGCGGATCTGTCCCCGGATCAAGGCCAGCGTCGCCTCGTCCGGCGCCGGCGTCGTGGTCTCGCATTGCTCGTTGTCGTAGGCAAAGCCCGTCGTGCCGCGAATGTCACGCCAGCCATATCCCGGATGCGTGCTCTCGAGGCGGAAGCGGCCGGCCTCGCGGTCGAAAGAGAACAGCGCCGCGTTGGTCAGCAGCGCATGCGGGCCGCCGCGCCGGTAGATCGTCTCGTCGGTGACGCCGGGCGCGGACACGAAGTCGACGCGCTCGACCAGGGATCGCAGGCTGTGCTCCTCGCGGAACAGGATGACCCGCGGAACCAGGAAATACAGATAGGCGGAGCCGAACGAGCCGGGCCATCTGACCGGATTGTTCGGGTAGTCGCCGGTGCCGACGAGATTGACGTTGCCCTGGCCGTCGATCTGGCCTCCGCCGAGAAAGAAGGCATCGAGGCGCCCCTGCGCGGCGCAATCGAACAGCTCCTCGGCTCCTCCGGTGAAGGAATTGTGCTTGACCGAGCCGAGGATCGAGACCTGGACGCGCTCCAGTCCGTCACGCTGGTTGAGCGCGCGCAACAGCATCGCACCGGCGGCCGGCATCGGCGAGGATTGACCGACCGCGACATGCCGCACGCCCTTCAGCAGCCGCGAGATCGTGTAGATCATCAACTCACGGCTGGTGCACGCTTCGCTCATGCCGCGTTCCTCGAATCCCGCATGTAGGCCCGAAAGCCCTCCGGCGAGCGCGCAGCGCGGGCGTATTTCTCGACTTCCTGCCCATCCCTGGGATACTCGGCGTAAAGCCCGGTGGGCCACCCGCCGTTCTTGAGCTGCGCCACCGCGCTCACATAGATCGCGGGCAGGACACCAGCGGCGGTCTTCTCGTCCTCGAGCAGCGACACCTCGGAGATGCGCTCGACGGTCACGAAGGCCCGCTTCGACGCGTGAGCCAGCAGCATCGTCTCACGCCGGCGTCCCAGCCGGACGTTGCCGAACCGGTCCGCCTCGGGCGCATGAAACAAGGCAATGTCGGGCTGGATCGCGGAGACCACGACGATCTTCTCGCTGTCGTCGAACGGGTTCGACGTCACTTTCCAGTCGTCGCGCTGCTTCAAGACGTCACTGCCGATGATGCCGCGGATCGGCATGAACGGCACGCCCTTCTCCGCGGCGGTCAGGCCCGCGAACACCGCGGGACAAGTCGCATCGCGAAGACGAATGGAGCCGTCGCGGACGGCCCGGCTGAAACAGGGCGCACCGCCGGCTTCGCCGAGACTGACGGCGCTCGTCTCGAGCGTCGCGACGGCCCCGGCGCCGATCAGCATATCGACCTGCATGCCGCCGATCGGCGCACAGACCACGTGGAGATCGCGAATGCCGCGATCGATCAGCATCCGGACCAGTCCCGGGGCCGCGGCGTAGTCGTCCGGTGCGAGGCCAAGCTTGCATCCCGAGGGGATCATCTCCGCCATCTCTTGTGGCGTCACGAAGTCCGTCATCTCCTCACCTCTCCCTTGATTTTCTTTTCAAGACGCCGACCGAACGAGATCAACCTCCCGGCCCGTCCGCCGTGCCGGCGCCGATGGCGATCAGTCAGCCGCGTCCCATGCTGTAGAATTCCGCGTTCGGCCGCATGCTGGTGACATTGGCAAGCCGGTTGGAGAGGCCGAAGAAGGCGGTGATCGCGGCGATGTCCCACACGTCCTCTTCCGTGAACCCATGCGATTTCAGCGTGGCGAAATCGGCTTCGGAAACCTCGTAGGCTTCGGTCGAGACGCGCACGGCGAAATCGAGCATCGCCTTCTGCCGGTCGGTGATGTCAGCCTTGCGGTAATTGACCGCGACCTGATCGGCGATCAGCGGGTCCTTGGCGCGGATGCGCAGGATCGCACCATGCGCGATGACGCAATATTGGCATTGATTGAGGTTGCTGGTCGCCACCACGATCATTTCCCGTTCGGCCTTGCTGAGGTTGCCGGGCTTGTCCATCAGCGCATCGTGGTAGGCAAAGAACGCACGAAACTCGTCCGGCCGGTGCGCCAGCACGAGAAACACGTTCGGAATGAAGCCGGACTTCTCCTGAACAGCGAGGATACGGGCCCGGATGTCGTCCGGCATGTCGGCGAGATCAGGAACGGGGAAGCGACTGACTGCGGGTGACTTGGTCATGGCCTGAATATCCTTGGATCCAGCGTATGGAAACTGCGCGCCGTCGTCTTTCCTCGTGCCCTTGGCCGGGATCATCGCAAAAACTGCCCAGACGATGCGTCGTTCCCGCTCCGCCCGAAGCGCCGCACCCTGCCAACCGATCCAGAGAAATGCGCGAGGCTATCGCAATCAATGCCTGCTTCGATGTCGTATGGCAATGCGGGTTGCTGTAGACCAGCCCCGCGCACCGGCGGCGGTCCGGGACACCGACTGGCGTCCTGGCCGAGCTTGTCCCGGCTATTCACGCCCTTCCACGCAGCGGGGACAACGTGGACCCGCGACCTGCCGGTGCGGCTTCAGCCGCGCAGACGGGACAACCCGTGCATGACGACCTCTGCTGAACTTCGATTGCGATCGCCAGCCCGCCCCTGCGGGATCAGCAGCTCTTCTGCTGCAAATGCTGGACGCAGGTGCAAGCGGTCGTCGCCGGATATTTCACGTCGTAATAGGGAGGTGTCTTGGTGGCCGGGCCGTTGGTCGAGCAACGCGGGAACAAATAATAGCTGTCGGACAGCTTCACGGTGCCGGCAATGGTGAAGCCGAGGTTGGGCGCGTAGTCGTAGGACACCTCACTCAGGATGAGCGAGATGTTGGCATTGCTGGTACCGCCCGGCGCGGTAAAGGATGACAGGGTCATCGGATCACCCTTCTTTCTCGCCCCGGTCGCACTGGTCGACGTGCTCCATTGCACCGTCGCGTTACCGCTGCTGTCGGTCGAGACTTCCGAGACCGTGATGGTCATCAAGGAGGTGCTGCCGTTCTTGGTGGGATACGGCGCCATGATGGCGGTCGCAGCCGAAAGGATACCGCTCATCTGCGTCGCGGTGACGGCCGTGTTCTGCGTGATCATGTCGGCCACGCTATGCGCGGTCGCGCTGACCTTGACGTTCATGGCGAGCCCGTTGCCGAGCTCGACGCCGCCGATATAGAGCACCAGCATGAACGGCGTCACGATGGCGAACTCCGTCGCCGCAACGGCGCGGACATCGGTCAGCAGGTGCCGGGCGCGGGACGACAGGGCGGAGATCATCAGGTGGCTCCTGGCTCGTTCTGGAACGCGGCGGACGACATGATCAGCCGGTTGCCATTGCTGAGGTTCGAGAGGTTGAAACCGAGCGGACCGAGCACGACCGGCCACACATACATCACGCGGAGCACGACGATATCGCCGGCGTCGCCCGGGTCATACTGCCAGACATTGTTGACCTTGCCCGTGCCGTCGAAGGTCAGGGTGGGCACTCCCGTGTTCGCTGACGTCCACGAGCTCGCCACCTGCATGTCGATCATCAGGCCGCTGCAATTGAACAGGATCACGATCTGGTCGCAGACCTTCTGCTTGAAGACCGCCTGCGTCATGTTCGCGGACTGAACCTGTCCGGTCATGACGAGGCGCGCCGATTGGCGCACGACCGATTCGAGCATCTGCTGGGCGAAGAACACCAGAAACGTCTGAATGAGCGCGATGACGAGCGCGAGGAACGGTGCGGCGACGAGCGCGAACTCGACGGCCGTGGCGCCCCTGCTGTCGCGCGCGAAAGCAGCGCAGCGACTGCGGCGTCTCCTGGTCGTTGCAGTATCCGGCTCCGTCATGGCGCGTTCTCTACTGCACGAGGCTGGCTGTGCTGGACGCGACCTTGATGAAAAGGTCGGTCAGCGCATCGGAAATGTTCTGCCCGTTCTTGACGGCATTATAGAAACCGGGCGAGGCGCATGCCTGGAGATTTTGGGCGATCTTGCCGGTCAAGGACGTGGGCTGGTCGTACTTGTCGATCCAGTTCATGTACCATTGATCCGTCTTCTGGATGCCGGTGTTGACGTCGGCGATGAGCTGAAGATACTCCGTATAGAGAACGGCGATCTTGATGCCGCGGTCTTTGATGGTCTTGCACATCGTCGTGTCGAGCGGTTGCTGGCATCGACTGTTGGAGGCGAAGCTCGCATTGGGGCAGGTCGCGGAGATCTTGTCTTCGACGCCGTCGGTGACGAGGAAGACGACTTCCTGCGGCGTATCGTTCGCCGAATTGCTGCCAAGGCCGGGGTTGGGCATTTTGTCGTTGATGCTCTTGAGAGCGCCGGCGATGTCGGTGCCGTTGTCGGTCTTGCAATTGGTCGAAACGACGACGCAATTCTGGTAGGCAACCGGCATCAGAGAGATGTTGGAAACCTGGGCCCCTGCGGTGGTCGGGGTGGTCAGCGACGCCAACTCGTTCAAGCCGAGGTCGAACGTGTAGAGCGCCGCCTTGTAGGTGGTGTTGTTCAGCGCCGACATGCACTGCATGACGCCGCCCGTAATACCCGACTGCGGGCAGTTCGACCATGAATTGAGCAGCTGGTTGACGGCGTTCGTCACGAGATCGATGCGCAAGGTGATGTTTCTTTGCCGCGCGATCGCGAGGTTGTCCTTGGTGCCGCCGTCGTGAGCGATATTGGTTTGATGGCAGGCGAAGCCGCAATTCTGCGAGGCCGCCGCCGTCTGGTAGGCGGGAGCGGTGTACTTGATGAGATTGCTGATGTCGCCCGCGGTCGCGCCGATCCCCATGGACGGCGAGTCATCCATCAACAGATAGAAATTCATGTTGGGGGCGCTGGACGCCCGCGCCGTCGCGGAGCCCGCGACGTCCCAGGTCTGCTTGCCGAGGACGCCGGGAAAGTTGTTGACGGACTGCGCGGTGTAGGAAACCGTGATGGTCCGCGCGAGCCCGGAATCGGTGACCGTGATCGTTGGCGTCGGCACGGTCGACAATCCCGGGAGATTGGCCTTGGCGGCGAACACGGCGGCCGCAGTCGCCTGGACGACGGACTTGTCGCTCTGCGCCAGCATCGCGGGCCTCACGGCCGCGATCGCGGCCGCGTCGGCGGCTGCGTTCAACTGCTCCCGCTTGCGCAGGGCCAGCGTGTAGTCGAGCGTCATGCCCAGGAGAAAGATGATAGGGACCAGCGTCAGCGCGAAGATGATGGCGACGTTGGCCTTCCGGTCTGTCGCGAAACGGAGCACCGCGCGGCGAAGCATGAGGTTCATCCTTACTGCCGTCGTTGCGGCAGCGGCCCTTTCCCTGAAATCGACGGAAGAGATTGCCGGGGTTCGATACCGACGCTCGCCCATCACGGGCGGAATATGGCGATGGCTCCGTTAATCAACACTTACGGGCACTCCGCAAACAGGAACCGCATGGGATCGAGATGTCTCATATCGAGAAGGCATCATTAATGTCGCTTAAACGCGACCGTAGAGATTGGCGGTAAACGACTGGGAATACCCGTAGAATAACGGAAGAGACACGATTGACGCCGACCGACAGAACGCCGGGCGCCCGGCCCGCCGGACCTTGCCAGCCGGAGCCATATTGCCGTTAGACTCGGCGGTGCAAACGTGGACAATGCCCTGACGCACGCCAGCGTGCGCAGTGCACATCAAGATGCGCCAGGGGAAACCAGAAGGGAAACAAATGCCGGCTGCCGGCCCGTCATCCGAACCGATCATTCCAACCGTTCCGCTGACCGCCCAGATGCGCGATTCACTGCGCGCGATCGTCGGCGAGAAGGGCCTCATCGAGGACGAGCACGGCAAGCAGCCGTTCGTGACGGACTGGCGCGGACTGCTGGTCGGTGGGGCCGGAGCCGTGGTTCGTCCCGGCAATACCGAGGAGGTCGCGAAGGTGGTCCGGCTCTGCCATGAGCACGGGGTCGCGATCGTGCCGCAGGGCGGCAACACCGGCCTGATGGGCGGCGCCACGCCGTGGCCCGCGCATACCGGCATCGTGCTGTCGCTCGGCCGCATGAACCGCGTGCTGGACGTCGATGCCACCGGCTACACCATGACGGTCGAGGCCGGCTGCGTGCTGCAGGCCCTGCAGGAGACAGCGAGCCGGCACGACAGGTTCCTGCCGCTCAGCCTCGGCGCCCAGGGCTCGTGCATGATCGGCGGCAATTTGTCGACCAATGCCGGCGGCGTGCAGGTGCTGCGCTACGGCAATGCCCGCAACCTCGTGCTGGGCCTCGAGGTGGTGCTGCCGAACGGCGAGGTCTGGGACGGATTGCGCGCGCTCAAGAAGGACAATACCGGCTACGACCTCAAGCACCTCTTCATGGGCGCCGAGGGAACGCTCGGCATCATCACCAAGGCCGTGCTGAAGCTGTGGCCGGCGCCCAAGGACGTCTGCACCGCGTGGCTGGCGATCCCCGATCCGCGCGCGGCACTGGAGATCCTGTCGGAAGCCCATGGCGCATCCGAGGACAATGTCGGCTCGTGCGAGCTGATGAGCCGCGCCGCCGTCGACATGGTGCTGCGTCATATCCCCGGCACGCAGGATCCGCTTCGCGCGGACACGCCGTGGTACCTGCTGCTGGAATGGTCGTCCTCGCGGGCGCGCCAGGACGGGGCTGCGGGCATCGCGGAGAAGATGGAGCAGTTTCTCAGCCAGCAACTCGAGGCGGGCCGCGTGATCGACGCGGTGATCGCCCAGACCGGAAGCCAGTCGCAGAACATGTGGCGCATCAGGGAGAGCGTCGCCGAAGCCTCGCGGGCCGAGGGACCCGGGATGAGCTTCGACATTTCGGTCGCCATCTCCAGGATTCCGGAGTTCATCGATCTCGGGCTCAAGGCCGCGCTCGACATTCTGCCGACCATCCGGCCCTATCCGTTGGGCCACATCGGCGACGGCAATCTGCATTTCTCGTTCATGGGGCCATCAGGCATGGATCAGCAGACGCTGACGCAATACAAGGGCGCCATCACGCGGGCGGTGAACGACCTCGTCACCTCCATGGGCGGCTCGATCTCCGCGGAACACGGCATCGGCATCGACAAGCTCGACGAGCTCAGCCACTACCGCTCGAAGACCGAGCTCGACATCATGCGAACCATCAAGCGCGCGCTCGATCCGCAGAACATCATGAATCCCGGCAAGGTGCTGCGGGTGTAGGCCCCCGCGACCTACTGCATGATCGCGGCCGCGATCTTTTCCGCCGACATCAGCACGGGAAAGTTGGTGTTGGCACAAGGCACCACCGGGAAGATCGAGGCGTCGACGACGCGCAGGCCTTGCACGCCCTTGACGCGGCCCTGGTTGTCGACCACCGCCATGGGATCGTCGGCCCGGCCCATGCGGCATGAGCACGAGGCGTGCCAGACGCCGATGGTCGCCTTGCGGACGAAGGCTTCCAGCGCCTCGTCGTCGTTGATCACCTGATCGAAGGTGAAACCTTCGACCACGAAATTGTCGATCATGTAGTGACGCAGCGCCGCCGGTCCGTCCATCAGCGTTGCGGCGATCTTGGTGAGGATCCTGTTCTTGTTGTTGACGACGCCGATCTTGCGGACCTTGTCGGTGTAGGCCGCGGGGAACGGCTTGTCGGTCACCTTCTTGACGATGTCGCTCATCTGAATGGCAGCCATCTTGCGGAAGCCACTCATCAGGCGATCGAGATCGCGCCGGTCGGACAGCAAATTGAACTCGACGATCGGCTCCGCCGACGGATCGCGCGAGGCGAGCTTGACCTGTCCAGTCTCCGAATAGGTCTTGTTGACGAAGGTCAGGAGCGAGCCGATCTGCTCGCCGACCGCATGCCAGGCCGACTTGGAGAGCAGGACGACGAACATGTCGCCCTTCGGCACGCCCGCAAGACCCGAGGAATAGCGCAAGCCAAGCTGCATGTGGCGCCGCGTGTGCTTGTTCATGCGCGCACCGCGGCGGACAAAGGACGACAGCGAGATGGATGGGTGATCCATCAGGCGCTGGCCGACACCGGGCAAGCCCATCAGCACGGGAATGCCCATATCTTTGAGGTGGCCGACCGGGCCGATGCCGGCACGCAGGAGATGCGCCGGCGAATGGATCGCGCCGCTGGAGAGGATGATCTCGCGCCCGCGGAACTCCTGCTCGCGTCCATCGACCATCGCTTTCACGCCGACGCATCGGGTGCCCTCGAACAACAGCTCGCGGACCTGCGTGTTGGTGGAGATGGTGAGATTGGCGCGCTGGCGGGTGTCGCGGTCGAGATAACCCATGGCAGCCGAGACGCGCTGCTCGGCCTGGTTGGAATGCGTCACCGGAAAGAAGCCGTCGACGAACTCGCCGTTCTGGTCCGGCAGGAATTGGTGACCGGCCTGCTGGAAGGCGTCTGCAAAGGCCTGCGAATGCCTGGTCCAGTGCTCCCTGGGGATGCGGCGGACCGGAATTCGGCCGTCCTTGCCGTGATAGGGACCGTCGAAATCGAGGTCGCGCTCGACCTTCCTGAAGAAGGGCAGCACGTCGTTCCACGTCCACCCTTCCGCGCCGCGCGCGTCCCATTCGTCGTAATCGGTCGGCGCGCCGCGATTGGCCATCTGGCCGTTGATCGACGAGCCGCCGCCGAGCACGCGCGCCTGCTCGTATTTGCGCAAGGGGGGACGGGCTTCGTTCGGATTGTTATGGCTGACAACCTGCGTCGTGACCTTGAGCTCGGTCCAGTGGAAGCGCGGATCGAAATAGGCCGTGCCCGGATAGCTGTCCCTGATCTCGGCCGGCTCGTTGCCGGGCGGCGTGTCCTGCCCAGCCTCGCACAGCAGAACCTTGTTGGCGCTCCTCGCCGAGAGCCGGTGAGCCAGCACGGACCCCGCCGAGCCGCCGCCCACGATAATGAAGTCGTACACGATTGGCGTTTCCTGTTGTTCTTGTTCGTTAAACGTAGCGCGTTCTTGTTTTGAGGTCACGCGATCGCGGCCGGGACAAGATTGTCGCGGTCGCGATGATGGCGGGGCATCACGGCCTGATCGAAAAATTCTCCGGCGGCCCCGCTTTCCGCAGCGGCTCGGCGAGGCGCGCGAACTCGCACAGCAGCGACCTCGTCTTGCGGGGATCGATGATCTCCTCGACCCAGAATTTTTCGGCCGAGCGGAACGGCGAGCGCAGCTTGTTGAGGCGGTCCTGGATTTCCTCCAGCTTGGCCGCCTTGTCCTCGGCCGCGTCGATATCGGCGCGATAGGCCGCCTCGATGCCGCCTTCGAGCGGCAGCGAGCCCCAATAGGCCGACGGCCATGCGTAGCGGATCGAGAAACGATCGGCCGGCTGATGCACCACGCCGGCGACACCGAACGCGTTGCGCAGGATCACGGTGCACCACGGCACCGTGGTCTGGTTCACCGCAGCCATGGCGCGAACACCGTGACGGATGGTCGCCGTCTTCTCGGCGTCGAGACCGATCATGAAGCCGGGACAGTCCATGAGATAGACGATCGGCAGATGGAAGGTCTCGGCGAAGTCGACCCAGCGCACCACCTTCTGGCAGGCATCCGCCGTCCAGGAGCCGCCATAGTGAAAGCTGTCGCTGGCGAGCAGCAACACCGCCCTGCCCTCGAGCCTTGCGAGGCCGACGATGATGGGCTTGCCGAAGTTTTTGCCGACCTCGAAGAACGAGCCCCTGTCGACGACCGATTCGATGATCGGCCGCATCTTGTAGACCTGCTTGCGGTTGCGCGGCACCGCGTTCATCAGCGCTTCGTCGCTGCGTTCGGGATTGTCGGCGCAAGGCAAGGTCGGCGGCAGCTCGTAGACCGACGACGGCAGGTAGGACAGGAAGCGCCGCGCACAGGCGAACGCCTCTTCTTCGGTATCGACGACATGGTCGACCGCGCCGGCGCGGGTCTGGATGTCGGCGCCGCCGAGCTCCTCCTTCGAGAGGTCCTGCCCCAGCGCCTTCACCACCGGCGGCCCCGCGACGAACATCGCCGACTTCCGCGTCATGATCGAATAATGGCTGGCGGCAAGGCGTGCGGCGCCTAAGCCCGCGACCGAGCCGAGGCCCAGTGCGACCACTGGCACGCGCGACAAATTCTCGGTCGTGAAACGATACCAGCGCGTGCCGCCGATGCCGCCCGGCAGATTCGCCGCGCCCTTGGTCTCGATGGTCTTGACCGAGCCGCCGCCGCCGGAGCCCTCGACGATGCGGACGATGGGCAGGCGGAGTTCGTGCGCCATCTCCTCCGCCATCAACGGCTTTGCCGAGATCGACGCATCGGCCGAGCCGCCGCGCACGGTGAAATCGTCGCCGACCACCACGATCGTGCGGCCATCGACGCGCGCGCGGCCGAACACGCAGTTCGCCGGCGTCAACTTCTGCAATTCGCCGCTGGAATCGTACTCGCCGATGCCGGAGACGGCGCCGATCTCGTGAAAGCTACCTCGATCAGTAAGCTTGTCGATACGCTCCCGAACAGTCAGCCGGCCCTGGTCATGCTGTCGCTTGACCTTGTCAACGCCGCCCATCTCCCGCGCGAAGGCTTCGCGCCGGGCGAGCTCGTCGAGTTCCGGCTTCCAGTTCATTCACTCCCTCCGAATTGATCGGCTTGTTATTGTTGTGCACGGCCATGGCGACCGGCTTGCGCGAGATGCGGTTGTTGAAGGCATCGCCCTCCGCGCCTTCCATCAGGCTGCCGAGCGAACGGCCAAGCTGGAGCATCAGCGGCGCGACTTCGTCATGCAGACGCTGCTCGTCATACATCGCCGAGAGCAGGCCGATCGTGATGACCACGAAGGTCTGGTATTGCGGCGACCAGATCGGCACCGCCAGACCGTTGATGTGCGGGCTCCACAAGCCACAGGCCACGACATAGCCGCGCTCGCGCAGCATCTGCCGGTGGGCCTCGATGCGGGGCCTGAGGATCTTCGCGGCCTCGGGCGCTTCGCGCTCCATGTCCGCGATGAAGGCATCGCCGACGTCCGGCGACAACGCCGCGGTGTAGGCCGCACCTGCTGCGGTCGAGGCCATCGAGATGCGGCTGCCGGTGCCCTCGTGCAGGCCAAGTGCAGAGGCCGAGCGCGCGAACTGGAGATAGACGAGATGGAAGCGGTCCGGCACGACGAAGCCGACCGTCCCCGGCAATTGCTCTGCCACTTCCTGCAGCCGCTGGCGGATCATGCTGCGCAGCTGCGCGCCCTTCATCATCGAAGCGCTCATCGCCACCGCGCTCGGGCCGATGCGATATTTCTGATCGCGCGGCAGATAGACCAATTGTCCCATCCGCGTCAGCGTGTGCGTGAGCCGCGACACCGTCGAGCGCGGCAGGCCGCAGCGATTTGAAATCTCGAGATTGCCGAGCCTCGCCTCGTGGCCCTCGAAGCATCGCAACACGTCGAACGCGCGCGAAACCACCTGGATGACATCTCCCTCACCGGCATCGCCAGTGAGCACGCCTTGCCTACTCAACCGCTCGGATCGTCGTCCCATGTTCCCTACCGCCTGTTCCGCTCTGCGGAATTAAATTCCACTTGCTGACGACGCTACCTCAGGCATTTTGCGACGACAACAAAAAGGCGATGGCATGCCAGAAATTAAGATCGCCACGGAGATCGCCGGACGCATCTGCGCAACTCCCGTGCAAGTTGGAGGAACTGTCGCGGATGGCGATGAAATTGTGGTGGTCGAGGCGATGAAGATGGAGATACCGGTGCCCTCGCCTGCGAGCGGCACGATCACGTCGCTGCTGGTGAAGCTCGACGACGTCGTCGCCGAACGACGAGCGATCGCGATCGTCGCGAGGCGAACATGCATATGTCGCAGCCTTGGTTGCGCAATCTTCGCGGGGCCTTCCTTCGAGACGTCTGCTTGCGGCACATCTCGAATCATGGGCTAGGCGCTTCGTCGTCGCAAGGACACGCGACAATCTGTCTGGCTCACGTCGCGTTCGCGGTACGGCGTTGCCATCGCTTGATCGCGGTGACATGATCCCATCTGAAACAAACTCTGTTTCAAACAAAGAATGAAAATCCTCGCGGCTAACGCGGGGAATGTTGGAGGGAAACATGCTTCGTGGGCTGATCATGCTTGTGCCTGCCTTGGCGGCAGGCATTTCTTTTGCGTCTACACGCTACTCATTCGCCGATGACGTCAAGCTGCCGGCGACATTGACCTTCACGGCCTATGACACCGGAACCGCCGGCTTCAACATCGCGGTCGGCGTCGGCAAGATGATGAAGGACAAATACGGCACCGACGTGCGCGTGCTTCCCGCCGGCAACGACGTCGCCCGCCTCGCGCCGCTGCGCGCCAAGCGCGCGGCCTCGTCGGCAATGGGATCCGGCACCTACTTCGCGCAGGAAGGCGTGTTCGAATTCGGGGCCAAGGAATGGGGCCCGCAGCCGCTGCAGATCCTGCTCTCCACCGTCGACTGCAATTGCGGCTCGCTTGGCGTTGCCGCCGACACCGGCGTGAAGGAGCTGAAGGACCTCAAGGGCAAGCGTGTCGGCTTCGTGGTCGGCTCGCCGGCGCTGAACCAGAACTCGCTGGCGGTGCTCGCCTTCGCCGGCCTGACGCAGAAGGACGTCAAGGCCGTCGAGTTCGCGAGCTACGGCGCGATGTGGAAGGGCCTCATCAACAACGACGTCGATGCCGCCTTCGGCACCACCATCACCGGCCCCGCCAAGGAGGCCGAGACTTCGCCGCGCGGCCTGATCTGGCCGCCGCTGCCCGCCAAGGACAAGGAAGGCTGGGCGCGGATGCAGAAGGTCGGATCGTTCTTCTTCCCGCAGGTCGCGACCTGCGGCGCCGGCATCTCGCCGGACAAGCCCGTCGAGCTTGGCAACTACCCCTACCCGATCTTCGTCACCTACGCTTCGCAACCGGCCGACCAGGTCTACGCGATGACCAAGGCGATGATCGTGAACTACGACGCCTACAAGGATTCCGCGCCCGGTGCCGGCGGCCTCGCGGCCGATCGCCAGACCAAGAACTGGGTCGTGCCGGTGCATCCCGGCGCGGTGAAGGCGCTGAAGGAAGCCGGGCATTGGAGCGATGCGCAGGAGGCGCACAACAACAAGCTGATCAAGCGGCAGGAGGTGCTCGGCGCGGCCTGGGCTGATTACGGAAAATCCAATCCGCCTGCGGATGACAAAGCGTTTCTCGAGGGCTGGATGAAGGCGCGCGCGGCCGCGCTCGCGAAGGCCGGCATGCCGAACGGGTTCGAGGAATAACGAATGCACTTACGCATAGCGCGAAGAAGGCAGTGCGCTCCCTCCCCCGCTTGCGGGGGAGGGTTGGGGAGAGGGTATCTCGACGGTGGGACTCCCCCAGAGGAGAGAGCCCTCACCCGGCGCTACGCGCCGACCTCTCCCGCAAGCGGGAGAGGTTGAGCTCGCGGCGGCGTTCGTTTCAACCAACAACCGCTCGGCGCAGTCAGCGGCTATTTATCTACACACTCGGGATCGATGATGTCTTCTGCTTCCACCTCCGCCGTCCCGCAAGACGAGGCCAAGCGGGTCGTGTTCGACGATCCGCATGGCGCCGCCGGCAACATGCAGGAGGCGGAAGTCACGCGCGTGCGCACACTTCGCGGCGCCTGGCGCTGGACGCTGATTGCGGCGACCGCCGCGACGATCCTGCTCTGCATCAACCAGCAATTCTCGCTGCGCTTCTTCATCGGCTACACCCAGCTCAACACCGAATATTTCTATCTCCTGATCGCCCTGATGCTGCCCTTCACCTTCCTGATCTTCCCGGGCACGGAGCGCGCACCGCTCGATCGGATTCCCTGGTACGATCTGTTGCTCTTCGTCGCGACCTTTGCAGCGGCGCTGCTGCTGATGTCGAGCGTGCGCAAGGCGGCCGAGGCCGGCTGGGAATTCGGCGGCGCACCGAACAACGTCATCGCCGCGGGTCTCGTGATGTGGGTGATGCTGATGGAGGCGCTGCGCCGCACCGGCGGCTGGAGCCTGCTCTTGAGCGTGCTTCCCTTCACCGTTTATCCGCTGTTTGCCGAGGCCGGCTGGCTCGGGCCGTTTCGCGGCACGCAATCGACACTGGAGCAAGCGACCGCCTATCACGTGCTGTCGGGCGAAAGCCTGCTCGGCATTCCCATCCAGGCCTTCGCCGACACCGTGATCGGCTTCCTGGTGTTCGGCACCGCGCTGATGATGACCGGCGCCGGAAAGTTCTTCATCAACCTCGCCTTCGCGCTGTGCGGCACCTTCCGCGGCGGCGCGGCCAAGGTCTGCATCTTCGCCAGCGGCCTGCTCGGCATGATGTCGGGCTCGATCATCTCCAACGTGCTGACCGCCGGGACCATGACCATCCCGGTCATGAAGAAGAGCGGCTTTCGCGCCTCCTATGCCGGCGCGATCGAGGCCTGCGCCTCGACGGGCGCGGTGCTGGCGCCGCCGGTGATGGGCGCGACCGCCTTCGTGATCGCGCAATTCCTCAACGTCAGCTACGCCGACGTCGCGCTCGCCGCGATCATTCCGGCCGTGCTCTACTACATCGGACTGTTCATGCAGGTCGATTCCTACGCCGCCCGTCACGGGCTGAAGGGCATTCCGCGCGCCGAGCTGCCGCGGATCATGGATACGATCAAGGACGGCTGGTACTACGTCTTCGTCATCGCCTTGCTGATCGTGATGCTGCTCTACTTCAAGCGCGAGAGTCATGCACCGTTCTACGCGACCGCGCTGCTGCTGGTGCTCAACCAGCTCTTCTCCAGGGACACGCGCTGGACCCTTGCGACCATCGGCAAATTCCTCGAGGTCAACGGCCGCACCTTCGTCGAGCTCGTCGGCATCCTCGCCGGCTGTGGCCTCCTGATCGGGGCGTTCTCGATGACCGGCGTGGTATCGAGCCTTGCCAATGACCTGCTGCACATCGCCGGCGATAACCCCTTCCTGCTGCTCGCCATGTGCGCGCTGACCAGCCTCATCCTCGGCCTGGGGTTGACGACGACAGCCTGCTACATCTTCCTCGCCATCCTGGTCGCGCCCGCGCTGGAGAAGCTCGGGCTGAACAAGATGGCCGTGCACATGTTCATCTTCTATTGGGGCATGCTGTCGTCGATCACCCCGCCGGTCGCGATCGCCTCCTTCGCCGCGGCCGGCATCGCCGGCTCTCCGGCAATGAAGACGGGGTGGGAATCGATGTGGGTCGGGAGCATCATCTATTTCATCCCGTTCTTCTTCGTGCTCAATCCGGCGCTGGTGCTGCAAGGGCCGAGCCCGTATCTGGCCGGCCTCGGCCTGATGGGACTTGCCGCGTTCGGCACGCTCTTCATCTGCGGGGGCATCCAGGGCTACCAGGTCTTCGTCGGCAATCTGCGTGGCCTGGGTGCGCTGGAATGGCCGATCCGCGTGCTGCTGGTGATCGGCGGCTTCGTGGTGGCGACACCGGGCGGCGGGATCATGCCGCTGTCGCAGCTGCAGGTGACGCTGCTCGGTCTTGGGATCCTCCTGCCGACGGTTCTGATCGCGCTTCTGCTGATCCGACGCCAGCCGGTGATGCCGGACGGGTTGCGCGGCCCCTGATTGCGTTGCACAAGAGAGGCGATGACACCGCTCTCGCCTCTCACCGCCGCCTGGACCCGATCGAAGCCGCCCTTGCTGCGGTTTCTGGACAATTGCATCAACGAATTCTCGGCGGAAACCTCAGGTCACGTCGCCGATTACATCCCCGAGCTGAGCAAGGCGGACCCTGCCTATTTTGGCATCAGCCTCGCGACCCTCGACGGCCATGTCTATGAAGTCGGCGACTCCAGGGTGTCCTTCACCATCCAGTCGATGTCGAAACCGTTCGTGTTCGCATTGGCGCTGGACCTGCTGGGCGCAGGCAAGGTCGAAAGCGCGATCGGCGTCGAGCCCTCCGGCGATCCCTTCAACTCGATCCGGCTCAATTCCGAAAACCATCCGTTCAACCCGATGGTCAATGCCGGCGCCATCGCCTGCACCGGGCTGATCTACGACAGCAAGGGCGCGGAGGCCTTCGAGCAGATCCGGCTTGCGCTCAGCCGCTTTGCCGGCCGCGATCTCGCCCTGGATGAGGCCGTCTACGCCTCCGAAAGCCAGACCGGCGATCGCAACCGTGCCATCGGCTACCTGCTCAAGACCAACGCGGTGATCTCCGACAACGTCGCCGCCGTGCTCGACGTCTATTTCCGGCAATGCGCGGTGCTGGTGACGGCACGCGACATTGCGGTGATGGCGGCAACGCTGGCCAATCGCGGCGTCAACCCGGTCACCGGCGAGCAGGTGCTGACACCATACGCGATCTCGCGCACGCTCTCGGTGATGACCTCGTCCGGCATGTACGATTATGCCGGGGAATGGATCTACCGGATCGGCATCCCCGCCAAGAGCGGCGTCGGCGGCGGCATCCTGGCCGCGCTCCCTGCCCGGCTCGGCCTCGGCAGCTATTCGCCGAAGCTCGACAAGCACGGCAACAGCGTGCGCGGCATCAAGGTCTGCGAGGCGCTGTCCTCGCATTACGACCTGCACATGCTCAACCGCAGCGACGATGCCCGCAATGCCGTCATCGCCGACTACGATATCGGCAAGAGCCCGTCACGCCGCGTGCGCCGGCCGCAAGAGCGCGAGATCCTGACCGCACATGAGCAGGAGGTGCGAGTCATCGAGCTGGTCGGCACGCTGTCGCTGTCGGCCGTCGACTACGTCTCGCGGCGGCTCGCGGGACGACCGCGACCGCAGATCGTCGTGTTCGACCTGCACCGCGTGACCTCGACCACGCGTGCCGGTGCGCGGCTCGTCGCCGAAGCGTTCGAGGAGCTTGCCGCACTGAATGTGACGGTGGTGCTGTCCGGCGTCAGCCGCGCCTCGAAGGAATGGGACTCTTTGCGGGAATGGACCGCCGAGCTGAAGAACGTCCGCGACTTCTATTTGCTCGACACCGCGATCGAATGGGCCGAAGACCAGATCGTCTACCGCTATGGCGGCTCGATCGACTTCCACGAGACCACCGAACTCGGCGAGCAGCCGCTGCTATCGGGCATGACCGAGGACGAGCTGACCGATCTCGCCTCGATCTGCACGATCCGAACCTTTCAAGCCGGCGCGAAGATCATCACCACCGGCGATCCCGCCTCCTCGCTGTTCTTCCTGCGCAGCGGGGCGGTGCATGTCACGCTGCCCGACGGCGTCAGGCTGGCGACGCTGACCGCCGGCATGGCGTTCGGAGAGATGGCGCTGCTGGAGACGACGCGCTCGGCCGACGTGTTCGCGGACATGGCGGCGACCGCATTTGAAGTCCCGCTGAAAGAGTTCGAACGATTCCGCAAACAGCACCCGCGCGCCAGCGAGCGCGTCATGCGCAACCTCGCGCAGCTCCTGGCCGACCGCCTGATCGTCGCCAATGCGAGAGTGGATATTCTGACGTCGACGTGAGCGGCTCTTTACCTCTCCCGAGGGAGAGGTAAACACCCTCGACCCGCCTACCGTGTCAGCGGCTCGCGGCCTCGCCGAGCCGCCGCTTGATCTTCGCCGCGCTCTTCTCCAGCAGCTCGGACGGCTTCTGGCCGGTCGCGGCGCACAGGCAGGCCCAGTAGTAGACGACATCGCCGAGCTCATCGACGAGGCCGGCCTTGTCGAGCCAGTCATCGCGCAGCAGCTTCTTGATGTGATCGGCCACCTCGCCGGATTCACCGGCGAGACCAAGGCCGAGATAGGACAGACGCTCGTTGGACGGATGCTCATCGACTTTCGCAACGCCAGCGGCCCAGACCGCATATTCATCGATCGTCATGAGCATCCCTCGCAAGCCAAGCCCTGGATCAGCCCACCACTTCCGTGACCGGCTGGAGGTCGATCTCGAATGTCTCCAGGAATTTTGACGTCATGATGTAGAAGCCGACCGAGAGCTGCAGCTCGACCAGCGCGGCCGGCGTCAGCTTCGACGCGATCGCCTTGAAGGTCGCGTCCGTCGGCTTCTTCAGCTTCACGATCTCGTCGGTAAAGGCGAGCGCTGCGCGCTGCACCTCGTCGAAGCATGTCGCCGCCTGCCAGTTCTCGAGCGCCTCGTTCTGCGCGTCGGTGACGCCGACATTCTTGCCGATCCGCTTGTGCGCGACGATCTCGTACGGCGCTTCGCACAGGATGCCGGTGCGGGTGATCGCGAGTTCGCGGACGACAGGATCGAGCTCGCCCTTGTGGCGGATGGCGCCGCCCAGACGGCAGTACTGCTCGAAATAGCTCGGCGAGTGCGCCATCATGCGGAAGATGTTGGCGTTGCGGTTCTTGTCGAGAATTTCGCGAGTGCGGTCGGATGCCTTGGACGGGTCGCTGTAGTTGATGCGGGCCATGATTTTCCTGAAGTTTTCCCTGAGTTTTTGATGCTTTTTGTCGTCGTCCGCGCAAGTTCCCACAGACTCTATTCGCGCGACGACGCAGGAGCAACATTATCGAGTCAAATTGCCGCCGCATTGCTGATCGACCCTGAGACAGTCGATATTCGCCGCGTGGGGACACATTGCGGTGAGTACTCGAGAAGTGGGGTGTTCCGAGTAAAACAATTGGCCGTCGGGTGCGCTAGCCGCATAGCGATGAGTCACGCCCAAGTCTAGGGAGAAAAGGCATGAAGGAAGCCACCAAGGGGGCGGCCTCGGGAGCGCTTGCGCATATGCTGGCGGTGACGGCGATGCTCGTCATCGCCAGCATCTTGTTCTACGGGCGCTGAGTTGGAGTTTTGAAGCTTTCGTCATTCCGGGGTGGCTCTCGCACAGGCCAGGCCCAGAATACCCGTTCCAGGCTCGGTCCAACGACCGCCCCCGAATGACGAATCCCGATCTCTGGCGTGTAGCCCGGATGGAGCGCAGCGCAATCCGGGAAAGTCCATCGCGGAGTGAGAACCCCGGATTTCGCTGCGCTTGATCCGGGCTACATTCGCGTTCTCTATTTGGCTTTCGCAAAGAACGGCACGAGCTTTCCGGCAAACGGCTTGAAGCCCGCGACGACCGAATCGCCGATCGCGAGACCGTCCTCGCCATGCGCCATCATGCGAAAGCCCTCGGCGCAATCGACCAGAACGATGTTGTAGGGCACGTGCGCCCGCGTCTCCGGCGTGGCGGCGCGGCAGACCAGCGAGGTGGCATACACCGTGCCCTTGCCGCTGGCGCGCTGCTCGCGTGGATTCGATTCGCCGCACGCCGTGCAGAAGGCGCGGTGGAAATACTGAACATGCCCGCATGCGCTGCAGGTCTGAAAGATGATGGCCTGTTCGCCCATGGTCCAGCCGGCCAGACGTTCGCTCATGCTACGCGCTCCAGGAACATGCTGACATGGGACGACAGCACGCCGCCATCGCCATGCAGCAGCGCGATCGAGGCATCGCGCACCTGGCGGGTCGATGCCCGCCCCGTCATCTGCAAATGTGCCTCGACCAGATGCGCCATGGCGCCGCCGACGCCGCAATGGCCGTAGCTGAGCAGGCCACCATGGGTGTTCAGCGGCATCGCACCGTCGCGGCCGAAATGACCTGATCGCACACGGGCCGCCGCCTCACCGCGACCGGCAAGGCCAAGATCTTCGAGCAGCATCGCGAGCGTGATCGTAAAACTGTCGTAGATCGCGGCGTAGCGCACATCGGAGATCGCAATGCCGGTGGCCTCCTTCGTGCGCGCGATAGAGATTTCTGCGCCGAGCTCGCTGAGTGCGGGCGCTGCCGTGACATGTTGATGGGTGTGCGCCTGGGCGCAGCCGCGGATGCGCACGCCCGCCTCGCCGGTCCGCTCGCGGCTGATGACGAAGGCTGCACCGCCGTCGGACACCGGGCAGCAATCGAGCAATTTCAGCGGCATCGCCACGGGCTTCGAGGCCATGACATCAGCGACCGTGATGCGATCGTGGAATTGCGCGCCGGGATGAGTGCAGGCGTGGGCGCGCATCAGCACGGCGAACTCGGCGAGATCTTGTTCAGTGACGCCGTACTCGTGCATGTACCTGCTGGCGACGAGGCCGTAATAGGCGGGAATGGTCGGCCCCAGCGGCACCTCGTAGTCGGGATGGCCGACCTGCGCCAGGGCCTGGATCGAGGCATCGCGGCTCTGCCCGGTGAGGCGGTTCTCGCCGGCGACGACGAGAACGTTGCGGCAGACTTTGGCTTCGACGAGATGATGGGCGAGCATCGTCATCGCAAGGCCGGTGGCGCCGCCGACCTGGACGGCGTGGGCGTAGGACGGGCGGATGCCAAAGTGCTCGGCGAAGACGGTGGCGAGCATGATGTGGGGCGAGACGGTGGAATAGCCGCAGAGAATGCCGTCGATCTCACTCCGCATCAGGCCCGCATCGTCGAGCGCGGCTTGCGCCGCCTTGCTCATCAGGTCGAGCGAGGACGAGCCGTCGTGCTTGCCGAACGAGGTGAGGCCGACGCCGGTGATGAAGCTCATGTTCTCTCCTCCGGCGGCGCGCGCGTGACACCATCGCGGACCATGGCGGCGATCTCGTCGGCGGAATAGCCGATCTCACCAAGAATCTCCGCGCCGTGTTCGTTGAGCCGCGGCGCCAGACGCACCGGCTCGGCCTCGGTTTCCGACCAGCTCGCCGTTACCTTCATGCTGCGGATCGGGCCTTCCGTCGGATGCGTCACCACGGGGAAGAAGCCGGTCGCCTCCAGATGCGGATCGTGCAGGATCGAGCCGAGGTCGTGCATCGGCATCACGGGCACGTCGGCCTTGGTCAGCAGGTCGATCCATTCGGCCGTGCTCCGCGTCTCGAAGATGCGCGCGAGCTCGGCGTAGACGACGTCGATGTTGGCGGCGCGCCCGGCGAAGGTCGCGAATTTCGGATCGGCGCGGAGATCGTCGCGGCCCGTGGCCTTGAAGAAATTCTCCCATTGCTTGTCGTTGTACACGATGACGCTGAGATAGCCGTCCGAGGTCTTGTAAGGGCGACGGTCGCGCGAGAGATGGCGGGCATAGCCGCCCTTGTCGAGCGGCGGCTCGTAGGTGAGCCCGCCCATATGATCGCCCATGACGAAGCCGGCCATGGTCTCGAACATCGGAATGTCGACGCGCTGGCCGCGGCCGGTGCGGTCCCGGTGCACCAGGCTGGCGCAGATCGCGCCGACCGCGGTGAGGCCGACGATGCGATCGACCAGCGCATTCGGCACGTAGCGCGGCACGCCGTCGCCGGTCTGAGCCATCAAAGCCGGCAGCGCGGTGGCGCCCTGGATCAGATCGTCATAGGCGGGCTTTGCGGCATAAGGCCCGTCCTGGCCGAAGCCGAACACGCCGGCATAGACGAGACGCGGGTTGATGGCGGACACGACGTCATAGCCGAGCTGAAGCCGCGCCATCGCCTGCGGGCGGACGTTGTAGACCAATACGTCGGCATCCTTCAGCAGCCGCAGCACGGCCTCGCGGCCGGCAGGCTTCTTCAGGTCGAGGCAGATCGAGCGCTTGCTGCGGTTGGTGTTGAGGAACACCGGACCCATGCCGGCGTGACGCATCGGGCCGATCAGGCGGGTGACGTCGCCGTCGAGCGACTCCACCTTGATGACGTCAGCCCCGTAATCGCCGAGCATCTGGGTCGCATAGGGCCCCATCAGCACGGTGGTCATATCGACGACCTTGATGCCCTTCAGCGGCCCCATCGTTCGCTCCCGATTGCGCGGGGCTCTGGAGGCGGCCCGGCGATTTCGGCCAGCTAAGGGCAGCGAGGCCGCGCGCACAAGGGCGGCCGGCGTATGGCCGCATGCGCCGCGCGGCGATAGCGGCCGCTATTTCTTCTGGCGGGATTCGCGGATCTTGAGCAGCCGGTCGAGTTCTTCGTTCTGCTGGCTGATCCGGTCGGCGATACGCGACTCGTTCTGCTCGCCAGAGGCGGCCGCGGCCTGCTCGATCAGCTGGCGGATATTGTCCTCGAGGATCGCGATGCGATCGTTGAGTGCGTCCATCGACAGCGAGTCTTCGTAGTCAGTGCTCATGTTGCATTCCCTGCAAATCAATCAGGAGCATTAAGGCGGCCCGAGGCAGGCCCACCATGATCTAACGCAAGGGTCGGAGGGTGGATTAGCCGCAGGCGTCATCCACCACCCCCGTGTCCGCGGAGACAAAGAGGTGGGTTACGCCTGCGGCTAACCCACCCTACGCACCGACAAGCCTTACTTCAGCGGCTCCAGCACGGAGACGTAGTTCGCGACCGCAGCACCGCCCATGTTGAAGATGCCGCCGAGCTTGGCGTTCTTCAGCTGCATGCCTTCGGGCGCCTGGCCTGCGAGCTGCATCGCGGTCATCACATGCATGGAGACGCCGGTGGCGCCGATCGGATGGCCCTTGGCCTTCAGGCCGCCGGACGGATTGACCGGCAGCTTGCCGTCCTTGAGCGTCCAGCCCTCCTTGATGGCGCGGGCGCCCTGGCCCCGCGGCGTCAGGCCCATCGCTTCGTACTCGATCAGCTCGGCCACCGTGAAGCAGTCATGGGTCTCGACGAAGGAGAGATCGCCAAGCGTCACGCCGGCCTGCTCCAGCGCGCGCTGCCAGGCGACGGTGCAGCCCTCGAACTGCAGGATGTCGCGCTTGCTCATCGGCAGGAAGTCCTGGGCGTGCGCGGTAGCGCGGAAGCCGATCGACTTGCCCATGGTCTTGGCGGTCTCGGCATCGGCCAGCACCAAAGCCGCGGCGCCGTCGGAGACCAGTGAGCAATCGGTGCGCTTCAAGGGGCCGGCGACGTACGGGTTCTTCTCGCTCTCGGCGCGGCAGAAGTCGAAGCCAAAGTCCTTGCGCATCTGGGCGAAGGGATTGGCGACGCCGTTCTTGTGGTTCTTGGCCGCGATCAGCGCCAGCGCGTCGGACTGGTCGCCGTATTTCTGGAAGTAGGAGCTGGCGATCTTGCCGAACACGCCGGCAAAGCCGCCGACGGTGTCGCCGTCCTCGGGCAGATAGGAGGCCTTGAGCAGGTTCTTGCCGATCTCAGCGCTGGGGGTACGGGTCATCTGCTCGACGCCGACGACGAGGACGATCTTGGCGGCGCCCGCGGCAATCGCGCGCAGGCCCTGATGGACGGCGGCCGAGCCGGTGGCGCAGGCATTCTCGACGCGGGTGGCGGGCTTGAAGCGCAGCTTCGGGTCGGCCTGGAGCACCAGCGAGGCGGTAAAATCCTGCGCCGAGAAGCCGGCGTTGAAATGGCCGAGCACGATCTCGTCGACATCGCCGGCCGAAATGCCGGCATCGGCCATCGCCTCGTTGGCGACGCGGGTGACGAGGCTTTCGACGGTTTCGGTGTCGAACTTGCCGAACGGCGTATGCGCCCATCCGACGATGCTGGCGGTCATGGTCATCTCTCCCTGGGATCTCGTCCTGAGCTAAGTCTTAGCGCAGGGATGGCAAGACTTCACGCGGGTTTAAGCGCCCCAAGGGTGCGCTGGCAGATGGCAGTTATGCCGGCCCAGTTCCCGGCCCGGATCTCCGCCGTCGGGCACAGCCAGGAACCGCCGACCGCGACCACATTGGGCTCGGCCAGCCACGTCGCGGCATTGACCTCGCCGATGCCGCCGGTCGGGCAGAATCGGACGTTCGGAAACGGACCGCCGAGCGAGCGCAGGCCCTTGATGCCGCCGGCCTGCTCGGCCGGGAAGAATTTCGCGACGTCGAAGCCGTGCGACAGCGCCATCATCAGCTCGGATGCCGTGGCGATTCCCGGCGCGAAAGGCAGGGAGCTGTGGGCGGCGGCCTTGAGGAGATCCGGGGTCAGGCCCGGGCTGATACCGAAGGCGACGCCGAGCTTCTCGACCCGGGTGAAGTCGGCCGGATTGAGGATGGTGCCGATGCCGATCACGGCCTCGGGCACCTCGGCCATCATCGCTCTCGCCGCCTCGATCGCCACGGGGGTGCGCAGGGTCACCTCCAGCGTGCGGACGCCGCCGGCGACCAGCGCGCGCGCCAGCGGCACGGCGTCCTGGATGCGCTCGATGGTGAGGACGGGAATGACGGTCGCGGCCTTGAACAGCGCGACGAGATGGTTTTGTTGGGCAGCCGTGGGCATAGGATCTCGATTTCGCTTGGTCGGGTTACTTGGTGGCCTGGCGAGAGGCTGCCGGCCGGTGCCGCTTCTTCGGCGGCATGGCATAGCCCGGAATGATGGCGCCGGCATAGCAGATCACGACGCTGGCGAGGCGATGCCCGGCCTGGGCGGCCTCGACCGGATCGGAACCTGAGAGTCGGGCCGCGATATAGGCTGCGGCAAAGCTGTCTCCGGCCGCCGTGGTGTCGACGACCGGGTTGGTCATGGGCTCGGCACGGACCTCGTGGGTCGCCCCGGGGAAGCGCAACAGGCTGACCGGCTCGGCGAGGCGGAACACCAGCTCCGGGGTCGGAATGCGCGCCATCAGCTGGTCGTTGCTCTCGCCGGGATAGAGCGCCAGCAGATCCTCGGTCGAGGTGAGCACGATGTCGGCGGCGGCAAAAGCCGCGGCAAAGACCTCGCGCGCGACGTCGCGGTCGGGCCATCCCCGCGCGCGAAAATTGGTGTCGAAGACGAAGCGGGTGCCGAGCAGGCGCGCGCGCTTGATGGCCGCGAACAGGCGATCGCGGCCGGCGGAATCGTAGATCGAGAGCGTGATCGCGGAGAGATAGACGATGTCGTAGCTCATCAGCGAGTTGAGCAGCTCGTCGGTCTCCGGCAGGCTCATCAGCTGCCGCGCCGCCGCGCTGTCGCGCCAGTGGAAGAACTGGCGCTCGCCCTTCGCATCCGTCTGGATCATGTAGAGGCCGGGCAGCTTGCCTGCGAGCCGCGCGACACGCCGCGTGCCGACGTTCTCCGCATTCCAGGCGGCGATCATCTCATCGCTGAGGGCATCGTCGCCGAGCGCGGTGAGATAGTCGACCTTGACCTCGAGGCGCGCCAGATAGACGGCGGTGTTGAGGGTGTCACCGCCGAAGCCGCGTGAGTAAAGTCCGCCACCCTGCCCGGCAGACGCACCGCTTTGCGCCTGCCTGAGCTCGACCATGCATTCGCCGATGCAAGCAACGCTCGCCATCTCGGGTACCCGCTCTGCCGGAGATCAGGCGACGAAATTGCCGCCGAGCTCGTCTTCGATGTGAATGCGGATGATGTCGTCGAAGGTCTTCTCGGCCGTGGTGAAGCCGAGCTCGAGCGACCGCTTTGCGTTGAAATTGCGCGGCCAGCCGCCGACGATGCCGACGATGAAGGGATCGGGCTCGCGCTTGATGCGCGCGGCGACCTTGTCACCCGCCACGCGCTTCAGGGCGGCGATCTGCTCGCCGACCGTCGCCGACAGGCCCGGCATGGTCAGATTGCGGCGCGGGCCGACCTTTTCGAGGTCCATGGTGCCGGCGTGCAGCAGGAAGCCGACCGCCGAGCGCGGCGTGGCGTGCCAGTGGCGGACGTCCTCGGACACGGGAAGAACCGCTTCCTTGCCGGCCAGTGGCTCGCGCAGGATGTTGGAGAAGAAGCCGGAGGCCGCCTTGTTGGGGAGGCCGGGCCGGATGCAGATGGTCGGCAGGCGGATGCCGATGCCGTCGAGGAAGCCCCGGCGCGAATAGTCGGCCAGCAGGAGTTCGCCGATCGCCTTCTGGGTGCCGTAGCTGAGCAGCGGGGTGTGGAAGAACTCATCGCCAATCGCATCCGGGAACGGCGCGCCGAACACCGCGATCGAGGACGTGAACACCACGCGCGGCTTGTAGCCGCCGCCGACGAGCCTGACAGCGTCGAGCAGCATCCGGGTGCCGTCGAGATTGATGCGGTAGCCCTTGTCGAAATCGAGCTCGGCTTCGCCCGAGACGATCGCGGCGAGATGGAAGATCACGTCGGGGCGGCCGGCGATCAGCTTCTCGGCCGCGCCGGGGACCGCGAAATCGCCCGAGACGGTCTCGACGGGGAAACCGGCCTTCTCCGGCTTCTTCGGCTCGACCACGTCGTGCATGGTCAGTTTCGTGATGTCGCTCTTGCCCAGCCGGCCGTCGCGGAGCAGCCGTTCACAGAGTTTGCGGCCGACCATGCCGGCGGCGCCCAGAACCAGAATGTGCAAGAGCTCAACTCCTTCTTATTGGCCGGAACGCGCCGCTCCTGACGCGCCCTCGGCAAGCGCTGCGATCATTCCTTCACGGCGCCGGTCATCGCGGACACATAATGCTCCACGAAGAAGGCGTAAAGGATGACGAGCGGCAGCGAGCCGGCCAGGGCCCCCGCCATCAGCGAACCCCAGCGATAGATGTCACCATCCACGAACTCGTTGACGATCGCCACCGGCACCGTCTTGTTGCTGGTCGACTGCAGGAACGTCAACGCGTAGATGAACTCGTTCCAGCACAGCGTGAAGCAGAAGATGAAGGCCGAGATCAGGCCGGGGATCGCGAGCGGCAAGACGATCTTGGTCAGGATCTGCCAGCGGCTCGCCCCGTCGATCAGCGCGCATTCCTCGAGCTCGAACGGGATGGTCTTGAAATAACCCATCAGGAGCCAGGTCGAGAACGGGATCAGGATGGTCGGATAGGTCAGGATCAGCGCCAGCGGCGAATCGAACAGGCCGTACTGGAACACGACGGTGGCGAGCGGGATGAACAGGATCGACGGCGGCACCAGGTAAGCGAGGAAGATCAGCCCGCCGACGAGATTGGCGCCCTTGTAGCGCAGGCGCACGATGGCGTAGGCAGCCAGCACCGATGCGATGATCGAGAGCATGGTGGCGCAGATCGCCACATACATCGTGTTCCAGAGCCAGTGCGGATAATAGCTCTCGAACAGCAGCTTGTGGAAATGCTTGAAGGTCGGATTCCAGGTCCAGAACGGGTTGAACCTGTCGAGATCGAGCAACTGGTCGTCCGGCTTCACCGACGTCAGCGCCATCCAGTAGAACGGAAACAGCAGAACGACGACAATGATCGTGAGCGGCAGATACAGCGTCACGAGCCGACGCGGCACCGACTGCAGATAGCTCATGCCCTCGCTGTTATCGACGCGCGCGGGCGACGACAGGACGGCCTTGAGATCCACCTTCGCGGCAGGAAGATCGGTCATTGGTCTCTCCCTGTTGCCATTTGCGGCAGCGCGCGCGGGGCTTGCCCCGTTCGCGCAAAAGAAACGGAAACAGTGCGGGGATCAGTCATTGTTCTCCCCCTGTTGCCACTTGCGACGCTGCAGGCCGAACCAGGACACCATGATCGCCGCAAGCAGGAACGGGATCATGGCGCTCGAGATCGCCGCGCCCTCGCCGAGCTGCCCGGCGATGATCGCGCGCTGGTAGGACAGCGTCGCCATCAGATGGGTGGCGTTGACGGGGCCGCCGCGCGTCATCGCCCAGATCAGCTGGAAGTCGGTGAAGGTGAACAGCACCGAGAAGGTCATCACGACGGCGATGATCGGCGTCAGCAGCGGATAGGTGATGAAGCGGAAGTTCTGCCAGCGCGTGGCGCCATCCAGCGTTGCGGCTTCATAGAGCGACGGCGACACCGTCTGCAGGCCTGCGAGCAGCGTGATTGCCACGAACGGCACGCCGCGCCAGATATTGGCGAAGATCACGCAGATCCGCGCCCAGGTCGTGTCGCCGAGGAAGTTGATGTTCTGGTTGATCAGGCCGAGATGCTTCAGCGACCAGGAGATGATCGAGAATTGCGAGTCGAAGATCCACCAGAACGCCAATGCCGAAAGCACCGTCGGCACAATGAAGGGGATCAGGACCATCGCGCGCAACATCGCCTTGAACGGCATGTTCTCGTTCAGCAGCAGCGCGAGATAGAGCCCGACCGCGAATTTGATCGCGCTGGCGACGGTGGTGTAGAGTAGCGTGTTGAATACCGACAGCCAGAAGATGGAATCGTCCCACAGCCATTCGTAATTCTCGGTGCCGACGAATTGCCCGACCCTGCCGATGCGGGTGTCGGTGAAGGACAGCCAGATGCCGAGCCCCAGCGGATAGGCCAGGAAAAAGATCAGGAAGGCCATGGCCGGCACCATGAACCAGAAGCCGAGCCAGTTGCGATTGTGTTTGAGCCGGGTCCAGACGTTGTCCTCGCTCATCTGAGGCTTGGCCCGGGGAATTGCGACATCAGCCATGCCCGATATCCCTGATCGAAATGTTGACGAGCGGGCGGCCGGTTGGCCGCCCGCTCCGTGACACTCAGCGATAGATGCGCTTCAGCTGGCGCTCGGCTTCCGCCATCGCGCCCTTCGCATCCTTGGTGCCGGTGCAGTAGTTGGCGAACATGTCGACGACAATGAAGTCGGCGATGGCCGTTGCCGCCTTCTCGCCGACGTGACCGATGCCGGCCGCCGGCAGCGTGCGCTTGGAGGCTTGCGAGAACACCTCGTTCTTGGGATCGGCCTTCCAGATCGGCGCCGACTCATAGGCGTTCAGGGTCTGCGTCAGATAGCCCTGCGCGCCGTCCAGCCACTTCTCGTAGTTCTCCTTCTCCAGCATGAAAGCGACGAAGGCCTTCGCCGCGTTCGGATATTTGGTGAAGTTGAAAGCGAGGATCGGCAGCGCGAGCTGCAGCTCGGTCGGCTTGCCGACCGGTCCGACCGGCCACAGCGCGTGATAGGTGTCCTCGGCGAGCTCCTTCTTGCTCGCATCGGTCTTGGCGGCGACGTAGATCGAGATGCCGTTCGCCGTGCAATAGAGCTCGCCGGCCAGGAACGCCTTGTTGTTGGAGGAATCGTTCCAGGACGCCGTACCCGGGATGAAGGCGTCGTAGAGCGCCTTGCAATATTCCAGCGCCTTCGCCGTCTCCGGCGAATTGATGATGATCTTGTCGTTCTGGTCGACGGTGTAGGCGCCGTGACCCCACAGCACCCAATGCAGCCACGAATTGCCGTCGCCCGAGGCATGACCGAGCGCGAAGCCGGCCGGCGTGTTGTTCTTCTTCAGTGCCTTGCACATCTCGAGGAAGCCGGGGAAGTCCTTCGGGAATTCCTTGAAGCCCGCCTTCTCGAGCGCCGATTTGCGGTACGTCATGTAACCGCCGTTGGTCGCGACGGGAATGCCGAGCCAGTCATTGCCCTGCATGCAGGTCTTGGCGGCCGCATCGGTCCAGCCGCCGTATTTCTTGCCGAGATAATCGGCGACGTCATTCATCTTCAGCACTTTGGTGGGAAACAGCTGCGGCAGCGTGTGCAGGCCCCAGGCGAGATCGAGTCCGGAGCCGGTGTTGGCCGCAACCGAGGCCTTCGGCTGCACGTCCTCGAAGGATTCGCTGAACACGTTCATCTCGGTGCCGGTGGCAGCCTTGAACGCCGCGACCATCGCGTTGAACGCATCGTCTTCCGCCGGCACGAAGCGCTTCCAGCGCATCACGGTCAGCTTGGCGCCGGGCTCCGCCTTCCAGGGCGAGCTCTGCGCCCAGGCCTTGGCGAAATCGAACAGTGCCGGCCCGGTGAGCATGCCGGTTGCAGCCAGTGCCGTTCCGCCCTGAAGCAGAGTCCGGCGGGTAAAGTCGTGCATGGTGTCCTCCCTGTGATGCTTTTTTATTGGTATAACTTAAAGCTACGCTACGCGTTCAGGCGTTTTCCCGTCGCGTCGTCGAACAAGTGCACCAGCGACGGATCGGGCTTCAGCCGGACCTTGTCGCCCGGGTTGAACTGGTGGCGTTCGCGGAAGACCGCGACGACCTGCTCGCCGCCGATCTTGGCGAACACCTGCGTCTCCGAGCCGGTCGGCTCGACCACGACGATCTCGGCTTCTGCGCCATCATCGGCAATGGTGAAATGCTCGGGGCGCACGCCATAGACCGCGGGACGGCCGTCGGACGCCGCGGGCGCGGTCTTGAGCGGCAGCTTGACGCCGTTGGGGCCCTCGAAGGTCGCAACGCCGTTGACGCGCACATGGCCTTTCAGGAAGTTCATCGCGGGCGAGCCGATGAAGCCGGCGACGAACTGATTGTCGGGCTTGTCGTAGAGTTCGAGCGGCGTGCCCATCTGCTCGACGATGCCGTCATGCATGACGACGATCTTGTCGGCCATGGTCATGGCTTCGATCTGGTCGTGGGTGACGTAGACGGTCGTCGTCTTCAGCCGCTGGTGCAGCTCCTTGATCTCGGTGCGCATGGCAACGCGCAGCTTGGCGTCGAGGTTGGACAACGGCTCGTCGAACAGGAAGACCTGCGGATCGCGCACGATGGCGCGGCCCATCGCGACGCGCTGGCGCTGGCCGCCGGAGAGCTGGCGCGGATAACGATCGAGCAGCGGCCCCAGCGCGAGGATCTCGGCGGCGCGCTTGACGCGCTTGTTGATCTCGTCGGCGCCGGCATTGCGCAGCTTGAGCGAG
>Ga0102591_1001467_pt1 | contig 32098 bp, 26 predicted proteins | sample AraplaCol_mCL_r2_2_FD_76860 | JGI IMG/M metagenome (GOLD analysis project Ga0102591, IMG submission 76860) | Arabidopsis root microbial communities from North Carolina, USA - plate scrape MF_Col_mCL_r2 (SPADES assembly) (version 2) | ecosystem: Host-associated > Plants > Roots > Endosphere...
CAGACCAGGATTGTGGAAACCTCGTCGGGCGAGTTCTACGGCAAGGGATACCAGGACGTGCAGCACCGCGTGCCGAAGATCGACAACACCATCGAGGAACTGGGCTGGAAGCCTGAACTGGACATGGAACAGGCGCTGCGCCGGATCTTCGAAGCGTATCGCGACAAGGTGGTGGAAGCGCGGACGTTGGTGGGGGGCAATTGAACGGCACGGTACAAATGTCGTGTATGGACACTTTGGACATTTGACCGCTGCGCGCGGCGCTCCGCCAGAAGACGTTCGACGTCATCTCTCGGTTTGCTCCCCTCTCCCATGACATGGGAGAGGGGAGCAAACCAGCAGTGTTTGAATACCCACCTCAAAACCCCACCGTCACCGAAGCCAACACCGTCCTCGGATCAGCCTGCGCCAACCCGCCATACGCATCCACGGCCACCCATCCACGCCGGTTCAGGACATTGCGCACGGCAAGGCGCAGCGTAGTGGGATAACGCCCGCCTTCCAGCCGATATCTCAGGCCGAGATCCCATCGCGTCCACGACGGGATGCGCTGCGTATTGGACGCATCCACATACTGCGATCCGCTGTAGGTCAGGAACGTCGTGAAGGTCAGTCCCGGAACGGGTGGCGCATCCAATTCCACGCCAACGTTGGCTTGCCATGACGGCACGCCGATGGGGCGCTTCCCGCTCAATGCCGGGCTTTCGGTAATCGCGGCATCCACCCACATGGCACTGGCACTAAGACGCACACCGGGCAGCAACTCTTCGCGCACCGCGAACTCCAGTCCACGATTACGCTGTTCTCCATCGGCACCGTAGCGCGTGCCCGACATCACGCCGCTTACACGGCTGATCTGGAATGCACTCAAGCTGGCCGCCAATTGCTGCCGCGCAAACCGCAAGCCAATTTCGTATTGCGTCGTGCGATACGGGGCAAGCACCTCTCCTGCATTCGAGGCACTCGTCGGCGCCACTTCGCCTTTGCTCAGGCCCTCGACGCGGTTGGCATAGAGCGACACCGACTGGCTCGGCCGAAACACAATACCGAACATTGGCGAGACGGCGCCCTTGTCGTACTGGGCGATGGTGCCGCCATCCGGATTGAAGTTGTCGGACCGTATCCGCTGGTAGCGCAAACCGGCCGTGAACTGCAACGCGCCATCCAGCATGGCTATGGTGTCAGCCAGCGAGATGCCGGTGAGGAACGTCGAGGACACCTTGGGCACGCTGGCCGGTTCGGGAATGAATTGCTGCGGCAAGGCAACCGGCGCATAGAGGTTGGTGAGCGAGGTGATCGATGAATTCACCAGCCCCCGGTTGAGCTGATCCCGGTAGCCGCTCAGCGCGAGCGCGAGCCGATGATTCAGCGGGCCGGTGTCGAAGTTCCAGCGTCCACCGGCCTCCGCGCTGGATCGATCCACCTCGAACCGGTAGTTCGTGTCGAAGACCGACACATCGCCTGCCTCGTTGATGATGGTCGGCGTGATGGGAAACACGCGCGCCACGCGCGTGCGGCCACCGCCTGCGTAGGCGTAGAGCTGAATACGATCGTCCACGTCGTAGGTCACGCGGGCGAGCACCGAGCCATCGTTGATGCGCGAGGTCTCCCAAGGCTGGGAGATGTTGCGATGTCCGTCGGGCGCGGCCGGCACTGCGATACCGGGCACGATATGCACCAGCCGGAACGGCGCCGAGATTGTTTCGTGCTGGCCGATCACATCGAGACTCGCTTTCAGGCGGCTGCCGCGATAGTCGAGCGCCAGCGCTCCCGAGCCTGCACTGCGATGCTGATTGTCGAGCGCGGTGCCTCCCGCTCGATACCCGCCGTTCACACGCACCCCGAGTTCCCGATCGTCGCCGAACCGCTTGCTGACATCGACCGAGGTGCCGAATTGATTGACCGAGCCGTAGTCCACGCCGACTTCGGTACGATCTTCTTCCGCGCGCTTCGGCACGATGTTGATGGCGCCGCCGATGGCACCGCCCGGCGACATGCCGTACAGCAGCGTGGTCGGCCCCTTGATCAGTTCGATGCGCTCGACATAGCCTGTGGCCACGCGATAGTTCGATGCGATGCCGTAGACCCCATCGAACGCGATCTCCCCGAAATTCCCGTTGCTATAGGGAAATCCGCGAATCGTGAAGGCGTCGAGAATGCCGCCTGGTTTGCTGACCGAGCACACCGACGCATCAGTCTCGACCACATCGGCAACGCTGTACGCCAGGAGGTCCTGGATGGCACGTGCATCGAAGCTGCGCGTGCTGACGGGCGCGTCGAATGCATCGACATTGCCCAGCAGTCCCAGACCAGCCTCGCCTCCTTCAACAACCCGCACGGGCGAGCGCCGGCCAAACACCGTCACGGTAGGGAGCGTCAGCGGTGCGTCCACGCCATTGGCCGAAGCAGCAGACGTCCTGCGGATTGCATAACCGCCGTCGCGCAGATCGACTACACCAAGATCCGTGCCCTCCAGCAGCTTGCGTATGCCTTCGAGCACGCCGAAGCGCCCGGCCAGCCCGGCACTCTGGCGCTTGGGCAGCGCGTCAGCCTCGAAGACCAGATCGATCTTCGAAGCCGACGCAAACTGGATCAGCACTTTGTCGAGCGGCCCCGGCGGTATCGCGTACAAGCGCACCTCCGCTGCACCGTCGTGCACGGATTCCGCAGCCGCGCATGCCGGCGTGCCCATGGCAACGAGCATCGCGGCAACGAACGCGCCGAAGACCGCGCGATAGCTCATCGACATGGACCTTGCATCAGAAGTCCACCGTGACCGAACCCAGGAACGTACGCGGTGCGCCTTGCGAGATGGTGCTGTACGACGCCACGCCGCCCCAGTAGTTCTTGTCGAAGGCATTGATAACCGTGGCGCGGAACGTGGTGGCCTTGCCGGCGACCTTCGTGCGATATCGCGCACCGAAATCGAACGTCGTCCACGATGCCACCTGCTGGGTATTGGCCTGGTTGACGTTGACGCGGCCCGTGTAGTTCATCGCGCTGGTCAGCGTCAGCCCTTGCAGCCACGGCAGATCCCATTCGGCACCGAGGTTCGCCATGACGTTTGGCACGCCGACCGGACGATTGCCCTGCGTTGTCGGGCTATTGGTCTGCGTCAGCTTGCCGTCGATCCACGTCACACCACCGAGCAGGCGAACGCGGCGCACCACTTCACCGGCCACGGTCAACTCCAGCCCCTGATTGCGCTGCTCGCTGTCGATCGCATAGACGGTGCCGTACAACTGGCCGCTGGGCTTGGTCATGCGGAACGCGGACAGGGTTGCCAGCAGCGAGCCAGAATCCACCTTGACGCCCACCTCCTGCTGCTTGGTCTTGTACGGCGCGAACACCTGCCCGGCATTCGACGCCGTGGCCGGTGCGATATCGCCCTTGCTCAGCCCTTCCACGTAGTTCGCATAGAACGACACATTGCGCCACGGCTTGAAGACGATGCCGGCCAGCGGCGTCACGGCGCTTTCATCGTAGCTGGCGGATTTCGCGCCCGTCGCCGCGTTGTAGTTGCTCGACTCTACCTGCTGATAGCGCAGGCCGAGCGTCAGCGCGACGCGGTCGTCGAGCGCGCTCAACGTATCCACCAGCGCCACGCCGGACAGCGTGGAGTCCGACACCTTCGGCACATACTTCGGCGGCGCAATGGACTGCGCCGGGCGTACCACCGGGTTGTAGATGTTCGACTGGACCGGCGTGCCCGCCACGTTCGCATTGGCGATACGGTCTGAATAGAGATTGCCTTGCACGGCGAACGAATGCCTGACCGGACCCGTATCGAACTTCGCACGCACACCGGTATCGAACGACATCCGGTTGATCTGGAAGCGCCAGTTCTGCACCGCTGCAGACGTATCGCCAGCGGCGTTGAGGATGGTCGGGGTCTGATCCGAGAGACGGGAGACGTCCGAGCGCGTGCCGCCGGCATCGGCATAGACAGTCACGTTGTCGGCCACGTCATACTCGACACGCAGCAGCGTGGACACATCGTTCGATTTCCACCAGGTCCACGGCTGGGTGACATTGCGCCGCCCGTCCGGCGCCGCAGGAACCTTGATGCCGGACGCCACGAGGAACGGCCGCGTCGGTGCATCGATCCATTGATACTGCTCGATCAGATCCAGCGAAGCTCGCAGGCGTTCGCCACGATAGTCGAGCCCCACGGCAGCCACTTCACTGCGCGACTTCTGGTTATCCAGCGCCGTGCCGCCCTGCCGATGCAGGCCGTTGAATCGCACGCCCCACTCCTTGTCCTTGCCCCATCGACGGCTCAGATCGACACCACCGCCCACCTGTGCGTCCGATCCATAGTCGAGCGTGAACCGGTTCAGATCGACATCGCCGGCACGCTTGGGCACCACGTTCACCACGCCACCCACGCCGCTATTCGGCGACATGCCATAGAGCAACGCAGCCGGACCCTTGAGCACTTCCACTCGCTCGATGTATTCCGGGAACAGGTGATAGTTCGGCGAGACGCCATACACGCCATCGAACGCAATCTCCGACAGATTCCCCTCGTTGATCGGGAAGCCGCGAATCATGAACGAATCGGTCACGCCACCGGTCTGGCCGGTGAATCGAATCGACGGGTCCGCATTCAGGACATCGGCCAGCGTCACGGCCTGCTGGTCCTCGATACGCTGCGCCGTATAACTGCTGGTGGAAAACGGCGTATCCATGTTGCCGCGATTGCCCAGCATGCCGAGACGGCCACCGCGCGCGGTCTGGCCACCGGCATAGGGTGCGGGCAACTCGCTGGCCTCATTGGGCACGGTGGCGCTCACTGTGACCGTAGGCAGCGTGGCTTCCGTGGTCTGCGCGTAGGCATCGAAGGACACCGCTCCCGAGCCAACGGCAAGGCAGAGCATCGCCTGATACACGGCGGCGGTGACAGGCTTCAGGGGAAAGCGACATGAGGAAGGAAAACGGGAAAGCTGACGGCGGAATTGCGGTTGCGACATGGTTCGGAGTCCAGGCAGGTTGAAGGGTGTTCCTACCTACCAAGCCGGACAGCCAAGCCAATCCCCTCAATTCATAGCGAATAAATTTGTAACGACGCTGGAGCTTCCTGCCTGTTTGCTCCCCTCTCCCGCGTGCGGGAGAGGGGTTGGGGGAGAGGGCCAGCGATGAAAATTGCGACGTGGTCGGCAAGCAGAACCTCCTGCCCTCTCCCCCACCCCTCTCCCACTTCATGGGAGAGGGGAGCGCATGGCGACAGGCGTTGGTCCATGCGGACGGCCATCACCCCCTCCCCACCTTCACCCAATACCCCGTGAAATAAGACACCCGGATCGGCAATGCCCTCTCCAGGAAGCGCAATGTCCGGTCCGTGTCGTCGATGCGGTAGGCGCCTGACACCGTCAGGTCTGCTACCGAGGGATCGCAATCGATGCGGCCATGCCGGTATCGCGCCAGTTCGGCCAGTACGTCCGCCAGGCGCATGTTGCTGCCGGAGAGTTGGCCGTTGGCCCAGCTATCGGGCGATATGGCGGAGGCGGGGCGTTCCGTGCTGGTGACCTGCGACATGTCCCAGGTCGTACCTGTCTGGGCAACGGCCTTCGCAGCGTTACCGTCGTGCAGCGCCACCGCCCCCTCCTGCACGCTCACTCGCACGAGGGCGTCGTCCAGGCGCACGGTGAAGCGTGTACCAAGCGCGCGCATCGTGCCGAACGCTGTGCGGACGCGGAAGGGTCGCGTGGCGTCGTGGCCGGTGGTGACGAGGATCTCGCCGCGACGGAGCAGGACGTCCCGCCGTTCGGCATCGAAGCGGATATCGATTGCGGTGTCCGTGTTGAGCACGATGACCGTGCCGTCATCCAGTGTCAACGTACGCTGCTCGCCCACGCCGGTGCTGGTTTCCGCCAGCCAGCGTTGCCATGGCGTGTAGTGGTAGCCGGTGGACAGCCCCAGTACCGATACGCCACCGAGTGCCAGCACCTTGAGCGCCTGTCGGCGCCCGGTCTGGCGGCGGCCACGGATGGCATCGGCGGTCTGGAGCGTCTCCAGCGCGAGCGGTGCGGGGATGCGCGGGAAATCTTCGCGCAGTGACTGCACGCGCTGCCACGCCAGCTTGTGGCGAGGGTCCGCGCCTTCCCATGCCAGGAAGCGCTGCCGCGTGTCATCACTCGGATCATTGAAGAGTAGTCGCACGGCCCACTGGATGGCCTGATCGACGATCTCCGACGGAAGGTCTGCCTGGGAAGCCGGCATCTACTCGCTGCCGAACCGCAGTTCGTAGCATCGGCGCAATGCCTGGCCGATATAGCGCTCGACGGTGGCCAACGACATGCCAATGTGCTCGGCAATCTGCGGGCAAGTCAGCCCATCCAGTTGTGCGAGCAGGAAGGCAGTGCGGACGCGCGGCTTCAGGGTGTCGAGCATGCGGTCGATTTCCATCAGGGTCTGGAGGAAATGCAGCCGGCTCTCGGGCGACGGTGCGTGAGCTTCCGGCAAGTGCGCCAGCGTTTCCAGCCAAGCCTGCTCCAGCTCCCGCCGCCGCCAGAAATCGATCACCAGCCCGTTGGCGATGGTGCCGAGATAGGTGCGCGGTTCGCGGATGTCGGCCACTTTCCGGTGCAGCACGCGTATGAACACGTCCTGCGCCAGGTCGGCCGCATCGCAGGCATTGCCAATCTTTCGCAGCAGCCAGCCTTGCAGCCATTGGTGATGGCGTCCGTACAGGGATTCAACGTGGGAGTGCGCGCCGGGATCGATGGCGGTCATGACAGGACAACCTGAGACAAGTCCCGACAATGTAACCGATTCTCATTTACAGATAAAGGATGGAGATCCAAGAGCGTTGCGAAAAGCCAAATCCCGTTGCCCTATGGCGAAACGACCGCCTGCCATTGCACTTCCGTATCGCTCTGTATCTCGGCCTCGGATAGATACACAGCGGTTCAAATCGTGCGTAACGCGACACGTTCAACAACCACTGGCTCCCTAGACTCCGTCCGTCACGACAGTTCGTGAACGATCCCAACGGTCGAAAACCAACACCAACACAACGCGCAGTTCAGGAAGGAGCCCATCCATGTCACGCGTCTCGATCCGCAGCATCCCTCGCACGTCTTCCACCCGCTTTGCCCTCGCGGTCAGCGCCGCACTGGCCAGCCTGGCGCTGGTTGCCCACGCACCGCACGCTCACGCGGCAGAGCCCGCCAACTCGGCCACGCCGCCCGCCAGCAAGGTAGCGGCAGGCGACGAAAGCATCCGCCCGTTCAAGGTTCATGTCCCGCAAGCGCAGCTCGACGATCTGCGCCGCCGCATCGCCGCCACCCGCTGGCCTGACCAGGAAACCGTTGCAGACGATTCGCAGGGTATCCAGCTTGCGCGGGTCAAATCGCTCGTGGAGTACTGGGGCAAGGACTACGACTGGCGAAAGGCCGAGGCGCAACTGAATGCACTGCCCCAGTTCGTCACGCGGATCGATGGCGTGGATATCCAGTTCATCCACGTCCGCTCGAAGCATCCCAACGCCATGCCGCTGATCCTGACGCACGGCTGGCCCGGCTCCATCTTCGAGTTCATCAAGACGATCGGCCCGCTCACGGACCCGACGGCCTATGGTGGCCGTGCCGAAGATGCGTTCGATGTGGTCATCCCGTCGATTCCCGGTTACGGATTCTCGGGCATTCCGCGTGAACTGGGCTGGGGTCCGGATCGCACCGCGCGTGCCTGGGACGTGCTGATGAAGCGCCTCAAGTACACGCGCTACGTCTCGCAGGGCGGCGATCACGGCTCGGTGGTTTCCGATGCATTGGCGCGTCTGGCGCCTCCGGGGCTGCTGGCCATCCATCTGAACATGCCGGCTACCGTGCCCGGACCGCTGATGAAGTCGATCCTCGCGGGCGATCCGGCGCCGGCTAGCCTGACGGCACCCGAGCGCGATGCCTACCAGTCGCTGAGCACGTTCTTCGGTCGCAACGCCGCGTACGGCGCGATGATGGTCACGCGTCCGCAGACCATCGGCTATTCGCTCTCCGACTCGCCGGCTGGCCTCGCATCGTTCACGTACGAAAAGATTGCCGCCTGGAGCGATAGCAATGGCGTGCCGGAAAATGTGCTGACGCGCGATGCCATCCTGAACGACATCACGCTGTACTGGCTCACGAACACGGGCGCCGCGTCGTCACGCTTCTATTGGGAGAACAACAACAACAATTTCAGCGCCGATGCGCAGAAGACACGCGAGATCAAGGTGCCAGTTGCCATCACCGTTTTCCCGCATGAAATCTACCGGGCGCCGGAGAGCTGGAGCAAGCAGGCTTACCCTTCGCTCAACTATTACAACCAGGTGAGCAAGGGCGGCCACTTCGCGGCATGGGAGCAGCCGCAACTGTTCGCTGAGGAACTGCGCAAAGCGTTCCGTCCGGTGCGCTAACGGCTGCGGGTCGGCATCACCCTCGCAGGTAGTGTCCGGCCCCTGCCCCCGCCACGCGCCCGCTCGCAAAGCAGGCAGTCAGCAGGTAGCCGCCAGTCGGCGCTTCCCAATCGAGCATTTCTCCGGCGCAGAACACGCCGGGGAGCGCGGTCAGCATCAACTGGTCGTTCATCGCTTCGAAACGAACACCGCCGGCCGTGCTGATGACTTCGTCGATGGGCCGTGCGCGCTCGAGGCGCAGCGGCAGTGCCTTGATCGCTGCGGCCAGCGCCACGGGATCGTGCATGGCTTCCTTCGACAGCACCTCGCGCAGCAGGCTCGCCTTGACGCCGGTGATGCCCAGCCGGCTTTGCAAGTGGCTCGACACCGAGCGCGATCCGCGCGGGTGGGCCACTTCGGCAGCTACCGCCTCGGCGGATCGTCCCGGTGCGAGATCGAGCGTGATGGTGGCGGAACCGTGCGCCGTGATGAGATCGCGGATCGGCGCGGAGAGTGCGTAGACAAGACTGCCTTCGATACCCGATTCGCTGATCACGAATTCGCCTTGCCGATGCAGCGTCGTACCATCGTCGAGCGTCACATCCATCGCCACGGCCTTCACCGGCTCGCCCGCATGCCGCGTGCGGAGCAGTTCGGACCACGCGATATCAAAGCCGCAGTTGGCGGGCTGCAGCGGTGCCACATCCACGCCACGCGCGGCCAGCATCGGCAGCCATGCACCATCGGAGCCGAGCCGGGCCCAACTGCCGCCGCCCAGCGCGAGCACCACGGCGCGCGCCTGCACTTCGATCTCGCCGTCGCGGCTGGCAAAACGCAGCACGTGCCAGCCATCGACAGCATCCGCAAACCCGATCCAGCGATGCCGCGTATGAATGCCCACGCCCGCTTCACGCAGGCGATGCAGCCATGCGCGCAGCAGCGGCGCTGCTTTCATGTCGGTGGGGAACACGCGCCCGGAACTGCCGACGAAGGTGTCGATGCCAAGGTCATGCACCCAGGCGCGCAGCTTGTCGGCGCCGAAAGTCTCCAGCAGCGGCGCGATCCGGTCCACGCGTGCACCGTAGCGGCCAAGAAAGGCGTCGGCAGCCTCGGCGTGCGTGATGTTCATCCCGCCCCGCCCTGCCATCAGGAACTTGCGCCCCACCGATGGCATGGCGTCGTACACCTCCACCGACACGCCCTGCGCGGCGAGCATCTCGGCCGCCATGAGGCCAGCCGGGCCACCACCGATGACGATGGCGCCATCATGGCGAATGGGAGAAACGGGCAAATCAGGCATGGCGCGAAGGGGAATCGGGGAGCCGGCGCATTATAGGCGCTGCGCCTCCCCACACGGCGCAAATCCGGCCAATCCGCTAAATTCGTACAGCGCGGCGGCATTGCGCCAGCGCAGTGCGTCGACCAGTTCAGGCTGCGCGGCGATCCACGCCAGTACGGCGCGGCATTCGTCGGCGCGGGCCGGCGCTTCGTGGTTGGTCCACGGCCAGTCGCTGCCCCATAGCAGACGATTGGTCCCGGCCACCTCGGCCCATCGCCCGATCAGCATCGGCCAGCCTTGCACATCCGCCAGTCGATAGGGCGCGCTGATCTTGACCCACAGCGCGCGGCGCGTGCGCACGTCAGCCGCCACGTCGAACACAGGGTCATCCGCGCCCGCCGGACCGGGCCGGCCAAAGTGGTCGAGCACCACCGGCACGCGCGTCGCGCCCAATGCAGCATCGAGCGCGGACAACACGGCGGCACCCTCGCCATTGCCCGTATGCATTTCCACATGCCAGCCGAGTTCGCCAATCCGGCCGAACAACGCGCGCCACGGCGCAGTCGCGATGCGTCGCCAGCCATCGTCACCGTACAGGTTCAGGCGGATACCCCGCACACCGGCCTCGTCGAGCACGGCCAGTTGCGTGTCTTCAATGCCGGGATCGACCACCGCCACGCCTCGCAACCGCTCCGGCATGCTGCGCAGCGCCGCAAGCAACGCGCCGTTGTCCGTGCCGAGGAAACTGGTCTGCACCACCACTCCATGCAGGTCGCCATGCCCCCCCATCGCCACCTGCCAGCCCTCCAGCGTGGCGCCATAGGGTGGGCGATAGCGCGCGCCGGCCACGGCTATGCCGGCATCGAACACATGGAAATGGCAATCGACCAGCAGCGTGGCGTCTTTCGTCTCGGACACGGGGAAATCTCCTGTGCGGGTAAGCCCTGATATGGCGTCGATGGCCCATCCGGGTACTCTAGTCCTCTATAGGAGTCGAATCTAACACGGACGCTCCAGACTTCACAACGCCAACCTTATGCCAGACCTTGCCACCCCTGCCGCCGGATTAAGCCGCTATGGGCAGATTGCTGCCCGGCTACAGCAGAAGATCGTCTCGGGCGAATGGATGCCCGGCGCGGCCATTCCTGCGGAAAGCGCGCTGGCCACCGAGTTCGGCATCGCGCTCGGCACCATTCGCCAGGCCATCGCCGTGCTGGTGCAGGAGGGCCTGCTCGAACGCTTGCAGGGCAAGGGCACCTTCGTGCGCACGGGGCTCAGTGGCGCGAGCATGATGCGCTTCTTCCGTTTCCGCAGCGAAGCCGAAACGGCATCCGCCGCCATCCCGCGTTCGGAAATCCTGTCGTGCCGCGCGGTGCGCCTCGACAAGACCATGGCCGGCCGCTTCGGGCTGGAGACCGGTGCACGTGGCCTGGCCATCTCGCGTCGCCGCTGGGTGGCGGAGCAACCGCGCCTGATCGAATCCATCTGGCTGCCGCTGCCGCGTTGCGCCCCCTTGCAGGACCTGCCCGTCTCGGATTGGGGCGATCTGCTCTATCCGCTGTTGTGGCAGCAATGCGGCATCACCGTGCATCGCGCGATGGACGAGGTGACGTTCCGCCCGCTCGGCGCCGAAGAGGCCGCATCGCTCGCCTTGCCCGACGGCCACCCCTGCGCGCTCGTGACCCGGCAGGCCTATGACATCCAGGGCCAATGCATCGAGTACCGGTTGACCCGGGGCGACGCTTACGCGTTCCGCTACACGGCCGATATCCGCTGACGCGCCAGCGCCCACCGCCCACCGCCCACCGCAATCCATAAAACACGACGGAGACACCATGCGTTACTTCACCCACCTCGCGCTCGCCAGCGGCGCATGCCTGGCGCTGCCAGCAGCCCCGCTGCATGCCGCCGACGCACCATGGCCAGCGCGCCCCATCACCATCGTGGTGACTTACCCACCCGGCGGTGGCGCGGACCTGATGGCGCGCCTGATCGCCCCTGCGCTGGGACGCGAACTGGGACAGACCGTGGTGGTGGAAAACCGGCCCGGCGCGGGCGGTCAGATCGGCGCGTCCTACGTAGCCAAGGCGGCGCCCGATGGCTACACGCTGATGGTCGATGCGTCGTCCTATGCCGTGAATCCGAGCCTCTATCCGCGCCTGCCCTACGATCCGGCCAAGGCATTCCGCGCGATAGGCGTGCTCGCGCGCTATCCCAACGTGCTGGTCGCCAACCCCTCGTTTCCCGCGAGCAGCGTGAAGGAAGTGCTCGCACTGGCCCGGCAGAAACCCGGCACCGTGGCGTATGCATCGTCGGGCAATGGATCGGCGCAGCACCTGTCAGGCGTGCTGTTCGAGCAGCGTGCGAACGTAGATCTGCTGCATGTGCCATACAAAGGCGGCGGCCCGGCCATGACCGATGTGATCGCTGGCCAGGTGCCGCTGTTCTTCGCCAACGTGGCGTCGAGCCTGCAACACATCAAGGCCGGCAAGCTGCGCCCGCTGGCGGTGACGAGCGACACCCGGACCAGCGCGCTGCCGTCCGTGCCGACCATGCAGGAAGCCGGTGTCGCCGGCTACGAAGTGTACGAATGGAACGCCGCGCTCCTGCCCGCCGCCACGCCGGAAGCTGTGGTGGCAAAGCTCTCCGACGCGCTCCAGAAGGTCATGGGCAGCCCGGAAATCAGGCAGCGTGTCGCCGAACTCGGCGGAGAGGTGGTGGCCGCGCCTCCGGCCGAAGCCGCGCGCTTCATCGACGCACAGACCCGGAAATGGGCGAAGGTCATCAAGGACGGCAACGTCAAACCCGAGTAAGACAACCTGACAGACCAACCATGTCCACTTTCCAGTCCGATCGCCGGCACGCGCTGTCGCTGCTCGCCGCCTTTGGCGCCAGCGCCCTCGCCCCGTCCCTGGTCCGCGCGCAGGCGTGGCCGTCCAAGACCATCCGTTTCGTCGTGCCGTTTGCACCGGGTGGCAGTTCCGAGATCGTGGCGCGCTCCACGGCCGCAGAACTGACCAAGCTGCTTGGCGTGTCCGTGTTCGTCGAGAACAAGCCGGGCGGCGCGGGCAATATCGCCATGGGCGAGGTGGCGCGCGCCGATGACAACCACACGCTGATTCTCGGCCACATCGGCACGCTCGCCGTCAATCCTTACATCTTTCCGAAGCTGCCCTATGACCCGGTCAAGGATTTCCGGCCCATCTCGCTGCTGTCGAAGGTGCCAAGCCTGTATGTGGTACATCCGGATGTGCCGGCCAAGAACCTCAAGGAGTTCGTCGCGCTCGCCAAGAGCAAGCCGGGCAAGTTGAACTACGGCTCCGCGGGCAATGGCAGCGCCGGGCATCTGGCGTTCGAATACCTGAAAGCAACCACGGGCACGTTTATCACGCACGTGCCGTATCGCGGCAGCGGTCCGCAGATCACCGACCTGCTCTCGGGCCGGCTCGATGCCGCCGCCATCGGTGCACCGGCCATTCTCCAGTTCATCAAGACGGGCAAGGTGCGATGCATCGCCACGGGCACGGCCCAGCGCATCCCGCAACTGCCGGACGTGCCCACCGTGGCCGAGCAAGGGTATCCCGGCTTTGAAATGACGCAATGGTATGGACTGATGGCACCCGCGACGCTGCCGCAACCGGCTGCCGCCAAGCTCGCCGAAGCCACGATCAAGGCGGTCAAGAGCCCGTCTTCCGTGGAGCGTCTGGGCGCCGACGCAGCGCTGGTGGTAGGCAGCACGCCCGAGGAATTCGCCCGATTCATTGCGGCCGAGCAGCAGCGCTGGAAGCCGATCGTGGCGCGCGCGGGCATCAAGCCGGACTGACGGAAGCCTAGGCAACCCACCGGCCCGGAGGCACAGCGGTTACGTGGCTTCCGGGAGTAGCCGGCGTATGCGCACCACCAGCCCGGTGCCCGCCGCAGCCGGCCGGTTCGACAGTTCGACAGTCAGCCCATGCAGATAGGCCACGCGCCGGGCAATCGAAATACCCAGCCCGCTGCCCTGCTCTTGCTGGCCAGCAGCCCGGAAGAATCGGCTGCCGAGACGCTCCAGATGTTCGGGCGCCACGCCCGGGCCGTGGTCCGCCACCTCGATATGGTCGGTCCCAAAGGCCAGCGTCACCACGGACCCGGCCGGGCTGTAGCGCAGCGCGTTGTCAAGCAGGTTGCGCAGCATCGTACCCAGCAGCACCGGATCGCCGCAGATTTCCAACGGCTTGCCGCCATCGGCGGGCCAGAGGATTTCCATATCGACATGGCGCCGGTCGGAGAGCTGCAAGCAATCGCTGAAAACCTGCTGCGAAATCTGCTGCCAATCCACGGCTTCGCCCGCAGCCAGCGGTTCCTCGTCCTCCAGCCGGCTCATGGTGAGCAACTGCGACACCAGATGGCTCAGCCGCTCGATGCCGACTTCCACATTGACCGCAGCGCGTGCACGTTCTTCCGCATCGGGCGAGCGGCGCGCCACCTCCCACTGCGCCTTCAGCGCGGCCAGCGGTGTGCGCATCTCGTGCGCGGCATCGGCGGTCAGGCGGCGCTCATGTTCGAGCAGCGTGGAAACCCGCTCCAGCAGCGTGTTCATCGCGCGGACCAATGGCGTCAATTCGGGGGGCGCACCCTCCAGCGACATCGGCGTGGGATCGCCCGGCGTGCGTGCGGCGATGGCGTGGGAGAGCGCCAGGAGGGGACGCAACATGCGGCGGATCGCCCAGACCAGCAGCGTGGTCAGCAGCGGCAGACCGAACAGCCATGGCAGGGCCTGCGCCTGCACATAGGACACCACCAGCTCGTTGCGCTCGGCCACGATCTGCCCCACGCACACCCGCCAGCCGGCAACGGGATCGTCGAGGTAATACAGGCGCCACTTCGCGCCATCGATCGTCATGTTGGTGAAACCGTGAATCGCGGGCATGCGGGGCAGTCGGTCGCCATCGGGATCGATGTGCAGGGCTTCGCCGCCCGGGCGCCATGCGCCAATGGCGAGGTCGCCCAGCCCCGCGTCGCCCAGATCGCCAAGATCCGTATCGCCTGGTTGCGGCCCGCTCGATGGCAGCGGCGATTTCGCGTTGGCGTTCATCAACGGCAGTACCGCCTGCATCTGCTGGGCCATGCGCACCATGGCGGTGTCGTACAACTCGTTGATTTCTTCGTGGGCACTCAGGTAGACCAGCGCGCTCGTCAGCAGCCATGCAAAGGCCACCGCCGCCAGCACGGCCAGTATCAGCCGGCGCTGCAGCGTCATGTCTTGCCTCCCTCGGCAAGGTCCGCTGGCGGCGCGTCAAGCGTATCGGGCGCGCCCAGCGTGTAGCCTGCGCCGCGCAGCGTGCGGACGATGGCCGGATGAATCTTGCGGCGCAGATGATGGATATGCACTTCGAGCGTATTGCTCTCCGTACCTTTGTCCCACGCATAGAGCTTGTCGCGCAGGAAATCCCGGGTCAGCACACGATTCGGATGACTCAGCAGGATTTCCAGCAGTTCAGACTCCCGGCTCGTCAGGTCCACCGACTTGCCGTGCCAGAGCGCCAGCCGCGCGGCCGGATGATATTCGAGCGGACCATGGCTCCAGACCGGCTCGGGCATTCCTGCCGTCCGACGGCTCACCGCGCGCAAGCGTGCCGCCAGTTCGTCGAGCGCCACCGGCTTGATCAGGTAATCGTCAGCGCCGGCATCCAGCCCGCCGATGCGGCTCGCCACGGCGTCACGCGCCGTCAGCACCAGCACCGGCGTCAGGCGCCCTTGGCGGCGCCAGCGTGTCAGCAGCGCCACGCCATCGTCGTCCGGCAGGCCGAGGTCCAGCACCACCGCGTCGTAGTGCATCACCGCCATGGCACTGTCCGCTTCCGCACCCGTGCGGAACCAGTCCACGGCATGCCCGATCAGCTTCAGCCCGCGCTGGAGGCCGTCGCCAAGCATGGGGTCGTCTTCAACGATAAGGATTTTCATGGGTGCGGGATCGATACGGACGTTGGCCCCGATGTCTATGTCAGCGCGAATGTTACCCGGACGCGCTGCATCTGGAATGAAGGAACACCGCACCGAGCGCGCCGGGCACCACTTTTTTCAAGAACGGTTGGCAGGTTTCGCCATCTCGCGGGTCATGTAAGGTGAGACCCGTCATATCGACGGGTGCCGCCTGACTCCCGCGATGACGTCCAACCCTGCGTTTCCTGTCATTTCCAGACTATTTTCCGCTGTATTCGGCGGCTATCTGCTGGCTTCGTCGATTATCGTTGCCTCCGCCGCGCTGCTACCCGGCCAACGCGCCAGTGCCGTGATGGCGTCGAGCTTGTCGAGCTACGCCATCTACACCGCAGCGGTGATCTGGGCCTTCGCCGCCCGCACCACGCGCGGCGCCTGGTTCGGCGTGCTGGCCCCATCGGTATTGGTGCTGGCTGTTGCCGCCGTGGCCTGGATCGCGCGGGGGCTGGCATGACCGGCGGCTTCCGCCAGCGCATGGCGTGGCTGCATACGTGGGTCGGACTCTGGATGGGCTGGCTGCTGTTCGCCGTATTCCTGACCGGCGCCCTGAGCGTGTTCTACGAACCGATCACGCACTGGATGCAGCCCGAGCGCCAGACGGTGGCACGTCCTGCCGTCGATATCCCGCGCGCGCTGGCCAATGCCCAGCGCCTGTTGGCACTCAACGCCGCCGATGCCGGGCACTGGCAGATCGAGTTGCCGGGCGACGAGGACTACGCCGTTCACCTGCACTACGATGGCCAGCGTGGCCCCGAGATCCGCATGGACCCGGAGTCGGGCGCACTGTTGCCGCCCGCCCGGGATACGGCAGGCGGACGCCACTTCGTCACCTTCCACTACGAGCTGCACAGCGGCATGGTGGGCGTCTGGATCGTCGCCTTCTTCACGATGGCGCTGCTCGTGGCGCTGGTCAGCGGCATCGTCACGCACAAGCGCTTCTTTGCGGACTTCTTCACGTTCCGGCCGCGCAAGGGGCAGCGTTCGTGGCTCGACGCCCATAACGCGCTAGGCGTGCTGGTGCTGCCCTTCCTGTTCGTGATCTCGTACACGGGCCTGATCATCTGGTGGCCAGACACGATGCCGGCCGGCGTGCGCATGTTCTATACCGACCAGCGCGCCCTGTTCGACGAAATGGGCGGCGCGCATTTCCGCGAAGCTGCGACCAAGTCGGCGGGCTTGCGGACTGGTGCGCTGCCGAATCTGCCGGCGATGCTCGCGGACGCGCAAGCCAGGCTCTCGCGTGACAGCCAGGGCAACGACAGCATCGAGCGCGTGTCCATCACACACCCGGGCCATGCCAACGCCGAAGTGGAGTTCAGCGGCCCCTACCACTACGACGGCATCGACTTTGCCGCCGCGCGCCACTATCACTACGACGCCGCCACCGGCACCTTCCGCTCCGCCGAGTTCGACGACGAGATGGTGGGCAACGGCGACGCGCCAGCGCCGCTGATCGCCGGCTCCGTACTGCGATCGCTGCATCTGGCGCGCTTCGGCGGCACGATGGTGGACTGGCTTTACTTCCTGTGCGGCCTGGCGGGTGCGGGCGTGATGGCCACCGGCCTGCTGCTGTTCTCGGTCAAGCGGCGCAATCGCAAACTCGAAGAATTCGGCCGCCACAGCGCACGCGTCTACGACGCCATCGACCGCCTGAACGTGGCCGCCGTGGCCAGCCTGTGCATCGCGTGCATCTGCTTCCTGTGGGCCAACCGTCTTCTGCCGGTATCGCTCGACGAGCGCCACGAATGGGAGATCGGCGCGTTCTTCGCGATCTGGCTGGCCGCCGCGCTCCATGCAGCGGTCACGCCGCCCGCGCGCGCGTGGCGGCTCCAGCTCGGCGGCGCGGGCCTGCTCTGCGTGGCCTTGCCCGTACTGAACGCGATCACCACGCCGTGGCACCTCGGACGCTATCTCTATCACGCTGACTGGCGCGCTGCGGGCGTGGAACTCGGTGCGCTGGCATGCGGCGCAGCGCTGCTGTGGACCGCCACGTATCTGCGCCATCGCCTCGGTACGGGCGCATCCGCACCTCGTCTCGCCACCGGAGGCCGCCGATGAGCGCCAATACCCTTCACATCGTCAGCGTACTCGGTGGCGCCGTGGCCGGCACGATCTGCTTCGCGCTGGCCATGGACCGCCATTTCGAGCGCGTGTATGGGCAGCCTGCGTCCGACACCACCGTGCGCGGTCTGCGTCTGGCCGCGTGGGCCTGTCTTGCCGCGCTGCTGGTGCCCTGCGTGCAGGGATGGGGCCTGAGCATCGGGATCATCGTATGGGTGAGCAGCGTGTCACTGGGCGCGCTCGCCGCTACCTCGCTACTCACGTGGACGCCGCGCCTGGTTCCGCTTACTGGCGCCGTGGCCGCGGCGCTGGGCTGTGGCGGATGGCTGTTAGCCGCCTGAGCCTGTTATCCGAATTTGCCGCCTGAGCTACCCATCATGCAGAACATCAGAACTTCCCGTAAGACCGTTCGCCTTGCCCTCGGCGCGGCACTGTTGCTGGCAGCGGCCGGCGCGCTCGCGTGGTGGCAGAACGGCCAACGCACCAGCTACGACACCGCCACCATCGCCAAGGGCACCGTCACGCAAAGCGTCACCGCCATCGGCACGCTGCATCCGCTGAGTTATGTCGATGTGGGCGCGCAGGTCTCCGGCCAGATCACGCAACTGCACGTCAAGGTGGGCGATCAGGTCAAGAAAGGCCAGTTGCTGGCCGAGATCGATCCCAGCGTGCCGCGCGCCACGGTGGATGCAGGCCGCGCCGAGCTTGCAGGACTCAAGGCACAACTCGCCGAGCAGCAGGCGCTGCACTGGCTGGCCACGCAGCAGGACACGCGCCAGCGCAGCCTGGCCAGCCACGACGCCACACGCGAGGAAGACGTGCAGACCGCCACGGCCAACATGCGCGCCACCGCCGCACGCATCGACCGCCTGCGCGCGCAGATCGAGCAGACACAATCCACGCTGAACGGCGACATTGCGCGGCTGGGCTATACGCGCATCTACGCGCCGATGTCGGGCACGGTGGTCACACTGGAAGCGCGCCTCGGCCAGACCCTCAACGCCACGTACCAGACGCCCACGCTGCTGCGCGTGGCCGATCTTTCCACGATGACCGTCTGGACCGAAGTTTCCGAAGCCGATGTGCGCCGCGTGCGGCCCGGCATGCGCGCACGATTCAACACGCTGGGCGCCAGCACGCGCAAATGGGAAAGCACGGTGCGCCAAGTGTTGCCCGCCCCGCCGCTCACCGCCACACCGGCCGCTTCCACGCAGACCTCGCAACCCGCCACGCCGGCCAGCAAGGTGGTGCTCTACACGGCCCTGTTCGATGTGGACAATGCCGACGACGCGCTGATGCCGCAGATGACTGCGCAGGTATCGTTCGTCGTCAACGAGGCGCGCGACGTGCCCGTGGCGCCGATGGTGGCGCTGCGTCCTGTCACCGGCAAGGAAGACACCTTCACCGCACGCGTCATGGATGCCAGCGGACGCACACAGGAGCGCACCGTGCGCGTGGGCGTGCGCGATCGCCTGAACGGGCAGATCATTGATGGCCTGCGCGAAGGCGACAAGGTCGTCGTACGCGAGCGCCAGCCCGACGACGACATGCCGGGGTTCCGCCTGTGACCGAATCTGTGACCGATACCGATTCCACGCCGCTGCTATCTCTGCGCGGCCTGCGCAAGCACTATGGCGGGCACGATGGCGCGCCGGCCACGGAAGTGCTGCGCGGCGTGTCGCTCGATATCCATGCCGGCGAGTTCGTCGCCATTGTCGGCAGCTCCGGCTCGGGCAAGTCCACGCTGATGCATCTGCTCGGCGCGCTGGATCGTCCTTCCTCGGGCACGTATCAGGTAGCGGGCCGGGACGTGGCCGCCCTCGACGCCGACCAACTTGCGTGGCTGCGCCGCGAGGCGTTCGGCTTCGTCTTCCAGGGCTATCACCTGATAGCAACGGAATCTGCCCGCGAAAACGTGGAAATTCCCGCGCTCTACGCCGGCACGCCCGCGGCCGAGCGCGAGACGCGCGCCACGGCGCTGCTGGCTCGGCTGGGCCTGGGACAGCGGCTCGATCATCGACCGGGCCAGTTGTCCGGCGGGCAGCAGCAGCGCGTGTCGATTGCCCGCGCGCTGATGAACGGCGGCCGTATCATCCTGGCCGACGAGCCAACGGGCGCACTCGACTCGCACAGCAGTGCCGAGGTGATGCAGTTGCTCGTGGAGTTGGCCGATGCCGGCCACACCGTCATCCTGATCACGCACGACCGCGAAATCGCCGCGCGGGCGCGCCGCGTGATCGAAATCCGCGACGGCGAGATCATCGCGGACACCGGCCCCGCGCCCGTGGCCGACACCGCTGCACGCGCGGCCGATGCATGGCCGCCGCTATTCGGCGCATCGAACCATCCCGATACCCGCTTTACCGGGTTGGTAGGCGACCTGCACGAAGCCCTGCGCGCGGCGTGGCGCGTGCTATGGATCAACCCGTTCCGCACGGGCCTGACGCTGCTCGGCATCATCATCGGCGTGGCGTCCGTGATCGTGATGCTGGCGGTGGGTAGCGGTTCCCAGTTCCAGGTCATGAAGAAAATGGCGGTGTTCGGCGCCAACAAGATGTACGTGGCGGCCACACCGGCCACGAGCCGCGACCGCACCGGGCCACTGTCGCTGGCCGATGTGGAGACCATGCGCGAGATACCGAATGTCGATATCGCCATGCCGTATCTTGAAGGCTTCGCCATCGCGCGTCGCGGCAATATCGACCATCGCACCGAGGTGGGCGGCGTGACCACGCAGTTCGAGGCCGCACTTGACTGGCCCCTGGCCGCAGGCGTGTTCTTCGATGACGAAGACGAACGCACGCTGGCCAAGGTGGCAATCATCGGCAAGCGCGTACGCACCGCGCTGTTCGAGGACGGCACCGATCCGGTAGGCCAGACCATCCTGCTGGACAGCGTGCCCTTCCAGGTCATTGGCGTGCTGCAGGAGAAAGGCGCGCTGGCTGGCAACGCCGACGAGGACGACCGCGTGGTGGTGCCCTACTCCACGGCCAGCGCACGCATCTTCGGCACGCCATATCCCACGTGGGTGGCCGTGGCCATTCGCAAGCTCCAGCTTGCCAAGCAGACCGAAGACGCGATCATCGACGCCATGGCCGTGCAGCGCGGCCAGCGCGATGTGCGCGTCTACAACCGTGCGGAATCGATCCGCGCCAGCGCGGAGACCGAACGCACGATGACGATGATGCTCGGACTGATCGCCGCGATCTCGCTGCTCGTTGGCGGCATCGGCGTCATGAACGTGATGCTGATGACGGTGCGCGAACGCACGCGCGAGATTGGCATCCGCATGGCCACCGGTGCGCGCCAGCGCGACATCCTGCGCCAGTTCATGACCGAGGCCGTGGTGGTCTCCGTCATCGGTGGCGTGGTCGGCGTGGTGGGCGGCACACTGGTCGGCATCGCGCTACGACTGGCGGGCATTCCGGCCATCCTTTCCCTGACGGCCATCCTCGGCGCGTTCGGCTGCGCCGTGGCCACGGGACTCCTGTTTGGCTACATGCCGGCCCGCAATGCCGCACGGTTGGACCCCGTGCAGGCACTCAACAGCGATTGAAGATTGATGATGATGTTCCTGCGCAAGACGGCGGCAATGGCCGCGCTCCTCTCGGCAGTATCGGGCTGTGCCACGCAGGCTGCCGATCCTGCTCCGCTACCCGTCACCCTGCCTGACGCCTGGCGCTTTGGTGCGGCAGGCGGACGCGATGCACTCAGCGCCGCGTGGTGGCAATCGCTCGGCAGCCCTGAACTCGATGGCTTTGTGCAGCAGGCCCTGGCCGATAATCCCGGACTCGCCGCCGCCGAAGCGCGCCTGCGACAGGCACGCGCGGGCGTGGTCATCGCTGCCGCGCCGCTCTGGCCGGAACTCAATGCCGAGGCCAGCGCGGGTCGCAACTACTATCGCTCCGATGCCGTGGGCACCACGTCCAATGATTTCCGGCTGGGGCTGGCGGCCAGCTATGAAGTGGATCTCTGGGGCGGCGTGCGCGCGGGTCGCACTGCCGCGCTGGAAACATGGCGTGCCAGCGGCTTCGACCGCGACGCCACGCATCTGGCGCTGACCAGTGAAGTGGCACTGGCATGGCTGCAAACCGCGAGCCTGCGCGAACGCGTGGTGATCGCCCAGCGTCTGACGGAAAACGCGCAGCGTGTGCTCGGTATCGTCGAAGCGCGCCGCGCTGCGGGACAAGCCACGTTGCTCGAACTCGCGCAGCAGCGTGGCTTCGTGGCGCGTCAGGCGCGTTCGGAAGCGCTGTTGCGGCAGCGCGCCAACGACAGCCTCGTGGCACTGGCCACGCTGCTGGGCCGTCCCGTCACGCAGATCGAGATGCAAACCGCATCGCTGAATGGTCTGCGCGCGCCGCTCGTCTCGCCGGACCTGCCGGTCACCTTGATGGCTCGCCGTCCCGACCTGGCGGCTGCCGAAACACGGCTGGCCTCGGCGCAGGCCGATATCGCCGTGGCCCGTGCGCTGATGTTGCCGCGCCTGACATTGACGGCCAGCGCGTCCGGTTCTGCGGATCGTCCGCGCATGATGCTCGACCAGCCGGCCTACGCACTCGCCGCTGGCCTGCTCGCGCCGATCTTCAACGCCGGCCGGCTGTCGGCGGGCAAGGATCGGGCCGAAGCTCGCCGCGAGGAACTGCTCGCCGATTACCGGGGTGCCATCGTCGCCGCCACGGCCGACGTGGAACTGGCGCTCAATACGATCGACGGGGTCGCCGCACAGCGCGAGAAGCAGGACGAGGAACTGAGGCAGGCACAGCGCGCGTTCGTGCTGGCCGAGCATCGATATCGTGCCGGAGCCGAAACCTTGCTGACGCTGCTCGACACCCAGCGCACGCTGCACGATGCCGAGGATGCCGCTGCAACGTTGCGTCTGTCCGCGCTGCAGGCATCCGTGCTGCTGTACAAGGCACTTGGCGGCGGATGGCAGCGTCCGGTCTGAAGCAACAAGACAAACATGGCGTCTGTCACCTGCTTACGACACCGGCTGCACGGCGCTTGTGGCATCGGAACGATGGAATTAGAATGCAAATAATTCTCAATTACGACAGGCGCCTGACGCCAGTATCGTTACGTGCGCCATGGCCTTGGCTGACCTCAGCGCCGCATCCGCGGGGCATGCTTTCACATCGATCTACCGCAATCACCACAGCTGGCTGGTGAACATGCTCTGGCGCAAGCTCGGCAATGTGGACAATGCGGCAGATCTCGCGCAGGACACCTTCGCGCGTCTGCTGCTCGCGAACGATGCCTCGGCGCTGCGCGAACCGCGCGCCTATCTGACTACCGTATCGAGCCGCCTGGCCGCCCATCATTTCCGGCGGCTCGCGCTCGAACGTGCCTACCTGGATGCGCTGGCGCTGCAACCGGAAGCCACTGCCCCATCCCCCGAGACCCGTGCGCTGGTCCTCGAAGCGCTGACCGCCGTGAGTTGCGTGCTCGACCAGTTGCCGGCGCGCACGCGCGACGCCTTCCTGATGTCGCAACTCGATGGCATGACCTATCGCGAAATTGCCGAAGTGCTCGACGTCACGGTCAACGTGGTGCAGAAGGCGATGGGCAAGGCATTCGAACACTGCTATCACGCGGTGTACGGCTGAGCGGATGAACGCACCCGCCCCCACCGTTATCGCCCAGGCCGCGCACTGGATGGCCGTGCTGCAATCGGGCGAAGCCTCCGCTGACGATGAAGCGGCTTGCGCGCGCTGGCGCGAAGCCGATCCGTCGCACGAACTTGCCTGGCAACGCATGTCGGGGATGGGAGAACAGCTTCGCAGCGGGCTCCGGCACGTCCCGCCCGCAATGGCGCGCCAGACACTGGGCACCGTCAAGAACCAGGCATCGCGCCGTCAGGCCATGAAAGCGTTGGCCGGACTCGGCGCGCTGACGTTGACGGGCGCCGGTGCATGGGTGGTGGCAGACCCGCTGCCGTTCGGGCAGATGATGGCCGATCACGCCACGCGCGCCGGGGAGCAGCGCACCGTCACCCTGGCCGATGGCACACGCGTCACGCTGAATACGGCAACCGCAATCGATGTCCGCTTCAGCGCCACACAACGCCAGCTCGTGCTGCGCGAGGGCGAAATCGAAATCGTCACTGCGCCCGATCCGCGTGGGCGTCCGTTCGAAGTGGCCACCCGGCTCGGCCGCATCGCGCCGCTTGGCACGCGCTTCACGGTGCGCGATGTCAACCAGGACGCGGGCCAGTCGCACGACAATCCCGTGCTGGTGGCCGTGACCGAAGGTGCGGTAGCCATTTCGCCCAAACTCGGCGGCACCACACTGCGCCTGCCAGCCGGTCAGCAGACGCGCTTCACGGCGACTGCCGTGGAGCCTCCGGCAGCGTTCGATCCCGCCAACGCCGCATGGCTCGACGACATGATCGTCGCCAGCGACATGCCATTGCCGCGCTTTATCGCCGAACTGGGACGCTATCGCCGTGGCATCTTGCGCTGCGATCCCGCGCTGTCCGACCTCACGGTATCGGGCGCTTTTCCGCTGCAGGATACCGACGCAGTGCTCGCGCTGCTGCAGGAAGCGTTGCCCGTGCGCACGCGTTCGGTGACGCGGTATTGGGTCACGGTGCTGCCGCGCTAGGCGGCGTTCAAGAATTTTTCATTTTCTTCGGCAGGTTTCTTCGATTCGCGGGTCAAGTACATAGCGACCTCTCTGCGGAGCCACGCAGGTCGCCGACACCCAAACACAGAGGAACACTGCACCATGCTTCATCGACTTCCCGGCCACGGATTTGCCCGCAAGCCGATCGTGCGCGCCTTGCAGGCGGCATTGCTGGCCATGCCCGTTGGCGGCGCGGCGCTCCTGCCCGCCGTGGCAATGGCCCAGGACGCCCAGCCGAGCGCCCGTTCGTACGCCATCGAGGCGGGTCCGCTGGACAAGACGCTGACACGCTTCGGCCGGGAAGCCGGCATCCTGATCGCTGTCGATCCCGCGCTCACGCAGGGCCTGCAAAGCGGCGGGCTGCAGGGCAGCTATTCCGTCGATGCCGGTTTGTCCGCGTTGCTGGCTGGACATCGACTGGAAGCCGTGCATGGCGCCAGCGGCGGCTATCGTCTGCGCCGCACGGAAGCCGCAAGCGGTGCCGTGGATGCCAGTGCGGGTGCGGGGTCCGGCGAAGGTGGCGTGATGCTCGCGCCCGTGACGGTCAGCGCGGCGGGATTACGCGACGGCGTGACCGAGGGCACCGGCTCCTACACCAGCGACTATTCCAGCACCGCTACGCGGCTCGGTCTCTCGCCGCGCGAAACGCCGCAGTCCATCAGCATCATCACCAGCCAGCAGATGCAGGACCAGGGCCTCACGCAACTGGCCGATGTGGTCGCGCAAACGCCCGGCCTGACCATCAACCAGAGCGGCAACCTGGGTTCGGATTCGAGCGCCATTTATTCACGCGGCTTTGCCGTCGAGAACTATCAGATCGATGGCGTGCCGCAACTGAACAGCAACTACAACTCGCTGTTCCAGTCGGCCGACATGGCCATCTACGATCACGTGGAAGTGGTGCGCGGCGCCACGGGCCTAATGAACGGCCTGGGCTCGCCCGCCGCTACCATCAACCTCGTACGCAAGAAACCGACGTCGACATTCGAGGCATCCGCTTCGGTGGAAGGCGGATCATGGGACTACCGTCGCGCCGAGGCCGACGTCTCCACGCCGCTGAACAAATCCGGCTCGGTACGCGGCCGTTTCGTGGCGGCGTACCAGGAGAACAACAGTTATATCGAACGCCTGCACGAACGCCGCGAAATCTTCTACGGCGTGGTGGAAGCCGACCTGACGCCGCGCACACTGGCCACCGTAGGCTTCTCCTGGCAAAGCTTCGACCTGACCGGCCACGCACGTTCCGGCCTGCCGCTGTTCTTTGCCGATGGCGGCACGACCAACTGGGCGCGCTCCAAATCGGCTGCCGCGGACTGGGCTTACTCGTACCGCTCGAACCAGACGTTCTTTGGCTCGCTCGAACATCGCTTCACGAATGGGTGGCGTATCAAGGGCACGCTGAGCCACGACCGCAACACCTTTGACGAAGTGCTCGGCTACGCAGCGGGCGGCTATCCGGACCGCGCCACGGGCTCCGGTGTCAACCTGTGGGCATCGCGCTGGATGGGCAAACCCGAACAGACCTCGCTCGACCTCTACGCCACGGGTCCGTTCCAGTTGTTCGGCCGCACGCATGAACTGGTGGTGGGGACGACGCTGGCGCGTACCGTGTTTGCTGCGCCGACCTTCGGCGCGTGGTTCTTCGATGACTGGAGCAGCGCGGTACCGAACATCTATACGTGGAATGGCACGGACCCGGCCGCTCCGTACAACCCGCGCCAGGGCACCTATGACTTCTTCGAACAGACGGCCAGCGCCTACGCCACGGCGCGTCTGCGTCCGACCGATTCGCTGTCGGTGCTGCTGGGTACGCGGATCACTTCGTGGAAGAACGATACGACCCAGTCGTACCTCGACGGCTCGCCGTCGGAAAACAGCAACCGTTCCGAGCGCGGCAAGATCACGCCATACGTAGGTATCGTCTACGACTTCAACAAGAACTTCTCCGCCTACGCCAGCTATACGAGCATCTTCAAGCCGCAGTCGAACCGCGACGTCAACGGCGGCTTCCTCGATCCGCTCGTCGGCAATGGCTACGAAGTCGGCACGAAGGCCAGCTTCTTCGATGGCGCACTGAACGCCAGCGCCGCCGCGTACCTGGTCAAGCAGGACAACCTGGCCGTGGCATTGCCGGGCGTGCTGGCACCGGACGGCTCGCAAGCCTATTACGGGGCATCGGGCGCCAAGACCAAGGGCTATGAGTTGGAACTGTCGGGTCGCCTCGCCACCAACTGGCAAGCGTCCGCCGGCTTCACGCGCAACATCTCGTCAGACCGCGACGGCGCACCGCTGAACACCACGATTCCGCAAGACTCGTTCAAGCTGTTCACCACCTACCGTATCGCCGCCATCGGCAATGGCCTGACGGTGGGTGGCGGCCTGCGCTGGCAGAGCAGCATCTACGCCAACAACCAGGGCCCGCAGAAGGTGCGCTTCACGCAAGGCAGCTACTCGATCGTCGACCTGATGGCACGCTATCCGATCACCAAGAAGGTTGCCGTCACGCTGAACCTGTACAACCTGTTCGACAAGAACTACTACACCAGCACCGGCTCGGCGTTTTATGGTGCGCCGCGCAGTTTCAGGCTGGGGTTGACGGCGAGTTATTGATAGCGCGAACCTGCAGGCTTGCCCCCGCTGCAGGTTTGCTCCCCTCTCCCATGAAGTGGGAGAGGGGCGGGGGTGAGGGCATGCAGTTCAAATTGCGACGTGTTGGTGATTGCACCGCCGGCCCTCACCCCCAACCCCTCTCCCGCTCGCGGGAGAGGGGAGCAAAACCCCCTCCTCGCATTACTCATTCACCGCTCCGGCATCACCCCCACATACCGCCCTCTCGGTCGTATCACCTGCCCCACGCCCAACTGTTCCAGGCTATGCGCCAGCAGTCCCACGCTTCGCGCCGTGGCAAACAGTGCGAACGCCGCGTCATCCGGTAATCCGTAGTGCGTGACCAGCGCGGCCAGTGCCACGTCGATATTGGGTTGCAGGCCCGTCAGGCCGCTGGCTTTCTCGATAAAGCGCGCAATGTTTTCAGGCAAATCGATCATCGCCAGTAACGCCGTGGCGCGTGGATCGCCATCCGGATAGAGGTGATGGCCGAAGCCGGCCAGTGGTACGCCGGTGGACAGGTGATGCGCGATCACGTGATCCTCGCCCTGCCGCTCCACCTCGTCGAACAATGCCTTGACCCGCCCTGAGGCATCGCCGTGCAGCGGCCCCGACAGCGTGGTCATGCCCGACAACAAGCACGCAGGCAGCGATGCGCCCGTAGACGCCGCGATGCGCGATGCAAACGCTGAACTCGTCAGTTCGTGATCGACGAGCAGCACCATGGCCGTCCGCAGGAGTTCGGCCACTTTCGCCGGTTGCTTCCAGCCTTGCGCGAATCGCAGATGCAGCGGCTGCGCGACCTTTGCCGCGCCGAATGCATTGGCGATCTTCCCCACCAGACCCTGCGCCTCCTGATGCAGCACCCGCGTCATGCGGCCATGGGTCGAATGTCCCGTCGCGGCGAGGCCCGCGAGCATCGTGAACGCAGCGACGCGTCCCGGCGTAGCCACGCGATCCCCGCACGAGAAATCCACGGGCTGCCCCGCGCTCCACAACAGTTGCGCCGCCTCTTCCACGCTGGCCGTCTTTGCCAGCGCCACCGCATCCTGCCCCCGGTAGTAGAGCCGCTCACGCAGGAAGGTCGATATCGAGGTGGGAATGCTCGGCTCCGCGCCAAACAGCGTATTGGTTGCCAGGGTCTCGTGCTTGCGGCCCGCCTGCTTGCGCCTGGCGAGCCCCGCCACATCCTCCGCACGGTACAGGCTACGACGTGTATCGGATGGATCGGACATCACTTCAAGCTTGCCGCGACTTACGTACGCATAGATGGTCTGCGGGCGCACACCCAGACGGCTGCACACCTCGTCCATCGAAATCCAGGAACTCATCCCATCACTCGCCAAAAAAAAGTTATGTTGATTTTATAGATCAATATTGCGTCATAAATCAAGTCATCACTACTATGTCCCTCAACGTGCAAGACGCCACGATCCACACGAGAGAGACATGAAGCCCCAGGTACTGCAGCTCAATCCCATCCTCATCCCGGCCGCCAACGAACAACTGGCCGCGCGCTATACCGTCCACAAGCTTTTCGAGATCGCAGATCAGGCAGCGTGGCTGCGCGAGCATGGCAGCGCCATCGAAGCCGTGATCACCGGCGGCCATACGGGTATCCAGCGGGCCATGCTCGAACAGTTGCCGGCCCTGAAGGTGGTGGCGGTCAACGGCGTGGGCACCGATGCGGTGGATCTGCCGTACTGCCGCGAGCGCGGCCTGCCGGTGACTGCCACGTTGGGCGCGCTGACCGAGGACGTGGCCGATCTGGCCATCGGCCTGCTGATTGCCGCGTGCCGCAACATCGCAGCGGGAGATCGATTCGTGCGCGACGGCCAGTGGGAACTGCATCCTCAGCCGAGCGCGATTCCCTTGGCGCGCCGCTTTAGCGGCATGAACGTCGGCATTGTCGGCATGGGCCGTGTTGGCCGTGCCGTTGCCACGCGGGCTGCGGCGTTCGGCTGCCCGATCCGCTACACCGACCTGCGCCGCATGGACGATCTCTCGTACGAATTCGTGGCCGACCTGCGCGAACTGGCGCGCGCCAGCGATGCGCTCGTACTGTGCGCTGCCGCCGACAAGGCCGAAGGCATCGTCGATGCCGCCGTGCTCGATGCACTGGGTCCGCAAGGCTTCCTCGTCAACGTGGCACGTGGACGACTGGTCAATGAAACCGATCTGGTGGCAGCCATCGAAGGTGGCCGCATCGCCGGTGCCGGTCTCGATGTGTTCGTGGACGAACCGCGCGTACCGCAGACGCTGCGCGACTCCGAACGCACCACGCTGCAGGCGCACCGCGCCAGCGCCACGTGGGAAACACGCGGCGCCATGGCGCAGATGGTGCTCGACAGCGTGGCGCAGGCGCTTGCGGGCGAGCGTCCGGCCATGAGCCTGACCACTTGATACGTTGACGCGCACGGCACACATCAACATGACCGACTTCGTGTTTCCGCCCGCCGCACAGCCCTGGCTTCCCGTGGCCGATAGCACTGCGCGCTTTCCGCTGGCGCGCGTCTTTTGCATCGGCCGCAACTACCGCTGGCAGCCCGACGAACCCGCACCCACGGCAATGCCTGCGTGGTTCATGAAACCGGCCACGGCCATCGTGCCCGCGCAAGGCACGCTGCCCTATCCGCCCGAGACGACATCGTTCTGCCACGAGGTGGAACTTGTCGTCGCGATTGGCGAGGGCGGACGCGACATCGATCCTTCGCACGTGGAAGCCCGCCATATCTGGGGCTACGCCGTGGGGCTCGACATGACGCGGCGCGACCTGCAGCTCGAAGCCAAGCAAGTTGGCGGCCCATGGGAGCCTTCGAAGGCATTCGATGCTTCGGCGCCCTGCACCCCCATCGTGCCTGCCGCCGTCTGCGGCCATCCGCGCGAGCGGACGATCCGGCTCGCGGTCAATGGCGTGGAGCGTCAGCGCGGCGATGTATCGGGACTGCTGTTCCCGATACCCGAACTCGTGGCAATGCTGTCGCGCTCCGTGACGTTGATGCCCGGCGATCTGATCTTCACGGGTACGCCATCGGGCGTGGCCGCGCTGGAACCCGGCGACGTGATCACCGCCTGCGTGGCAGGTATCGGCGACCTGTCGATGACGGTGGGCCACTGACAACCTTGCAGAACATCCAGAACAAATACAGGAGACACCCTTGAACACCCCTCGCAAGATCGCACTCGTTACCGGCGCCGGAAGCGGCGTTGGCAAGCTCACCGCGCTGGCCCTGCTCGACGATGGATGGACCGTGGTATTGGCGGGCCGTCGCGCGGAACCGCTGCAGGCACTGGTGGCCGATGCCGCCACGCGCGGCCAGACCGCCATGGCTGTGCCCGCCGATGTCACGAATCCCGAGAGCGTGCAGGCACTGTTCGACACCATCGAACGCGAATTCGGACGGCTCGACATGGTGTTCAACAACGCCGGTGTCAACGCACCCGCCGTGCCCATCGACGAACTGCCGCTGGAAAAATGGTTCAGCGTCATCGACACCAACGTCACCGGCGTCTTCCTGTGCGCACGCGCCGCGTTCGGCCTGATGCGCCGGCAATCGCCACAAGGTGGCCGCATCATCAACAACGGATCGATCTCGGCCCATGTGCCGCGTCCGTTCACGTCACCCTACACCGCAAGCAAGCACGCCGTGAGCGGCATCACCAAGGCGCTGGCGCTCGATGGCCGCGCGTTCAACATCGTCGCCAGCCAGATCGACATCGGCAACGCATTGACGGAGTTGTCCGAGCGCATGACGCGCGGTGTGCTGCAAGCCAATGGCACGACAGCACCGGAACCGATGATGGATGCACGCCATGTCGCAAACGCCGTGCGCCACATGGCATCGCTGCCGCTCGATGCCAATGTGCTGACCATGACCGTCATGGCGAGCCACATGCCTTACGTCGGACGCGGCTGACGCACCGCACCCCTATTCATGCGCATCAGGTGACCCCGATGCGCAGACCAGAGTTGACACAAGTTGACCAGAACACCAGTACGCAATCGGAGACAACCATGCGAATCCTTCCCCTCATCAAGACCCTGGCCCTGCCCGCCGCACTGTGCATGGCCGCTGGCATCGCGTCAGCACAAGGCAGCTATCCCACCCGCCCCGTCACGATCATCGTGCCCGCACCGGCGGGCGGCGGCATCGACCTCGTTGCGCGCGTGGTAGCCGAGAAGCTGACGACGAAAATGGGCCAGCCGTTCGTGGTGGATAACCGCCCCGGCGCATCGAACAACCTGGGCACTGCACTGCTCGCCAATGCCAAGCCCGATGGGTACACCATCGGCATCGTCGGCGGCAGCCACAACATCAACAAGTTCCTGTTCAAGAATCTGGGCTGGGACCCGCAGAAGAGCTTCGAGCCGATTGTCTACACGCACGAGATTCCGCTCGTGTTCGCGGTCTACAACAAGTTGCCCGCCAAGACGCTGCCCGAACTGGTCACGTGGATGAAGGCCAATCCAAATGAGGCCAAGGTCGCCACGTCGGGCCGTGGCAGCGCACAGGAAATGGCCGCCGAGATGTTCCACATGGTCAGCGGCGCGCCCACGCTGCTGGTGCCGTACAAGGGTTCGTCCGCCGCGCATCCCGACCTGATCGCGGGGCGCACCGTGCTCTACATCGACACCATCAGCGCCATCCAGGAACAGGTACGCGCCGGACACGTACGCGCCGTGGCCGTTTCCACGCGCAATCGCTCCAAGACGCTGCCGAACGTTCCGACCGCCGAAGAGCAGGGTCTCAAGGGCTACGATGCCAACACCAACGGCGGCTTCCTCGCACCGGCCGGTACACCGAAGGACATCGTCGCGAAGCTGAACACCGAGATCAATGCGGCGCTGAAGCTGCCTGAAGTCCGCGCGAAGCTGGAGTCTGCCGGGATCGAGGTACAGGGCGGCACGCCGCAGCAGTACGCAGCGCTGATTCAATCGGACCTGAACAAGTGGGGGAAGGTTGTGAAGGAGGCGAATATTCAGCCGGAGTGATATTCGTACTCCGATTGTTTGCTCCCCTCTCCCGCCTTGCGGGAGAGGGGCGGGTGTAGTGGTCAAGTAATCTTGGACACTTTTTCAGGCAGACCTACTCTTTAAAGCCTCGTACTCGGCCGGCGGCATGTCTTGCGTCGCCGAGTGAAGCCTGCGATGGTTATAGAAGAACAACGCGTAG